>ENA-OVGJ01000695-OVGJ01000695.1-human-gut-metagenome-genome-assembly--contig:-NODE-695-length-14547-cov-2.208115_pt1 | contig 14547 bp, 14 predicted proteins | sample MGYA00237772_ERZ505423 | MGnify/ENA primary metagenome ERZ505423 (study PRJEB26158, sample SAMN06016386) | human gut metagenome | biome: human gut; feature: ankylosing spondylitis patient; material...
ACGCTCTACAAAAATATAGTTGGTGGGGTAGGTTTATATGACTGGGTGGAACAGCAGACAGGGATTGACGCTGCATATGCTGCAGAGTTGATCTCTGTTAGTACAAATCCGGAAATATTCGTGAGAAATGGCGTAAATATTAGCACTGGAAGTGACAATCTGAAGGTAACGGTCATCCAGAAGGATGAAGAGACTTGCGGACAGCTGGCAGCTGCAGTTAGCAGCTACATGGAACAGCAGCAGAAGAATCTTGTAAAGGAATTGGGTAATCATGAGCTGATATTATTGTCGGAGACTTCCGGTGATGAGTCGGCAGATCGATTATGGCAATCAGGTTAGTAATCTCAGATCTGGGATTGCTTCTTCAAAAGCAGGATTTACTGCAGACCAGGCGAAGTATTATGATCTGTTGACTTGGGAAGAGGGGATGGATGAGGCAGAAATAGTGCAGAAGGATACCGTAGAGGAACAGGCTGTGGCAGTTTCACCTTCCGTCAGTAAGAAATATATCCTGTTAGGAGCTGTTTTATTTGCATTTGTTTATGCCGGAATTCTGTTCTTGGTATATATTTTCAACAGTAAGCTTCGTGTGTCCGATGAATTACAGAACTTATATCACATACCTCAGATCGGTGTGGTGGTAAAGGATTCTAAGAAGAAGTTCATTCTGGATAAGTGGGTAGATGATCTTCGACACTACGGTAAGCGGAAATTTGATGCCGAACAGTCTATGGAACTGGCATTTGCAGCAGTGAAGATTGCGGCGGTGAAAAATAAGTTGAATACTATCTGCCTGATGGGATGTAATCTGGAGGCCGGTGCCGGCAGTGTATGTGAAAACCTTAAGACAGCATTAGAGAAGGAAGGCATCAACGTTACAGTTCTGGATAATGTCCTCTATAATGCAGAGTCCATGGAGAAAGTAGAGGCTATGACGGGAGTGGTATTGGTAGAAAAAGCCGGTTCTACTTTGTACAATGAAGTCGCAAATGAATTGGCATTACTGAAGAGACAGGATATTGCGGTTTTGGGTGGAATTATTGTAGAATAAGATATGTTAAGCATTGTTAAAGACTGCAGAATTCTTGTATGACGAGACGATAGTAGCCAAAGTCCTTTTATGAAAAGGACTTTGGCTATTTTTTCTGGAATTATACTGTCTCAGAGAATATGCGTAACAATTGCGTTTTTCCATATAATATGTTATGATGATTAGGAATTTTAAGTGTTGAAAGCGAGGACATTATGTTATTAGATAATAAATCCATTTTGATTACAGGTGGTACCGGCAGTTTTGGTAAGGCATTTACCAAGTATGTGTTGGACAACTACAATCCCAGGAAGATCATCATTTATTCCCGTGATGAATTCAAGCAGTTTATCATGCAGAATGAATTCAAACAGTATGCTGATAAACTTCGTTTCTTCATTGGTGATGTCAGAGACAAGGAACGTCTGACCAGAGCATTTGAGGGTGTGGATTATGTTATCCATGCTGCAGCTCTGAAGCAGGTGCCTGCCTGCGAATACAATCCAGCTGAGGCGATCAAGACCAATATCCACGGTGCACAGAATGTTATTGATGCCGCATTGGATACCGGTGTGAAAAAGGTGGTTGCTCTGTCCACAGACAAGGCTGTCAATCCGGTAAATCTGTACGGTGGAACCAAACTGGTATCTGACAAGTTATTCATTGCTGCTAACGCTTATGCCGGAAGCAAGGATATCTGCTTTTCCATCGTTCGTTACGGTAATGTGGCCGGAAGCCGTGGATCTGTTATTCCGTTCTTCCACAACATTATCAAGAACGGCGGTACCGAGCTCCCCATCACCGACTATCGCATGACCCGTTTCTGGATCAGTCTGCAGCAGGGTGTGGAACTGGTGATCAAGGCTTTGGAAGAGTCCAAGGGTGGTGAGACTTTCATCTCCAAGATTCCTTCTTTCAAGATCACAGATCTGGCTCAGGCAATGTTGCCGGGATGTGAGATGCCGGAAGTCGGAATTCGCGAAGGCGAAAAGCTTCATGAGATCATGGTAACCGTGGAAGATTCCATGAACACATACGAATATGACAAGCACTTTATTGTATATCCCCAGATGGTATGGAGTGAATCCAGACGTGCTGTTCCTACTGGCAAGAGAGTCGCTGAGGGATTCTCTTATAGTTCCGGTAATAATACCGAGTGGCTGAGTGTAGAGCAGATTCGTGAATTGTTAAAGACAATTGATTTAGAAAAATAATTTTAAAAAGATCTGCCGGTATGAGAGCAGATCTTTTGCTTTTATTCCAGGGGCTTATTTCTTAAATAGCAAATCGTAGTAGGAAAATAGGCAGACTTTTAGAAAGAGGACTAGCATATGTGTGGAATTGTAGGATTTACAGGAAACAGACAGGCAGCACCGATCCTTCTGGACGGACTGTCAAAATTAGAATATAGAGGGTATGACTCTGCAGGACTTGCAGTCCGCGATGGCGATGCCCTGGCACAGGTAGTAAAGGCGAAGGGCCGTCTTTCGAATCTGGTCGAGAAAACGGACAATGGAAATGCGTTGAAAGGAACCTGTGGTATTGGACATACCCGTTGGGCAACCCATGGCGAACCCAGCCAGATCAATGCCCATCCCCATGTCTCCGGCAACTGCAGCAGATCCGGTTCCGGCGCGGTAGAATCGGAAGTGGTAGGCGTACATAATGGTATCATTGAAAATTACACGGAACTGAAAGAAAAACTGCTGAAGCATGGTTATACATTTTACAGCCAGACCGATACAGAGGTAGCGATCAAGCTGGTGGATTATTACTACAAGAAGTATAAACTCGGTCCCATTGATGCCATTGCGAAAACCATGGTGCGCATTCGCGGATCCTATGCGTTGGAGCTGATGTTCCGTGACTATCCCGGTGAGATCTGGGTAGCCCGTAAGGACAGCCCGATGATCATTGGTATTGCGGATGGGGAGACCTATGTGGCATCCGATGTTCCGGCTATCTTGAAATATACCAGAAATGTGTATTATATAGGTAACCTTGAGTTTGCAAAGCTGACTCCGGGAGAAGCTCATTTCTATAACCTGGACGGGGATGAAATCGAGAAGCAGACTACGGAAATCAAATGGGATGCAGAAGCGGCAGAAAAGGCCGGTTTTGAACATTTCATGATGAAAGAGATCCATGAGCAGCCGAAAGCAGTTCAGGATACACTGAATTCTGTGATCAAGGATGGCAGGCTTGATTTCGAAGCAGTGGGAATTACCGAAGATGAGATCAAGGGCTTTGAACAGATTTATATTGTAGCCTGTGGTTCTGCATGGCATGTAGGCATGGCGGCACAGTATGTTCTGGAAGACATGGCAGATATTTCGGTGCGTGTGGAACTTGCATCAGAATTCAGATACCGGAAAATGTCCCTGAACCCGAAGGCACTGATGATCGTGGTCAGCCAGTCCGGTGAGACAGCGGATACTTTGGCTGCATTAAGACTTGCAAAAGAAAAGGGCATTACCACTATGGCCATTGTCAATGTGGTAGGCAGCAGTATTGCCAGAGAAGCAGACAAAGTATTTTACACACTGGCAGGCCCGGAGATTTCGGTGGCAACCACGAAGGCCTATAGTGCGCAGCTTGCAGCAATGTATTGCCTGGCAGTGCAGTTTGCCAAAGTTCGTGGTAAGATCACAGAAGAGCAGTATGGTTATTATATTGCCGAACTGCTGACGATTCCGGAGAAGATACAGAAAATTCTGGAAGACAAGGAGCGCCTGCAATGGTTTGCCGCAAAGTATGCCAATGCGTCTGATGTATTCTTCGTAGGACGTGGTATAGACTATGCCGTTTGTCTGGAAGGAAGCCTCAAACTGAAGGAAATCAGCTACATTCATTCCGAAGCATATGCGGCTGGGGAACTGAAGCACGGAACCATCAGTCTGATCGAACAGGGAACGCTGGTGATCGGTGTTCTGACCCAGAACGAGTTATACGAGAAGACCATAAGCAATATGCTGGAGTGCAAGAGCCGTGGTGCATACCTTATGGGCATGACTACCTATGGCAATTACGAAATCGAAGATCAGGTGAACTTCGCTGTCTATGTGCCGAAAGTGGACGAGCATTTCATGGCCAGTCTTGCGGTGATACCGCTGCAGCTGCTGGGATATTATGTCAGTGTCGCAAAGGGACTGGATGTAGATAAGCCCAGGAATCTGGCGAAGAGCGTTACGGTGGAATAAAAAATTGGGAAACGCCAGAGCTTCTAAAAGCTCTGGCGTTTTTGAAAAGAGTATTTAAATAGGTTTTGCAAGATCTCCCACATGAGGATTGTCAAAAGGTATCTGCTCCCGGTTATCATCCTGAACAATTTCTTCCACGGTACTGCCGGCCCACATAGTCATGGACGGTGTTGTCTTACGGATTGTCTTTTTGGCTACCGGTTTCCGATATGTGACGGATGTGATGGTGCACATCTTATCCTGGACATGGACGACCTCCCCGGTACCCTTCACAAATTCCAGATATCCTAAGGATTCCCCGGTATCCGGATCCACGATCTCGTGGTCGGAAAGAGAATATACCAGAAATTTGTCCCCTTCCTGCACCCCATTAATAGAACCAACATTAAGAGAAACATCACAATTATCATCGGATACATGTACGATCTTAATCTGTTTACTCATTGGAAACCTCCTGATTTAATATTTTATAGATATAAGGCACGATATCGCTTGTTATAGTAGGGCGCACAATAATGTTATTTTTATTGTCATTAATATAAGAGACAAAATCGGAAATTTCCGAAGCGGAGACTTGGTTCTTGTTCCGCATGTCACCGGGAACGATCCTAATCTGTGCGGATTTTCCGCCGCTGTTTATAGTTTCTACTAATCCGAATCCAATTAATTTTTCGAAATTCCCATCCTTCTTATAAAATGTAACAATCGAGTTGTATGTGATAAAATCATGTGTTTTACAAATACAGACATTGTGACTGCATTCGATGATGGATATCGTGGGAACAGCCTTATCGTTTTTGGATTCTAACCATAGCTTTGCACACATCCAGATGGCAATTAACAGAAAGAATAAAACAATAGAAAATGCCCAAAAGGGGACAGCGGCATCCGGAGGAAACAGGTAAAGTAGAATGGTGGGAATCAATCCGATGGCAAATGCAATCAGATTATATTTATCCATAATAAATTTCCGCATTTAAGATCAGGCTCCTTTCGGGATGTTTTATAAAAAGTATAACATTATCTAATGAGGGAGTAAAGTTTTTGACGGCTAAAGGGATTTCGATAAATCGAGGGAACTTAAGAATCGTTGGAGCGGAGAATTGCAATTCATACCATATTATATGGAAAACGTAATTTCTGCGAATCAGAATTCCGGCACTTTATGTATGAATAAATATTCCTTGCAACATATCTTGAAAGATACTATCATCAATGATATAATATGAAATAACAAAGTAATCAGTAACATAGAAGAAGGGTATGAATTATGAAAGAAAACGATATAAGAGAAGATATGAATGGCATAAAATTTGAAATTTTGCGAGATGACGAGGAGCGGAAAAAAGATCAGCTAAAAAGATTGCAGGCATATGTGGATGCAATACAGAAAAAAGTGTCGAGTCATACGGATGAAGTTGTCAAGGAATTGGTGGCAGAGAGACATCGACAGGGCTTGACACAGAGTGATATCGCGGATCGTACAGGGATGAAAGCGTCTAATATTGCCAGACTGGAGAATGGCTCAGGAATTCCTACATTGGTGGTTTTGGAAAAATATGCCAGTGCATTAGGGAAACATATTGAAGTAAAAATACTGTGAAAGAAAGTAAACATAAGATGAAATTATATCATGGAACCAATTATAGTTCAGCAATAAATATAGTTAATCATGGAATCAATCTGAAATATAGTAAACCCTATCTGGATTTTGGCCCGGGTTTTTATACAACGCCAAGCTATGATCATGCAGCGCTGGCAGCAATAAGAACTACTCAGAAATATAATGCGAAAAATAATAAAAACGAGGAACCATACATTGTAGAAGTAGATTATAAACCGATAAGTGCAATGGATTTAGTAATAGGTTCCTATCCACGACATTCGGAAAGATGGGGAAAATTTGTCCTGAATAATCGATTGAAACCACAGATGCTATCTGCATACAATATACTAGAGCACAATCAGGATGGAAAATACGATATTTGCTATGGAGAAATTGCGGATGGCAATATAATTAATATAGCGTATAAGGTTAACGGAGGCAAAGTCATACCGGAAGACATTAATTATAAGGAGTTTTTGAAAGATAATGGAGAGGTATATCCGCAACAGTATTCCTTTCATACTTTAAAAGCGATATCTTGCATAAAAGTATTATCTTGTGATATGATAAATAACAAGAAGAAATATTTGAACGCAAGGGGAAGAAGGTGAATGGTATGACAAATGCGGAAATCAGGGAATTTAAGAGTTATGTACGGGATACCTTGGTCAGGAAGTATCATTTGAATGAAGTGGAAGCAGCTCGTGCCGTTCGTGATTCTTATTTATCCAAGGCACTGGCAATGGACAAGGATTTTGTCGACCATGATACTGTTGAGGAATGGGCGGAATTTATTTATGATGAAATAAATCATGAAAGCCTGCTGATGATGTAAAACAGAAAATATTATAATACTCAAAAGATCTGCCGACAGGCAGGTCTTTTTGCTTCCTTTCTGCGGAGCGCACACGCACACCACACAAAAAATTTTTTGTAAGAATCCGTCGACTTTTGTCATGTACTTTATAGAGACCTAAATAAATGACAAAGGCGGTAAAACAATATGTACGACACCAAAGAAAAATGCAGGGAACTTGCGGCAAAATTCAAACAGCTCTGTGCCGAAAGAGGCACGACACCTTATAAGATTGCAAGGCATTCGGGACTGTCATCCTCTACGGTAAGCTGTTTTCTGACCGGCAAGACAGTTCCCAGAATCGATACCATGATGATTCTTTGCAATCAGCTGGGAATCTCGATCACAGATATCTTCGATGAGCGGGAAATGGTGGAAGTACATGCACAGGAGGAAGAATTGATATTGCATACATATCGTAATCTTCCGGAGGATAAGAAGAAAGCGGTTTTGAAATATCTCAAAATGCTGGACCGGTATACGGAAGACTAGGGACAAATGCAACATTCTGTGGTATGATGTGATAGTGACAGGCCATATGCGGCGGAAAAAATGACGCAGGAAGCCTGAAAGAGAACATCGAAAGGTATCGTACGATTATGAATACTATGACACAGGATTCTTTCACCGGTCTTTGGAACAATAAAAACAGAAAAATTTTCTTCTGGAGCATCCTTGCGCTTGCCATGATCCTGCGTTGCATCCGTTTTGCCACAGTGCCGGACGGTATCAACCAGAACGAGGCCATGGGAGCGGTGGATGCCTGGGCATTATCAAAATACGGAACCGACAGATATGGTACTTTTCTGCCGGTTCATTTTACTGCCTGGAGATACAGTCAGATGAGCGTTCTCCTTGCCTATTGCATGGTCCCCTTTATCAAACTGTTCGGATTCAACACGGTAACGGTGCGTCTGCCGATGGTACTGATCTCCTCCGGCGCGGTGGCATTGGTATATCTTGTGGGCAGGAAATTATTCTCTGAACGGATCGCCCTGGTGGCAATGCTGCTGACCGCTGTGAATCCCTGGCAGTTTATGCAGAGCCGCTGGTCGCTGGATTGCAATCTCTTCCCGCATATTTTCCTGCTGGGATTTTATTTACTGCTTCTTGGATTGGAAAAACGACGCTATTTATACTTGTCCATGGTCTTTTTCGGACTGACATTTTACTGTTACGGTATCGCGGCCTATTCCGTAACTGCATTTCTTTTTGTATTCTTCATATGCTGCCTGTGGAAACGCCAGCTGAAATTCCGGGAAGGATTGCTGTGCGCACTGATCTTTACGGTAGTGGCCCTGCCGGAGGTCATAGTCCTGGGAATCAATGCGGTACATTTCGGCAGAACCATAAGTTCTCCGCTTTTTCCCATGCCGTATTTTCCGGACAGTGTGAGAAGCGCAGATATTCTGCTTTTGAACTTTTCCTTTGCACAGCTGGGGAAAAATGCCTGGGCTCTGTTCAGCCATGTATTCCTGCAGCTGCCGGATATTTTCTTCAATTCGATTCCGGCTTTTGGCCCGTTGTATCATGTGTCGATCCCGTTTGTCTTTGTGGGGATCATACAGCTCTTCCGGGAGAAAAACATTGAAAACAGACACGGATGCTGGCATTATGGGGCTTCCTGGTCACCGGGATCTGGGTCGGCCTGATCACTTACGAAGTCAACATTAACCGTGTGAATATTATTTTCTATCCGATCATCCTGTTATGTGCCTACGGAATCGGCCTGGCGGTTCGAAAATGGAAAAAGCTGTGGCCGGTGGTCGCAGCTGCCTATGGAATCAGCAGTATTCTGTTCTTCGGGACTTATTTTACTACCTATGCGGAAGAAAGCAGACAGTACTATAACAAAGATTTCATGGAGGCAGTGGCGGAAGCGGATTCTCTGGAGGAATACGAAAGTCTGTACATCACCGGCAATCTGGGCTGGCAGTTCAACCGGGATGCCACGGAGATCCTGACCCAGTATGTCTGTAAGATAGACGCACAGTATTATCAGGGGAAGAGTAATGTCTCCAACGGAAGAGAGCTTCCGGCTTATGCGGACCGGTATCACTACATCTATCCAGAGCAACAGGCCGCAGAACTGGTGCAGATGGTGGGAGACGGCCTGCTGGTATTGTATCAGGGAGATCTGCAATACATTGATTTTTCCTATGATGTAGTGGATACGGTAGGAGATTATCTGCTGCTTACCGTACAGAATTAAGAGAGGACGCTTATGAATATCATACTTTTATCGGGCGGTTCCGGACAGCGGCTTTGGCCCCTGTCCAACGAGATCCGTTCCAAGCAGTTTATCAAAATATTCCATACGGAAGACGGCGGCCTGGAGTCCATGGTGCAGCGAGTATACCGGCAGATCCGGGAGGCGGATCCGGAGGCAAAGATCACGATTGCCACATCCAAGGCACAGATCTCTTCCATCCACAACCAGCTGGGAGAAAATGTCGGTATCAGCATGGAACCCTGCAGAAGAGACACCTTCCCGGCAATTGCACTGGCGGTGGCATATCTGCAGGATGTGCAGGGAGTGACAGGAGAAGAGCCGGTGATCGTATGTCCGGTGGATCCGTATGTGGAAAAGGATTATTTCGAAGCCTTGCACCGGCTGGAGGAGCGTGCGGCACAGAGTGCGGCACATCTGGTGCTGATGGGTATGGAACCGACGTATCCCAGCGAAAAATATGGCTATATCATTCCGAAAACAGCGGAGAATATCAGTCCGGTGGAAATGTTTAAAGAGAAACCGGACAAGGAGCAGGCAGCGGAATATATCAGACAGGGAGCGCTGTGGAACGGCGGAGTGTTTGCCTTCCGCCTGAATTATGTATTGCAGAAGGCTCATGAACTTATAGAGTTTACCGATTATGAAGATTTGCTGGCAAAATATGAAACCCTACAGAAGATCAGTTTCGACTATGCGGTAGTAGAGAAGGAACCTGAGATCGAGGTCATGCGTTTTGCCGGAACCTGGAAGGATCTGGGTACCTGGAACACCCTGACGGAAGCCATGGACAGTGCATGCGTCGGGGAGGCGGTGCTCAATGAGACCTGCCGGAATGTCCATGTGGTGAATGAGCTGGATATGCCGGTGCTGTGCATGGGATTGCAGGATATTGTCGTGGCGGCCAGCCCCGAGGGGATTCTGGTATCGGACAAAGAGCAGTCCAGCTATATCAAACCATATGTGAGCAGTTTTACCCAGCAGGTCATGTTCGCAGAAAAATCCTGGGGAAGCTTCCGGATCATGGATGTGGAAAAGGAAAGTCTGACGATCAAAGTGACATTGAATCCCGGACATAAGATGAATTATCACAGCCATGAATTCCGGGATGAGGTATGGACGGTGATCTACGGAGAAGGCCGGGCAGTGATAGATGGTGAGGAACGCAGAGTAAGGGCCGGTGATGTGCTACGGATGCCGGCGGGATGCCGGCATATGCTTCTGGCAGACACGGAGCTCCAGGTGATCGAAGTACAGCTGGGAAAAGATATCAGTGTACAGGATAAGAAAAAATATCCTCATCTAAAGCCTTTATAATTGCTGTGCCAAACAGGAAACGTCCCTCTTCGTTGGGATGAACGGCATCCACCAGATAGCAGGCAGCATTTTGGGGATTCCATTGCAAGGCCTCGTTGGTATTGAGAAAGAAAACGTTCATGGCCGCCGCGGTTTCTTCGGCACCGGTCACATAATCGTTCAGAATTTCATCCAGATCATTGTTGAAAGCGGTACCGTTGTCGAACGCTGTAATGAAATTCGAGGAAGCGATCAGAATTTCAGCATCCGGGTAAGCATCCTGCAGAGATTGCACCCCTGCTTGCAGACCGTCACGGTATTGCTCCACAGTATATCCCGTAAAATAGTCATTCAATCCGTAATTGATTACGAAACAAAGTTTTTTCTCCCCGGAGATTTCGGCAGTATCTTCCGATAAAAAGCGCTGTACGGCACTGGGGAAGGATTTGTCATCGGGGGTCAATTGTGTGGCGGAGGAACCTCCGATGGCACGGTTGTGAACGGAGGCTTTCGTCAGGGCACCGATAACGCCGGGGATGGAGGCAAAATCCTGATAGTTTCCGAATACACTGTCACCGAAAAAGACGATGTCATAATCGGACAGATCGGAGTAGGAAGCAGGGGCATTAATGGCTGCCTGCACCAGGGTATCAAACTGTGTCAGACTGGAGTTATCGGCATCTATACCATGGTATTGCAAGGTGCCGCTCAATACCAGCAGCATGACGGATCGGGCAGCGACAGCATTTAATTCCAGAGGAGTGTCATAGGCATCAGGATTGGAGATCAGCCATTCTTCTCCGCCGGGGAAGAACAGAGAGACATTTTCCCGGACAGACAGGGGAGCTGCCAGAACCTGCACCAGATTTTCGTAGGTTTCGGTGTCACTGCTGTGGGCCTGCCAGTATTTCAGAGAAGGACAGGAGAATATTATGGTAAATTCAACACCGGAATAAGAATCGACATATGCCAAAAGATCCTCATCGAAAGAGGCATAAAATCGACTGTTATTATGGAAATTGCTGTTCCACAGCAGTAAGGGGTCCAAAATGAGCAATACGTGAGTGACCTCATTTCCGGAGGAAAAAGCAGTTTCCAGATAATCGGAGATATCGGAAAAGGAAGTCAGGCGATGGGAACAGCTGACAGCATCGTAACCCATATAGGTAGAGTAAATGTCTTCCGGGAAAGCTTCCGGCGCATACATGGAGCAGAAGACCCCCTGATAGGATTCCTGCTGCAGGCGCCCAAGATCGGCGGAACGTTTTCCGGGTTCATATATTTTCACATAGAGAATTCCGGCGGCTGTTACGGCAAGCAGCAGAACTACAATAACGATACCGGAAAAGAGTTTCCGTGATTTTATTTTCTTTTTCGTATTTGAACTCATAAGGCGAAGAGATCCTTTCTGTGAACAGTAAGTATGGATTTATAACGGTTTTATTATACCGCAGCAAAGCGGTGGATGCCAACACCATTGTTGTTTTTCTTCCTTCAGTATGATAAAATTAGTAAGTTAAGTTGACAAATGGAAGTATTTTTAAACATAGATGCCGAAAAGGATCAGACAGGAGGATCTTTATGGAAGAATTAGCTGTTTTTGGAGGGAGACCGGTCCGTGAGAAGCCTATATTCTACGGACGACAGTATATTGATCAGGAAGATGTCGAGGCGGTGACCAAAGTATTGACTGCAGATGTGATCACCAGCGGACCGCAGGTCAGCGATCTGGAGAAGCACTTGTGTGAGATCACACATGCAAAATACTGACGCTGATCTTCGGAAACTTTGTTTATCACATTTTATTCCTCAGAGCGAAGGGGTATTCCAGGTGCGGGAGTATGCAACGGAACGGCAGCCCTGCATCTGGCGGCTCTGGCCGCGGGTTTTGGCGAAGGGGATGAGGTTATCGTAAGCTCCATTACATTTGCAGCTTCTTCCAACTGTGTATTATATGCCGGTGCAAAGCCGGTCTTTGCGGATATTAACCCGGAGACTTATAATATTGATCCGGCATCCATTCGGAAGCTGATCACCCCCAGGACCAAGGCGATTGTCGCAGTGGATTTCACCGGACAGGCTGTGGAACTGGATGAGATCAGAGAGATCTGCAAGGAGCATAACCTGCTCCTGATCGAGGATGCGGCCCATGCGATTGGGACAACCTATAAGGGAAAGCCGGTGGGAAGTCTGGCGGATATGACCTGCTTCAGCTTCCATCCGGTGAAAACGGTGACTGCGGGAGAAGGTGGTGCTATTACTACCAATGATGAAAAGCTGTATCGCCATTTGCTGCGTCTGCGTACGCATGGCATTACCAGAGATCCGGAAGAGATGGTACATCCTACCGACGCACGCTGGTATAACGAGCAGGTGGAATTGGGCTTTAACTATCGAATGACTGAATTTCAGGCTGCATTGCTGTTGAGTCAGCTGAAGAAGCTGCCACGGTTCTCTGAACGCAGAAAACAGCTCCGCAAACGCTACAACGAAGCCTTCGCAGACATGCCGGAACTGATCCCACAGAAGGAGATCCCGGAGTCTGACACGACCTGGCATCTGTATGTACTGCATCTGAATCTGGAGAATCTGAACTGCGACAGACGGCAGTTCTTTGACGCACTGTATGCAGAGAATACCTGCCCACAGGTACATTATCTGCCGGTATACTGGCACTCTTATTATGAAAAACTGGGTTATGAAAAAGGGCTGTGCCCGAATGCGGAGAAATACTACAACGAAGTCATGAGTATTCCTCTGTACTACGGATTGACCGACGAAGACGTGGAAGATGTGATCCATGCGGTGAAAAAAGTGGTAGCATATTACACGAAGCTGAAATAGGATCCGACTGTGAAACCTGGACGGATAGCGGGAAAAGGCGGCATGAGACAGAAAACAGCAGAAAATAGTACGGGAAAAAGAAATAATGTCGAAAATTTCATAGAGATCGTTGTGTTTGCCGTACTGGTGGGGATTGCTTCGGCGGTTACTCTCTGGCTGTTTTACCGGCAGTGTGTGGAAAGTATGCTGGGAACGGGATTGTATCATTCCGATATGAAGGCATACATTCTGGAAATGCAGGGACTGGACAGCGGTTACAGCTTTCCCTATCCGATCCTCTTCAAGCTGGCGGCAGTGATCCATCTGGTCACAGGCAGTCTGCCCACCGGAACGGAACTGGCCATGGCGCTGGCAGCGATGTTGCTGAACAGCGCAGCGATGATCGCCCTGAAAATAATGCTGGACAGGCACGTGGGGGCGGAGTTGCGTAAAGCCATGCCCGGGAAAGCCTGGCTTCCCGGCGTACTCACAGGAACGGTAGCGGTATCCCTGTTTTTCGTATCCATGGTATATCCGCCAACGGGAATCTATCTGCCGGGGATCAAGTACAAGTATCTGGGAGTATTTACGGCAAATCCTTTCCATAACGCTACTTATATGGCGGCACGACCCTTTGCAATCCTGGCATTTTTCAAGTATGCAGAGCTGATGCCTCTGTATGAACAGGACAATGCCCACAAGGAGTATGGAAGAGATTATATCCTCTTTTCTGTTTATCTGTTACTGGCAACGATGGCGAAGCCGAGCTTTACGATCGTACTGGTGGGGGCCGCGGGAATTCTGATGCTGTGGAGAATGTTCCACAGCAAATTCCGGAACTTCATGCCCACCATTTGGCTGGGAGTATGCTTCCTTCCTACTTTTGCGGATCTGTTGTACCAGTTCCGCGGTGTGTTCGTCCCGCAGGAGGGACAGGAAGGCGGCATCGGTTTTACGCTGGGACATGTGTGGCTGCAGTATTGCAGTAATCTTCCGCTGGCTATCGGTCTGGCTGTCGGTTTCCCGATCCTGGTGCTTCTGTTGAACTATAAGGAGTTGTGCAGAGACAGCATTTACCGCTTCTCCTGGCAGATTTACGGTATGAGTTTTCTGATGGCGTTTTGCCTGTACGAGAAGGGATTCCGGGAGATGGATTTTAACTTTTCCTGGGGATATATGTATGGTATCTTTTTTGCATTTGTGGGAGCACTGTTGGTATTGCTGCGGGCTACCGGAAAGGCGGATACGAAGAAGAAAAAGGGACTGGCTGCGATACAATGGTTGGCCTATCTGTGGCATCTGGTGTGTGGATTGTATTATTTCTGGGGCTTTTTACAGGGTGCCATGTATTATTAGAAAATACTGTTTCCGTAGGATTTTCGTAAATAAGCCGTTTATAAGCATTCTCGTACAAAAAGTATGGTAAGATAGGATTTTTTGTACGAAATTTGTTCAAAATATTTTATTAACGAAAATAATAATTTTTTTGGGCTTGAAAAAACATAT
>ENA-OVGJ01000718-OVGJ01000718.1-human-gut-metagenome-genome-assembly--contig:-NODE-718-length-14303-cov-2.679955_pt1 | contig 14303 bp, 10 predicted proteins | sample MGYA00237772_ERZ505423 | MGnify/ENA primary metagenome ERZ505423 (study PRJEB26158, sample SAMN06016386) | human gut metagenome | biome: human gut; feature: ankylosing spondylitis patient; material...
TACCTGCCAGCCAGTTTGTGGACCGGCAAGAAGTGCAATTTTTACAGGAACATTTCCGCATAGTAATGGCATGGTAACCAATAGTATTGCAATGGGAGCTAATGTAAAAACGGTTGGACAGAGATTGAGTGATAATGGCATTGAGTGTGGTTATATTGGAAAATGGCACTTGGATGGATCTGATTATTTTGGAACCGGAGAATGTCCGGAAGGATGGAATCCAGATTACTGGTACGATATGAAATGTTATCTGGAGGAATTAAGTGATGAAGACAAGGTGAAATCTAGAGATCCAAAGGAGTCTTATAAGAAAGATTTTTCAGAAACATTCACCTATGCACACAGATGTTCAGATCGTGCAATCAAATATCTGGAAGAGCATAGTAATCAGGACTTCTTTTTGACAGTATCTTATGATGAACCACATGGACCATCTCTTTGTCCGGAACCGTTCAATTATATGTATGATGGATTCAAGTTTGACAGCTGTCCGAACTTTGAGGATGATTTGTCACAGAAACCATTTATGCAGAGACTTTGGGCAGGAAAAAATCTGCATGCTACAGAGGAAGAAATTAATAAGCCATCAGATGGGTTATCCTTGTTCTTAGGATGCAATTCTTTTGTGGATTATGAAATCGGACGTGTACTTGATAAAATTCGTGAAGTTGCTCCGGAGGCGATGGTCATTTTCACATCAGATCACGGAGATATGCTTGGAGCACATCGTTTGTTCTCCAAAAATGCTGCAGCATACAAGGAAGTGGCAAACATCCCATTGATCATAAAGGGTGGGGTGAAAGGACATGTGGAAAAGAGTGTTGCCTCCCACATTGATATTGTTCCAACAATTATGGACTATTTTGGCTTGAAGATTCCAAAACTTCTGGAAGGCAAGAGCATGCTTCCGGAAATCTACGATCCGGAAAAGAAGACAAATGATGTGGTGTTTACGGAATTCACGAGATATGAAATAGATCATGATGGGTTCGGTGGTCTGCAGATTATGAGAGCTGTAATGTCAGAACGTTATAAACTGGTCATTCACCTGCTGGATACGGACGAATTCTATGATCTGCAGAATGATCCATATGAAATGAATAATCTGATCAATGATGAAACGTATGCCGATATCCGCAATAAAATGCATGACAAATTGATTGAGCACATGAATCAGACAAGAGATTTGTATCGAGGATATCAGTGGCACATGCGTCCATGGAGAAAGGACTTTGTTCCGAACTGGGAGAATGAGGGATATACAAGACAACGTGAGAATGAAGAGTATGAACCAAGACAGCTCGATTATGATACAGGTCTTCCAATGGAAACAGCAGTAAGAAAGAAAAATTAGATATCGGAGAGGAGAGAATACGATGGAGGAAAAGAACTATTTAAAATGGTATAACAAAGTAGGATATGGATCTGGAGATATTGCCGGAAATGTTGTGTTTGCATTCCTGTCCTCTTTCATCATGATTTATTTGACGAATACAGTAGGGCTAAATGCAGGTGTGATTGGATCATTGATTGCATTCTCAAAGATTCTGGATGGAGTTTCCGATGTTTTCTTTGGATCCATGATTGATAAGACACACAGTAAAATGGGAAAAGCAAGACCTTGGATGCTGTGGGCATATATTGGATGTGCGATTACTTTAGTTGCAGCTTTCGCTGTTCCGACTGATATGGGTAAAACTTCCCAGTATATCTGGTTCTTTATTACTTATACATTACTTAACGCGGGATTTTATACGGCAAACAACATTGCCTATTCCACTCTGACAGCATTGGTTACAAAGAATGCAAAAGAGCGTGTTCAGATGGGATCCATTCGTTTTATGTTTGCATTTGGAACCAGTTTTCTGATTCAGACAATTACCATTGGTGCGGTTGCAAAACTGGGTGGCGGAGCAGCCGGATGGAGAACAATTGCAATCATTTATGCGGTTATCGGTATTATTTCCAACACGGTTGCAGTACTTTCCGTAAAGGAACTTCCACCGGAAGAACTTGCTCCGCAGGATGAAAAGAAAAGGAGATTCTTATGGGAACCAATGAAAAAGATATGACTGCCGGATCCCCCGGAAAACTGATCATAACTTTTGCCATACCAATGATGCTTGGAAATATTTTTCAGCAGTTTTATAACATGGTGGATACGATCATTGTCGGGCAGTATCTTGGTGAGGATGCTCTGGCTGCAGTAGGCTCTACCGGATGCCTAATGTTCCTTGTATTAGGATTTGCAAATGGTATTGCGCAGGGATTTGGCGTTATGGTCTCCCACGCCTTCGGTGCAAAAGATTTCAAGCTGTTAAAGCATTATGTCGCACTCTCCCTGATACTGACTGCCATTGTATCGTTACTTCTGACTATCCCTACGGTGGCAGCTTCCAGACAGTTTCTTATTTTAATGAAAACACCGGACAATATCTTAGGACTCGCAGACTCTTATATTAAAGTCATTTTCGCAGGTATCCTGCTCACGATGTCCTACAACGTTGCCTCCGGTATTTTAAGAGGGATCGGCGACAGCAAAACACCGCTGTATTTCCTGATTCTCTCTTCCTTTTTAAATATTGTGCTCGACCTGTTTTTGATTGTCGTCGTAAAACTTGGAACCGCAGGCGCTGCCTATGCAACGATCATTGCGCAGGGTGTCTCCGCACTGCTTTGCTTTATTTATATGTTCCGCAAATTCGACATTTTAAAAACCAGCCGGGAAGATTACTATCTCGACGGATACGGTGTATTCAATATGCTTTCCATCGGTATTCCGATGGCGCTCAACTATTCCATCACCGCTATCGGAACCATGATCCTGCAGGGTGCAGTCAATATTTTCGGTTCCAGTGTTGTGGCTGCCTTCACTGCCGCCTCCAAAGTGGAAAACCTCTCCACCCAGACCATGCCGACACTCGGCACTGCGATTGCCACCTACTGCGGTCAGAACCTCGGCGCAGGAAAATACAAACGTATCTACGAGGGAATGCGCAAAGGATTTTTCATCTGCATTTTTATCTCGCTTGCTGCCTCTGCCATCTGCGTATTCGGCGGACGTTTTATTGTGAGCTGGTTTGTGAGCAATCCTTCTGAAGAAATTTTTGACTATGCCATGCAGTATCTGAACACCATCAGTTTCTTCATGCTGCCGCTCGCATGGATTTTCCTTTACCGGAACGCCCTGCAGGGCTTAAACCGCGGACTTGTTCCAATGTTAAGCGGTGTTGTGGAAATGGTGTGCCGTATTATCGTGATCGCCGTCACCTTAAATCCGTTCGGTTACTGGGCAGTCCGTCTGGCAAGCCCGATCACATGGCTGATCACCGGAATCCTTCTGATCGTGACGTATTTCATCTGGGAAAAACAGAGCCGGAAAAAACATGCCGGTTCACCAGCCTAAAACTTTAGTTTTCCACCCCACTTCTGAACAGCCTTCACAAGCTGTATCAGATAACGGAACACCGGCTCCGTGATGACTGCGAACACGATCATGAGCATTGCACATTTTCCTGTGACCGCCGTGATCGCAAACAGTTCACTGAAAAACAGCATACAAAATAACCAGCCGATGACCATCGCTGCGATCAGGATCGCATGCGGTGTTGTCATCGGTTTTGCTATATGATAAAGGATCATGAAACCGACAACTGCGATCAGGATCGTGCACGACGTGGAAACGCACTCTTTTTCCACTCCGAACTCCCTGCAGAAAATCACCAGACCGCTCACCACGATAAAATCTGTAATCCCAGCCGGAAGCGCCTGGATCAGGACATTGGTAAGAAAATGCCCATGGATCTGATTCCGGTTCTGCTCCAGCGCCAGAAAAAATGACGGAATCCCGATCGTAAAAACACTGATGAGCGACACCTGCGATGGCTCCAGCGGATAATCGATCAGAAACAGCATGGAAAATACGGCTAAGAGCATGGAGAAAATGTTCTTGACCAGATAAAGGCTGGCAGTGCGCCCGATGTTGTTCACCACCCGCCGCCCTTCCATGACAACCGCCGGCATTTTATTGAAATCGTTATCGAGTAGCACAAGCTGTGCCACATGCGAAGCCGCCTCACTGCCTGACGCCATCGCAATGCTGCAGTCTGCATCTTTTAACGCAAGAATATCGTTCACGCCGTCTCCTGTCATTGCCACGGTCTTTCCCTGCTCTTTTAATGCCTGCACCAGAAGACGTTTCTGCTCCGGTGTCACCCTGCCGAACACCGTGTATTTTTTTGCTGCCTTCCGCACTGCATCCGCTGTTTTCAACGTTGCTGCATCCACCTGTTTTTCCGCATGGCGGATTCCCGCTTTCTTTGCGATCTCCGATACCGTGACCGGATTGTCCCCGGAGATCACTTTCACTTCCACTCCCCGCTTGGAAAAGTAACGGAACGTATCCATTGCCCCCTCCCGGATCGCATTGTTGAGCAGGATAAATGCAATGGGACTTGCATTTTCTGTCAGTTCTTTTCCATCCAGATTCCCCTCATACTCTGCAAATACAAGCACACGATATCCCTTTTCCAGAAATACTTCGATTGTTCCCTGAACAGCCGCATAATCCTGCCGCAGCACAAATTCCGGTGCACCGACCACATAAGCTTTTCCTGCCAGAACCACTCCGCTGTATTTTGTGGCAGACGAAAACGGGACGATTTTTTCTGCACTGTTTTCCATCGGCTCCGTAAAATACTGCTGCAATGCCTCCATCGTTGCATTGTCGCACGGCAGGGCACGCACACAGTCAGAGAGCAGCTTTGCAATTTTATTTTTGTCTTCCGATTGCTGGTCTGCTTCCTGTTCTTTCGCTGCCAGGCTTTGGTCTTTTGCAAGGATAAACTGTGCCACTTCCATTTCCGGCACGGTAATGGTTCCGGTCTTATCCACGCACAGTACATTTACCCGCGCCAGTGTCTCGATACATTTCATGTCATGGATCAGTACCTTTTGTTTTCCAAGCCTCATCACCGACACCACCATCGCCACACTTGCAAGAAGGTACAGGCCTTCCGGGATCATTCCGAGAATAGCCGCCACCATGCCCGTCACACTATCTTTCATCGTTGCCCCGGAAAAAAAGTATTGCTGTAAAAACAGGATCGCCCCGATCGGCAAAATGATCACGCCCACGGTCTGCACAAGGCGGTTCAACGCCCGGATCATCTCCGACTGCTCGCCCTCTTTTGTCTGTGTTGCCTGTAACATCAGTCCTGAAATATAAGAATCTTTTCCCACTTTTTCGAGTTTTGCCAGGCACTCTCCCGATATCACAAAACTCCCCGAGAAAAGCGGATCTCCCTCTTTTTTTATAATCTCATCGGCCTCCCCTGTGATCAAAGCCTCATTGACCGTGATATTGCCGGATAACACCAGTGCGTCCGCCGGGATCTGTCCACCCGCCGAAAGCGTTATCACATCATCCTGCACCAGTTCATCCGCCAAAACCTCCTGCTCACTTCCATCCCGCCGGACCGTAATTTTCGGTGTGTTTAATATTGTAAGATCATCCAGGATCTTTTTGGAACGCAGCTCCTGGATGATCCCGATCAACATATTAGCAATAATAATAGGTAAAAAAGTAAGATCCCGAAAAGACCCCACCACGATCAGAAGGATCGTAATGATCAAAAAAATAAGATTATAATAAGTTACAACATTTGAGCGGATGATCTGTGCCACTGTCTTTGTGGAAGAATCTACGCTTTCATTCGACAACCCTGCTTTTTTCCGAAATTCCACTTCAGCAGTGGACAGTCCACTCATATTCTGGCACATTCTGCATCTCTCCATCTCACTTTATGATGCTTTAGTATGCCCTGTTTTTTGTTAAACTATTTGAACAATCGCTAACTGTTCTTTATTTTGCTTTTAATGCCCAGACAGCTTTGATCTGGCTTCTGATTTTTCCATAGTCCCATTTCTGGCCACTGCGGTATAAAGAAAACGGATCGTTAATGGAAAATCCTTCATCATCATAATCATAGAGCAGGATAAAATGTCCCCCTGTGGTGAAATCTCCCTGCCGCACAGAGCAGATCACGATGTCTCCCTGATCTAAGTGCTGTTTGATCTCAGTCTGGCTGATATTGATCTGCTCGGAGCGGACACCGTAAGCTGCCGCCCCCTCTGTCATAAGCGACCACATCGTTCCTGTGCCGGACATATAAAACCCTTCCTGCATGGCAAATTTTGCGATTGCAGCCGGAGTTGCCTCCTCGTTTCCAGTCAGCGCAACTACTGCCATCGCCAGTGTTGTCGGACCGCATCCGCTGATTGCAACATTGCTGTCATCCCCATATGCAAGGCAGCCCCAGCGTTTATCCCACTGTAAAAAGAGCGGATATTCTTCCTGTAACTCTTTCTCTGTCAGTTCTGCTTTATCATAATCCCTTGTGTTCCCTTTATAATCAGCTACAAATGCGATCATTTCCGGATTATTTGCCAGATTGATCAGTAATTTTTCCGGATATTTCTCTGCATTTTCCACGATCTGTGCGTAGCGTTCATCTGACGCTTCCATCTGTTCTAACTGTCTGATTGCCTGATTCAAGGAATAATCTACCGGTTTTGATAACACAACCTGTGGAATCTCCGCGAACGGATCGTTCGTTTCTTCGCTGTCTGCCGGTTCTTCGACAGTTTCTGTAGCAGACTGTTCCTCTTTTTCCGTTCCATCTGCTGTTGTTCCATTATCTACGTTATTTGTAATTTGATTTTCTTTTTTCTCTTCACCGGAGTTATCCTGCGCTGATGCCAGCACTTCTTCTGTTTTTCCAAGTTTGATCTCAGGAAAATATCTTCCACAGACACATCCCAGTAAAAAAGATGTCAAAAGCATTACACTCAAAACGATTTTTCTTTTCCGTACAAGCTTTTTCTGTCTCAGTCTTCTTTCGTCTAATTCTGTCTGATTCTGTATCTGGCGCTGATTCTGCTCCTTCATCTATCGGTAACCTCTCTCGTATTTCTTTCTTGCGTAGCGTGTTCTATTATATACATAAACCCTGCAATTTTGCTACCCTCTTCATAAAATATTAATAAAACTTTGGGGTTTCTTTGGAATACTTACAGAAAAAAACAGGTGCCAAATGTATGATCCATTCAGCACCTGCCCTGTCCTGTCTGTTTTTATTTGTTGCTGAGATATTCGTGAATACCCTTAGCTGCTGCTTTACCGGCACCCATCGCAAGGATAACAGTTGCTGCACCTGTCACAGCGTCACCACCGGCATAAACACCTTCTTTGGAAGTTGCACCGGTCTCTTCTTCCGCAATAATGCATTTTCTGCGGTTGATATCAAGACCTTTTGTAGTGGATGAGATCAGAGGGTTTGGAGAAGTACCAAGTGACATGATCACAGTATCTGCCTCGATCTCATATTCAGAGCCCGGAATCTCAACCGGACTTCTTCTTCCGGAAGCATCCGGTTCGCCAAGTTCCATTTTGATCACTTTTGCACCCTTTACACAACCGTTTTCATCCACTAATAATTCGGTTGGATTCTGGAGAAGATCAAAGATGATACCCTCCTCTTTTGCGTGGTGTACTTCCTCTTTACGTGCCGGAAGTTCTTCCTCACCACGACGATATACGATATGTACCTCTGCGCCAAGTCTTCTTGCTGTTCTTGCAGCGTCCATTGCCACGTTACCACCGCCGACTACAATAACTTTCTTACCAGCTTTGATCGGTGTATCGTAATTGTCTAAGAACGCTTTCATAAGGTTATTTCTTGTTAAGAACTCATTGGCTGAGAATACACCCATTGCCTGCTCACCAGGAATACCCATAAATCTTGGAAGTCCTGCACCGGAACCAATGAAGACTGCCTCAAAGCCCTCGTTGTCCATCAACTCATCAATTGTAACGGATTTACCGATGACAACGTTGGTCTCAATCTTAACCCCTAATGCTTTCACGTTTTCCACTTCAGCGGCAACAACCTTCTGCTTTGGAAGACGGAATTCAGGGATACCATAAACTAACACACCACCTGCCTGATGTAATGCTTCGAAAATCGTCACATCATAACCAAACTTTGCAAGATCTCCTGCACAGGTAAGACCTGCCGGGCCTGAGCCGATCACTGCTACTTTATGTCCATTTAACTTTTCTGCCTTTTTCGGTTTAATGCCATGTTCTCTTGCCCAGTCCGCAACAAAACGCTCTAATTTACCGATCGCTACAGGCTCTCCTTTGATTCCACGGATACATTTTCCCTCACACTGTGTCTCCTGTGGACATACACGGCCACAGACTGCCGGAAGTGCGGAAGACTCACTGATCACATGATAAGCAGCCTCAAAATTACCTTCTTTTACTTCTGCGATAAATCCCGGAATATTGATAGATACCGGACATCCTTTCATACACTGTGCATTTTTACAGTTTAAGCAACGGGCAGCTTCTGCCATTGCCTCTTCTTCATTATATCCCAAACATACTTCTTCAAAGTTCGTTGCACGAACGGCTGGCTCCTGCTCACGAACCGGAACTCTAGTTAATACGTCCATTTTTTCCTCCTGATTCTATGTAACTGACCAGACAGCATTCTCTCTGATCTGACAAATTTCTGATTTTTAACTGTTACAATTGCCACATCCGCCGTGATGTGTTGCACCTTCCTGTAATTTCAACATTGCTCTTCCCTCTTCGGTCTTGTACTGAGCCTGTCTTCTCATCGCCTGATCAAAATCAACCAGATGTCCGTCGAACTCCGGTCCGTCTACACATGCAAATTTCACTTCATCGCCGACAACCAGACGACATGCACCACACATTCCGGTTCCGTCTACCATGATCGGATTCATGGAAACAACCGTTGGAATTCCTAATTCTTTTGTCAATTTGCAGACAAATTTCATCATGATCATTGGTCCGATTGCCACACAGTGGTCATAACGGTTACCATTATCCCAGAGTTCCTGCAGCTGTGCAGTACCGGTTCCCTTGAAACCGTACGAGCCATCATCCGTTGTCACATAAAGGTTTGTGGCAACTTTTTTCATCTCATCCTCTAAGATCAGTAAATCTTTGTTACGGGAACCCATGATAACATCACAGTCAACGCCGTGCTCATGCAGCCATTTTACCTGAGGATAAACCGGAGCTGTACCAACACCACCTGCAACAAATAAAATTTTCTTTTTCTTTAATTCTTCGATATCTTCATGGATCAGATCCGATGGGCATCCCAGAGGTCCAACGAAATCTTCAAAAGCATCCCCTTCCTGTAAGCTTACCATACGCTCTGTGGAAGCTCCTACGGTCTGGAATACGATCGTGATCGTTCCCTCTTCCCTGTCGTAATCACAAATGGTAAGTGGAATACGTTCACCTTCCTCATCAATTTTTACAATCACAAACTGTCCCGGTTCGCAATACTGCGCAACACGAGGAGCCTTGACATCCATAAGATAGATCTTGTCTGCCAGTTTTTCTCTTCTAACGATTGGATACATGTTTTTCCTCCTTGTATATACTCACTGCCTTTTTCATCTCTGTAATCGTTTTCCTTAATCACGAATCTCCTATGAAAATATACATTTTTTTAGCATTACTTTATATAATAAAGGAAAAGCCGTTAGATTTCAACGGCTTTTCCCTTGTTTTATTGCTTTTTCATATAATTGAAACATACTAATTATTTATAGCTTCCATTCTTACTTGTTTCCATCTATACAATATTATTATGCTTCCACTTTGGAAAACAGAATTCTGTCATTATCCAATGCCTTTCCGGCACGGACTGCAAACTGCTCTAACAGATCATCCACTGACATCTTTTCCCGTTCTTCCCCGGAAACATCCAGCACAATATTTCCCGAATCCATCATGAGGGTACGGTTTCCAAGTTCAAGCGCCTGATGCATGTTGTGCGTGACCATAAGGCAGGTGATGTTCTGCTCTGACACTATCTTTTTTGTGAGGTTCAGTACTTTCTCTGCGGTGGCAGGGTCTAAAGCTGCGGTGTGTTCATCCAGCAGCAAAATCTTAGGAGTCACCATTGTTGCCATCAAAAGTGTGAGTGCCTGACGCTGTCCACCGGACAAAAGTCCGACCGGCTGCTTCATACGGTCTTCTAACCCCATGTCTAGCAGTGCGAGCTGCTCTCTGAATTTTTTCTTGTCCGCTGCCTTGATCCGGCTGAAATAGGCATTCTTTGAAGTAGTCGTGCGCAGGTAGGCAAGCGCCATATTCTCCTCGATCGTCATATGTGGTGCGGTTCCCTTCAATGGATCCTGAAACAAATGACCAATCACTTTACTGCGGACATGCTCTTTCTGATAGGTAATGTCCTCACCATCCAGCATGATCAGTCCTTTGTCTGCAAAAAAGGCTCCTGTTATCGCATTAAACAGCGTTGATTTTCCGGCTCCATTGCTTCCTACGATCGTTGCAAAATCCCCCTGCTTTAAGGTGAGATTCAGATTTTTTAATGCACATTTTTCATTGACAGTTCCCGGATTAAAAGTTTTGCTGACATCGCGCATCACAAGCATTGCGTTCTTCTCTGCCATTATCTTTCTCCTCCTTCGCTGTCATTTTTCGTAATCTCCTGAACGTATATCTGGTTCTGAGCCTTTGCGGCACGTTTCTGCCGGTAAAAATTCATCTGCTTTTTCAGATATGGGAATGCGATCGCCACGGCTACAATGATTGCAGAAACAAGTTTTAAACACTCTGCCGGTACATTTAATCTCAGGGCAACTGCCACGATAAAACGATACAGGCAGCTTCCTAAAATAACGCCGGTCACACGCTGTAACATACCGCCTTTTCCAATGATAGATTCCCCAATGATCAGGCTGGCGAGTGCGATTGTTACCATTCCGGTTCCAAGATTGATATCACAGGATTTCTGATACTGCGCAAGCAGTCCGCCGGAGAGACCGGTCAGGGCATTGGCAACACAAAGTCCGATCGTGATCATAGCACTTGTATTAATGCTGGAAGCTCTTACCATATCCGGATTATCTCCGGTTGCGCGGATGGAAAGTCCAAGCCTTGTATTTAAAAAGAAAGAGATCAGCACTCCTACAATGATAACGATCAGTGCAGCCACGATCAGTTTATACCACGTTCCACCGATTGCTGTTTTTGCCCAGGTAAAAACGGATTCACAGTTGAATAAGTTCATGTTGGAAGCGAATCCCATTACTGCAATATTAATTGTATACAATCCGGTATTTACGATGATTCCCGCCAAAATGGACTGAATCCCCATTTTTGTCTGTAAGAAAGCGGTCACAAAACCGGAGCAGACACCTGCTGCCATCGCTGCAAATAATCCCAGTATCGGATGACCTGCAAGTGTCACCGATGCACAGACGGCACATCCCAATGTAAAACATCCATCGGTCGAAAGATCCGCAATGTTTAAAATACTGAAGGATATAAATAATGCCAGTGCGACCAGTGCATAGATAAAACCAAGTTCTAATGCACTCTGTACAATTGATAATGTAATAATGGAACCCATACCTTAATTAAACTCCTCTGCTGTTACTGTCTCGATCAATTCGGAACACATATCTTTAAAGATAGAATAATCGATTCCGACTTTTTCTGCAATCTCTGTATTTACGGTTACGATACCGCTGTCTAATGTTTCTACCGGTGTTGTGGCCGGATCTGCTCCGTTTGCAAGAATGTCTGCAACCATGTCTGCTGTCTTTGTTCCGAGTGTCTCATAGTTGACGCCGTATCCTAAGAATGCTCCGTTTAAAGCAAAGGAATCTGCACTTGTGTAGTGAGGGATACCTGCGTCTGCAAATTTTTCAAAAATCGCAAGTTCTGCTGTCATAACAGTGTTGTCCTGTGGTGTAAAAATAGCGTCTACTTTTTCTGCCACCAGGGAATCTGCTGCTGCCTGGATCTCACCGGTTGTTGTACCTGTTTTTTCTACATAGGAAATCCCATGTTCATCGCAGTAATCTTTTGCCGCCTGAATAGCACTTGTGGAAGAATCCTGGCTCTTATCATACAGAAATCCGATTTTTGCAGCATCCGGATCCGCTGCCAAAATGAAATCCATGATCTGTGCCACATCAATTGCATCGGATGTTCCTGTAATATTGGCACCCGGAGCATCTGCACTTGCTACAAGTCCTGCTCCGACCGGATCTGATACTGCGGAAAATACAACCGGGATCTGATTATCTTCCGTTGCGTTCTGCATGATCATTGCTGCCGGCGTTGCAATCGGAATGATCACATCGACACCCTCTGCCACAAGATCTGCTGCGATCTGATTTAAGGTAGAGGAATCTGCCTGACCATTATAGGTGTAATCTGCATAATCAAATGTCACACCAAGTTCTGCTCCTTTTGCATCCAGCTCTGCTTCAATTGCTTTCTCAATCTGGTTTAAGGATGCATCATCTACATACTGTACGATTCCAACTTTGTACACGGTTTTGTCTGCAGTATTCTGTGCAGTGTCCTTTGCGGTATCGGCTGCGTCTGCACTGCTCTCTGTTGTGTTCGTGCTGTTTCCTGCATTGGATGTGTCTGTGCTGTTTCCGCATCCACCGATCATTGCTGCTGCCATTGCCATTGTCAATACTGCTGCCATCATTTTTCTCTTCATCATTTTTTCCTCCAAATTTTAAGAATGTTTTTGAAAGAAATCCGTTTTGAAAGTTATAAGAATCATGTATTGCGGTTTTGTTTGCAAGTAAACAAAAACCGTCTCAAGCTGTTGCTTGAGACGGTAATAAAATCTTATTATCGCGGTACCACTCATCTTGACCATCCGGTCCACTCTCTCATGTACTATCATACACGCCTGATTGATAACGGGTTCGGTTCCCGGTGACTCCTACTGCTGATACATGGCTCTGTATGCTTCATGTATGTTGTTCAGGTCACCCTCGAAAGTCCATTCAGTAAAATGATCCATACTGCAATCCCACCACCTGCAGCTCTCTGTAATATCAACAGATTACTTACTACTCTTTCTCAACGGTTTTTCTTTATGGTGTTACTTTAATACATTAACGTATCTTTGTCAACACCTTTTTTTATTTTTATGAGAAGTATACGAGTTCATCTTCCGGCTTCTCGGCTGGAGTTATGGAAATTGGATACAATACAGGACCTTTTCCCTTGTACTCTTTTGCGAATTCTACGTGTACTTCTGCTGTGATATTGATCCAGGATTTGTGCGGAATTTCATCCTCCCTGTCGTATTTCGTTTTGAAGCCGATGAAGGTAACATCCTCCACACAGCAGGTCATTGCAAAACGTCCCGGAACCATAATTCCTTTTTTCAGTTTGTCCGGATTGTATACAAGTGCTAAGAAAGAAACTTTCTTACCCTCATACTTTTTCGGATTGTCCTGACAATCCATATACCAGATTGCATAATCTGCATCGGAAATTTCAATCTCATCCGCAGTAATGTCAAACGGTAACTCCTCCGGTCTCTCGTCAAGTGTTCCGTCCGCACGCTCATAGACAAGCTGTGCTTTCCGGTTTAATGCCTTGACATTTCTGCGGTATTTTCCTTTGTCTGTACTGTCATCACAGCGATTGAAGATCACGACATCTGCGGAAAAAAGCTGTTCCATGATCATTGTACGCATATTTGCAAGATACATATCGAAAGTCGTTGCATCTACCGTGGCAAGCTGCTGTACGATCATCCAGTACTTTGGAAGTTCCATATCCATGAGTGTTCCCATCTGCCACGTTCCGTTGTACTCTAAGAATACCTGCTCCGGCTGGTACTCGGTATTTACTTTTTTCAAAAAGTCCTCTGTAAAATCTGCCTCACTGTCTACCATGACAAGTTTTACATTATTTTTTTCAAGTTCTTCATCCGTAAACTCTGCATCGCCGTCTTCACAGCAGATGACAAGGCTTTTTCCCTCTTTTGCAAAACCCTGCTCAAATAAGGTGTCTTTGATGAGGGAGGTCTTTCCACTGTCCATAAAACCGGTAAATAAATATACTGGTATTTCGTTCATATATATTCTCCCTTATTAAATTCCGAATAACTCTTCTAATCTGTGTTCGTCAATGTTGCAGCCGATCACACAAAGTCTTCCTGTATAGTCAGGCTCGCCGTCACGAAGCTCATATTCACCCGGAACCATGTCAAAATAAATCCATGTGCCATTCTCATCTTCTACCATTCCCTTGGCACGGAGGATTGTTCCGTAATCATCTGTCTCGCAGAGAGTCTTTAATACATCCTCGATCTTTTCCTTCGTGAATTTGTGAGGCGTCTCTTTTCCCCAGCTTGTAAATACTTCATCTGCATGATGGTGATGATGATGCTCATGGTCAT
>ENA-OVGJ01000726-OVGJ01000726.1-human-gut-metagenome-genome-assembly--contig:-NODE-726-length-14078-cov-2.724310_pt1 | contig 14078 bp, 9 predicted proteins | sample MGYA00237772_ERZ505423 | MGnify/ENA primary metagenome ERZ505423 (study PRJEB26158, sample SAMN06016386) | human gut metagenome | biome: human gut; feature: ankylosing spondylitis patient; material...
CGTTTTGTGATAATTGAAAAATAGAAAATACATATCTATTCTATATCAGACCCGGTGGAAAAAGCAATGGAAAATGTAAGCTTTTACACAGCTTTGTCAGATTCTCCAAGGAGTATCGGGATTGCGTAATTGTTTTTTGTAGGTTTTTACGCAGACAGGGTCTATTGCGACGCATTTTTTTTTATGATATAATAAATCGATTATGCAGATACCAGATTTAAACGGCAGAGGCCGACCGTGCTTGCACGGGGAGGCAGGTGCCAATTTAAATCGCCAAAACATGAGGAATACGTGGGTATCGCAGATATTGCAGATACCGAGCGGAGCAATTCGTAGGTATCGTAGACAATGCAGATACCGAGCGGAGCAATTCGCAGGTATCGTAGGCTACTGAGAGAAATACAAACGTCGCAAAAAGCGGCAGAATGTGAGGAAAGAATGAAGGCATTTTTGATTTTGGAAGATGGAACGGTGTTCGAAGGAACGCACATCGGTGCAGACAAAGAGATCATCAGTGAAATCGTATTTAACACATCCATGGCCGGATATCTGGAGGTCCTGACGGATCCGTCCTATGCAGGACAGGCTGTATGCATGACTTACCCCCTGATCGGTAACTATGGCATATGTAGGGATGACTGCGAGTCAGAGAGACCCTGGCCGGATGGATTCATCGTCAGAGAGCTTTCACGTATTCCCAGCAACTTCCGCTGTGACTGCACAATACAGGAATACTTAGAGGAGAACGGTGTGCCCGGTATCGCCGGAATCGATACCCGTGCGCTGACCAAGATCCTGCGTGAGAAGGGTACCATGAACGGTATGATCACCACCAACGAAGCCTATGACCTGAACGAAGTGCTTCCGAAGCTGAAAGCATATACCACAGGCAAGGTCGTGGAAAAGGTGACCTGCAAGGAGAAGTATGTAGTGAATCCCACCACGGATCTGGCACAGAACGGCCCTCTGTCCGGTGCAGCGCGTTTTGATAAAGAAGCTTATGAAAAGGGTGTCAGAGAGCCCAAGCCAGCACTGGTAACGGAGCTGTCCGGACAGGGACTAAAGGTAGCTCTGTTAGACCTGGGAGCCAAGAGAAATATCGCCAGATCCCTGGCAGAGAGAGGCTGTGAGGTGACCGTATACCCCGCTGGAACTCCCGCACAGGAGATCATTGATGATAATCCCGACGGTATCATGTTAAGTAACGGACCGGGAGACCCCAAGGAGTGTACCGGTGTGATCGCCGAGATCAAAAAGTTATACGATACCGAGATTCCTATTTTCGCAATCTGTCTGGGACATCAGCTGATGGCTCTGGCTACCGGCGCAGATACCCACAAAATGAAATATGGACACAGAGGAGGCAACCATCCGGTAAAGGATCTGATGACCGGAAGAGTATATATTTCTTCTCAGAACCATGGATATGTGGTAGATACCGACAAGCTGGATCCTTCCGTAGCGGTTCCCGCATTTATCAATGTCAACGACGGTACCAACGAGGGTCTGTCCTACACCGGCAAGAACATTTTCACCGTACAGTTCCACCCGGAAGCATGTCCGGGACCCCAGGACTCCGGTTACCTGTTTGACCGGTTCATTCATATGATGAGAGGAGAGAACTAAGATGCCCAAGAATCCTAATGTAAAACGAGTAATGGTAATCGGCTCCGGTCCTATTGTCATCGGACAGGCAGCGGAATTCGACTATGCAGGTACCCAGGCCTGCCGTTCCCTGAAGGAAGAGGGAGTAGAGGTAATCCTGGTGAACTCCAACCCTGCGACCATCATGACTGATAAAGATATCGCAGATAAGGTATATATTGAGCCCTTGAACGTAAAGGTTCTGGAGCAGATCATTGAAAAGGAAAAGCCCGACAGCATCCTTCCCACTCTGGGAGGACAGGCTGGTCTGAACCTCGGTATGGAGCTGGAGGAGTCCGGTTTCCTGGCTGCTCATAATGTAAAGCTGTTAGGTACTACCGCAGCTACCATTCGTAACGCCGAAGGACGTCAGGAGTTCAAAGACCTGATGGAGCGCATCGGTGAGCCCTGTGCAGCATCCAGGGTCGTTGAAAATGTGGAAGACGGTGTGGAATTCACCAATACCATCGGCTATCCGGTCGTACTGCGTCCCGCTTATACCCTGGGAGGTTCCGGTGGCGGTATCGCTCACAATCAGGTAGAACTGGAAGAGATCCTGGAGAACGGTTTACGTCTGTCCCGTGTGGGTCAGGTACTGGTAGAGCGTTGTATTGCAGGCTGGAAAGAGATCGAGTACGAGGTAATGCGTGACAGCGCAGGCAACTGCATCACCGTATGTAACATGGAGAACATCGATCCCGTCGGCGTGCATACCGGAGACAGTATCGTAGTAGCTCCTTCCCAGACCCTGAGCGACAAGGAGTACCAGATGTTACGTACTTCCGCTCTGAAGATCATCAACGAACTGCAGATCACCGGTGGATGTAACGTACAGTTTGCACTGCATCCCACCAGCTTTGAATATTGTGTTATCGAGGTTAACCCCCGTGTCAGCCGTTCTTCCGCACTGGCAAGTAAGGCGGCCGGTTATCCTATCGCAAAGGTAGCAGCGAAGATCGCACTGGGCTTTACCCTGGATGAGATCAAGAACGCCATCACCCACAAGACCTATGCCAGCTTCGAGCCGACACTGGACTACTGTGTCGTGAAGATTCCCAGACTGCCTTTTGATAAATTTATCACTGCAAAACGTACTCTGACCACACAGATGAAGGCAACCGGTGAGGTTATGAGTATCTGCAATAACTTCGAGGGAGCACTGATGAAGGCTATCCGTTCCCTGGAGCAGCATGTGGACTGCCTGCGCAGCTATGATTTCAGCGCTTTGTCTGTGGAGGAACTGTTAGAGCGTCTGAAGATCGTGGATGACCAGCGTATTTATGTCATTGCGGAAGCTATCCGTAAGGGCATCAGCTACGAGCAGATCCACGACATTACCAAGATCGACCTGTGGTTCATCGACAAGATTGCCATTCTGACCGAGATGGAGCATGCGCTGGAGACACAGCCGTTGACGGTTGATCTGTTGAAGGAAGCCAAGAGAATCGAGTTCCCGGATAACGTGATCGCAAGACTGACCGGCAAGACCGAGGAAGAGATCAAGAAGATGCGTTATGACAACGGCATTAAGGCTGTCTACAAGATGGTAGACACCTGTGCTGCAGAGTTCGCAGCTTCCACTCCTTATTACTATTCCGTATTTGGCGGCGAGTGCGAAGCCAAGGAGACCACCGGACGCAAGAAAGTCCTGGTACTGGGTTCCGGTCCTATCCGTATCGGACAGGGTATCGAGTTCGACTATTGTTCCGTACATGCTACCTGGGCATTCTCCAAGGCAGGCTATGAGACCATTATCATCAATAATAACCCGGAGACCGTAAGTACCGACTTCGATATTGCGGACAAGCTGTATTTCGAGCCTTTGACTCCGGAAGATGTGGAATCTATCGTAAATATTGAGCATCCCGATGGTGCTGTGGTACAGTTCGGCGGACAGACCGCTATCAAGCTGACTGAGAGCCTGATGAAGATGGGCGTGCCTATCTTAGGTACCAAGGCGGAGGATGTAGATGCCGCTGAGGACAGAGAACTGTTCGACAAGATTCTGGAAGAGACCGGGATTCCCCGTGCAGCCGGCGGCACTGTATACACCGCAGAGGAAGCTAAGGCGGTTGCTAACAGACTGGGCTATCCCGTACTGGTACGTCCTTCCTATGTACTTGGCGGACAGGGAATGCAGATTGCAATCAACGATCATGATATTGATGAATTTATCGGAATCATCAACCGTATTGCACAGGATCACCCAATCCTCGTAGATAAATATTTACAGGGAAAAGAGATCGAAGTCGATGCCGTATGCGATGGAACCGATATTTTAATCCCTGGTATTATGGAGCATATTGAGCGTACCGGTATCCATTCCGGAGACAGTATTTCCGTATATCCGGCTCCAACGATCAGTGAACCGGTCAAAGAGATGATCGTGGAATACACAAAACGTCTTGCACAGGCATTACATGTTATTGGTCTGATCAACATCCAGTTCATCGTTATGGACGAGCAGGTTTACGTGATCGAGGTTAACCCACGTTCTTCCAGAACTGTGCCATATATCAGCAAAGTAACAGGTATTCCGATTGTTGACCTGGCAACAAAAGTAATCATCGGCGAGACCATCCGCGGTATGGGTTATGAACCGGGACTTGCTCCGACTGCAGATTACATTGCAATTAAAATGCCGGTATTCTCATTTGAGAAACTTCGTGGTGCTGAGATTTCTTTAGGACCTGAGATGAAATCCACCGGTGAGTGTCTTGGTATCGCCAAGACTTTCAACGAAGCTTTATACAAAGCATTCTTGGGAGCTGGTATTAAACTTCCAAAATACAAACAGATGATCATGACAGTAAAAGATGCAGACAAGCCGGAAGCTGTTGGTGTTGCCAAGAGATTTGAAGCATTAGGCTACAAGATCTATGCGACAAGAAGTACTGCAAAGTATCTGCAGGAGCACGGCGTAAATGCACTCCGCATCAATAAGATCTCACAGGAATCACCGAACGTTATGGACTTAATTCTTGGTCATAAGATCGATCTTGTCATCGATACACCTACACAGGGTAACGGTGATAAGAACCGTGACGGATTCCTGATCCGCCGTAATGCGATCGAGACAGGTGTGTACTGTATCACAGCAATGGATACGGCAAATGCACTGGCACAAAGCCTTGAGACTGCAACCAATGAGCTTACTCCAATCGATATCGCAACTGTGAAGAATCTGTAAATTTGGTTATTGATGGGGCGCTTTCCGGCGCCCCGTTCTGCATTAACGGAAATGGAGGAAACGCAGCATGAAAAAATATGATGATGATCTTGAGTTTGGATCATTGAATGAAGATTCGCGGGATTCCCGTTTTATAGTACCCATCATTATTGTGGCAGTCCTTCTGGTGATCGTAATTGCCGCATTGATCCTCATTGGAAAAAATGGTAAAAATAAAGACACAAGTGCCGATCCTGTGGCGACTGAGCAGAGTGGGACAACAGAGGAAGAAACACAGAACACCGAAGTGATGGGAGCAATTGAGGCAGCCGAGAGTACAGAGGAGACAGATGCAGATGATCCGCAGGGCAGCAGCATGGGCAATGAGACAGGTGCGAGCGTGGATGTGACGGCGCTGTTATCCGCCGGCAGCGTGGCAGAGTCCGGCGAGACAACGTTTGGTATAGATGTGGCCAGATATCAGGGAACCATCGACTGGAGTCAGGTGGCGGCTTCCGGGGTACAGTTTGCCATGATACGTGTCGGATATCGCACGCAGAAGACTGGCGAGATCGTTGCGGATACCAATGCAAAATACAACATGCAGGAAGCGCAGGCAAATGGGATAAAAATAGGGGCATACTTCTTTTCGACAGCCGTCACAACGGATGAAGCGGTGCAGGAGGCAGACTGGGTGGCAGATTATATTTCCCAGTATCAGATCACCTATCCGGTTGCATTTAACTGTGAAGGATTTGAAAATGCAGACAGCAGACAGTATGCTATGACACAGTCGGAGAGAACTGACATGGCGATCGCATTTTTAAATGAGATCTATAACCGCGGCTACACGCCAATGTTTTATGCGGCAAAAAATGAGATGCTTGGCGATGCAAAATGGGATACTTCAAGAATTGAAAAAACTTATAAAATCTGGGTGTCCCAATATCCATCTGTACCATATCCACAGACTGCACAGTCCGATTACACGGGAACACACGCAATGTGGCAGTACACCAATCAGGGAACAGTGGCAGGGATCAGTAAGCCGGTTGATGTTGATATTGCCTATTTCGGTTATGAGGGAACTGCAGATGCAAAAAGTGATGTGACACCGGAAACAGTCAGTGCAGACGCAGAAGCATTGATGAATTTCTCCGATGTAAGTGAAACTGTTACGGCAAAACAGTCCACAAATCTCAGAAATATTCCGAGTCAGGGCTCCGATGCAACGGTTGTGGCAACCCTGCAGAATGGCGAGACAGCGACAAGAACCGGCGTAAGCAGCAGTGGCTGGTCAAGAGTAAGTTACAATGGACAGACTTTATATGCAGTGTCCAGTTATCTGACGACAGATCTTGGATATACAGCACCTGCAGCCAATACGACTGCAGAGACAACAGCAGCGGACGGCTCAGGATCCGGAGACGGACTGAAAACAAAATTTACTGCATGCAATGACGTGGTAACAGCGAAGATCGAAGTGAATTTAAGAACACTTCCGAGTGTCACAAACCCGGATGCAGCAGTTGCGGCAGTTTTAAAAAATGGCGAGACCGTGACGAGAACCGGAATCAATACAGACTATGGCTGGTCAAGAGTTGACTATAATGGACAGACACTGTACTGCGTGTCAAGTTATCTGACAAGTGCACAGTAAAAAAGAAGCTGATGCATTCAGACGGAAAAGATGAAACGTCTGAAGGTATCAGCTTTCTTTCTATTATGCAGATTAAATTAATTTTTTTCGCTTTGCCGGACGCTGTTTCTTTACAGGAGGTGTCACCTCATTTCTGGCAGCAATGGATACGGCTGAAACTGGTGACGCAGGCGGGACAGGTTTGTCCATAACTGGCTGTTTTGTGGGAAGAACGGCAGATGCTGCATTCCTGCGCTGGTTTATTTTTTCTTTTTGCGCACGGAAGCGGTCAGCGGTCGCCTTAATATATGGATCTGCAACAAACTGCTTAAGCGTATCGCTGTCGATGGCGATACGGTTGTCCATTGTCTTCATAATATCTACAATCTGTAACTGATCCGAGGTTTCCGGATTGCTCAGATCATAAATCTGGTTATCCTTGAAATTCAGGATCATAGGATGCAGAAAATCAGCCGGATTGTCAGCAAGCACCAGACCTTTTTCTCCGTTTGCAAAATCGAGACATGCACCTGTAGGAAGAATCTGGATGCTGTCCGCCAGAGCGGCAATCACAGAACGGTTATATTCTGAGATGTGGCTGTAAAAAAATGTCATGGCAGCCAGCTCTGACATTGGTGCATGGTTAATGTTCATGGCAGTCAGGCGGTCAAATTTGTCCGCAGCCTTCAATATATCGATCAGAAGCTGGACTGGTGGTTTTGGAAGTCTTGGGCTGATCGTTGCATGATCTTCAAATATAATGTTCTGGATGATCTCAAGACTTGTGTCATTTAAGCCGAGTTCTGCAAAATGCGGACGGATGATCTCATACCCATGTTCTGATTTTAACTGGATGAGATCCCGGTCGGAAGCAGAGAGATCTTCATTCTTATCTAAAATACTCTTTGGAACGGAGAGATAACCAAAATCATATAATAAGGAAGCTGCGATCAGCGACTGGGAGTCTTCCGGCTCAATATGCATCTCATTTGCGATCATCGCAGAGAGGATCGCAACACTGATCGAATGCTTGTATACAAAATCAGCAGAACTTCTGAGGTTCTGTGTGAAATTAAGTTTGTGGTCTAATGCACCATAATGTGTGTATATATTCTGTGCGAGTTCCGTGATTGCCGGAATATTTTTCTGTGCGAGAAGCTTATCCATGCAGTCTTTCAATTTGAACATATAGATAGTCTGGAACTGCTCAAATTCAAGGTCTTCTTTGGAAAGAGGAGGAACAGGCTCCGCCGGTTCCAGAATAAATATGCCGATCAGACCGAAATTATCAATACTGTTTATACTCTGAAGTGTTAATTTTGTGTTGCGCTCATATAATAAAACCCCCATTTTATTGTAAATGGGTTTTGCCAGCCGCATTCCCGGCTTTAAATCCTGTGATCTTACAAACTGCATATACCCCCATACCTTTCCTGATGCAAATATGATAAAATAAAAACAAGCTGATACATACCCAATATAGCATATTGAAAGGTTAAATACAATCTGCTATCATGGTTCTTGAAAGAAATTTTTTGAGAGCAGATACAGGAATATTTCAACAGAATGAGGTACCTATGAAAAAAATCCCCTTAAAAAGAATATTTGCAGCGGCAGCATTAGTGTGCTGTCTTACCGTGACAACAGCTTATGCAGATGTCACGCAGGAAGATATTGACAATGCAAAAAATCAGATCAACAATCTGAAAAACCAGCAGAAAGATGCACAGGATGCGGTCGATGATATCAATGGAAAAAAAGGCCAGCTAGAGAGCGACCTGAACAATTTAAATGGACAGATGACCAACATTGTTTCGTCCATGAATGCCCTTGAGTCACAGATCAATGATAAGAAAAAAGAACTGTCAGATCTTGAGGATGAGATCGATCAGACGCAGGATAATCTGGAAGCTGCAAAGCAGCAGTCAGCCAGCCAGTATGAGGATATGAAGATACGTATCCGCTATATGTATGAAAATGGAAATACACCGATGCTTGAGATGCTGTTATCGGCATCATCCTTTTCTGATTTTCTGAACCGGACGGAGTATATTTCGGAGATCAATTCGTATGACAGACAGAAATTAGAGGAGTTTATCCAGGTGCAGGAACAGATTGCGGCAGAGGAAGCTTCTCTTGAAGAACAGAAGAAGGATCTCGAGAGTGAGCAGCAGGAACTGCTCGCCATGCAGGATGACATGAAGGTAAAACAGAATTCTGTAAACAGCCTTATCAGTTCAACGCAGGCAAATATCAGCCAGACCAATTCTGAATTGAGCAGCGCCCAGGGAAAAGTCAATGATATCAACAGTCAGATCGCACAGATGGAAGAACTGGAAAAACAGTTAGAAATCCAGAAGGCAAAAGAAGACGCTGCGAGAATGGCGGAGATCAAGCGTCAGGAGGCTGAGAACAACGGCGAATTTTCTTATGTCCCAAGTGACAGTGATCTTTACCTGTTAGGTGCGATCATCCAGTGTGAGGCAGACGGTGAACCATATGAGGGAAAGCTTGCAGTCGGAAGTGTTGTCATGAACCGTGTGCGAAGCTCTTATTTCCCGAATACCGTATCCGGTGTGATTTATCAGAGCGGACAGTTTTCTCCGGTAGCCAGTGGACGATATGCGCTCCGCCTCGAGCAGGGAGTCAATAATACCTGTATGCAGGCGGCACAGGAGGTGCTTAACGGGAACATCACAAACAGCTGTCTCTATTTCAGAACTGTGATCGACGGATTGGAAGGAACGATCATCGGACATCACATATTCTACTAATACGGCTGTCAATGCGCAAATTACATAAAAATCATTTTTGAAACCAAATGGAAAAAGAGACGTTTTTGTGAGAAATATACAAAAAACGTCTCTTTTTTGCGGAATTGAGTGGAAGCGCATGATAATTTTTTAACGAAAACCGTATGTGAAATAGGTAAAAACCAAATTTAAATACAGAAAAAAGTGTGAAAAAAAAAGAAAGCTATTGCATTTGAAAATAAAATATGATAGCATGAGAAAGTACTGAAAAGCCAATAAAAAAGCCGAATACATAAAAACGTAGAAAATCAGGAAAAAGAAAATTTAAATTTAAAAGAAGAGATTTTAGATTTATTTTTTTTACTAAAAGATTGTTAAAAAAATAACAACGTTTTTCGGCAGATTTATTATGAAGGAAACAAAATATACTGCATATTATGAGCGGTGTTTTGTACCACAAAACCGAAGGGAGAATTCAAAATGGCAAGAAAAGTAGTTTTAGCAGGCGCATGCCGTACAGCAATTGGTAAAATGGGTGGAGCATTAAGCAATACTCCAGCAGCAGACTTAGGTGCAATCGTTATCAAAGAGGCATTAAGAAGAGCAGGTGTTAAACCAGAGATGGTTGACGAAGTTAAAATGGGTTGTGTAATCCAGGCAGCTCAGGGACAGAACGTTGCACGTCAGGCTTCTATCAAAGCAGGACTCCCAATCGAAGTTCCAGCAATCACAATCAACGTTGTATGTGGTTCTGGTTTGAAATGTGTCAATGATGCAGCTACCATGATCATGGCAGGAGAAGCTGATATCGTTGTTGCAGGTGGTATGGAAAATATGTCAATGGCACCATATGCTATGACAAAAGCTCGTTTCGGATATCGTATGAACAATGCAACGATCATCGATACAATGGTTAACGATGCATTGACAGATGCATTCAATCATTATCATATGATGATCACAGCAGAGAACGTATGTGATAAATATGGAATCACAAGAGAAGAATTAGACGAGTTCTCAGCAAACAGCCAGCAGAAATGTGAAAAAGCGATCGCTGAAGGTAAATTTGCAGATGAGATCGTTCCGGTTCCGGTTAAAGTGAAAAAAGAGATCGTAGATTTCGTGACAGATGAAGGACCTCGTGCAGGTACAACAGCAGAGTCTTTAGCAAAATTAAAATGCTGCTCTGGTAAAGAGGGTGGACTTGTTACAGCAGGTAACGCTTCCGGTATTAATGATGGTGCAGCAGCAATCGTTGTTATGAGCGAAGAGAAAGCAAAAGAACTTGGTGTTACACCAATGGCTACATGGGTAGCCGGAGCACTTGGCGGTGTTGAACCAGAAATCATGGGTGTTGGACCTGTTGCTTCCACTAAGAAAGTATTAGCTAAGACAGGACTTACAATTGATGATATGGATCTGATCGAAGCAAACGAAGCTTTCGCAGCTCAGTCTATCGCAGTTGCAAGAGATTTACATTTCGATATGTCCAAAGTTAACGTTAATGGTGGTGCAATCGCACTTGGACATCCAGTAGGAGCTTCCGGATGCCGTATCCTTGTAACATTATTGCATGAGATGCAGAAGAGAGATTCCCACAGAGGTCTTGCTACATTATGTATCGGTGGCGGAATGGGATGCTCTACAATCGTTGAGAGATAATTAATCAGACAAAACTGTCCGGAAAGCGGGTGACTGCTTTTCCGGGCGTTTCCATTACATATTAAAAATTCAGAATAAATTCAGGAGGTACTAACATGAAAGTTGGTGTTATTGGTGCAGGAACCATGGGACAGGGTATTGCAAAAGCATTTGCCCAGGTAGAAGGATATGAGGTAGCTCTCTGCGATATTAAGCAGGAATGGGCTGACGGCGGAAAAGCCAAAATCCAGAAAGGTTATGCAAGACTTGTAGAAAAAGGAAAAATGACACAGGAAGCTGTTGATGCTATCCTTGCTAAAATCACTCCAGGATTAAAAGAAGACCTTTGCGCAGACTGCGATCTGATCGTAGAAGCAGCATTCGAAGATATGGGAGTAAAGAAAACAACATTCCAGGAATTAGATAAGATCGCAAAACCAGAGTGTATCTTTGCTTCAAATACATCCAGCCTTTCCATCACAGAGATCGGAAATGGTCTTACACGTCCAATGGTTGGTATGCATTTCTTCAACCCTGCAGACCGTATGAAATTAATCGAAGTTATCGCTGGTGTAAATACACCGGATGAGACTGTTGAAGCTATTAAGAAAATCTCTGTTGAGATCGGAAAAACACCTGTACAGGTAAATGAAGCAGCAGGATTCGTTGTAAACCGTATTTTAATCCCAATGATCAACGAAGCAGCATTCATCAAAATGGAAGGTGTATCTGATATCGCAGGTATCGATGCAGCTATGAAACTTGGCGCAAACCATCCAATGGGACCATTAGAGTTAGGAGATTTCATCGGTCTTGATATCTGCCTTGCTATTATGGATGTTCTTTACAAAGAGACTGGCGACAGCAAATACCGTGCATGCCCATTGATTCGCAAAATGGTTCGTGGTGGTAACCTTGGTGCTAAGAGCGGAAAAGGATTCTATGTATACAATGCTGACCGCACAAAAACACCAGTTGACGCTCAGTAATTAACAGATATTAAGGTTTAGGAGGATTTGAAATCATGGATTTCACTTTAGACAAGAAACATGAAATGGCGCGTTCTCTGTTCAGAGAATTCGCTGAAAACGAAGTAAAACCTCTTGCACAGGAAACTGATGAGACAGAACAGTTCCCGGCAGAGACAGTTAAGAAAATGGCAAAATATGGATTCATGGGAATCCCGGTACCAAAGGAGTACGGCGGACAGGGATGTGATCCATTAACATATGTTATGTGTGTAGAAGAGTTATCAAAAGTTTGCGCTACAACAGGTGTTGTTGTTTCCGCACATACTTCTCTCTGCATCGATCCAATTATGACTTACGGTACAGAAGAACAGAAACAGAAATATGTCAGACCACTTGCTACAGGCGAGAAACTTGGTGCTTTCGCATTGACAGAACCAGGTGCTGGTACAGATGCTCAGGGTGCTCAGACAAAAGCTGTTTTAGACGGTGACGAATGGGTATTAAACGGATCAAAATGCTTCATTACCAATGGTAAAGTTGCAGATGTTTATATTGTAATCGCTATCACAAGCATTACAGAGGACAAGAGAGGAAGAAAGAAAAAGAACTTCTCCGCATTTATCGTAGAAAAAGGTGCTCCAGGATTCTCCTTCGGAACAAAAGAGAAGAAGATGGGTATCCGTGGATCTTCTACCTATGAATTAATTTTTGAAGACTGCAGAATTCCAAAGGATGCGTTACTTGGACCTGAAGGAAAAGGATTCCCAATCGCTATGCATACATTAGATGGTGGACGTATTGGTATTGCTTCCCAGGCACTTGGTATTGCAGAAGGTGCATTAGAGCGCGCAATTGCTTATACAAAAGAAAGAAAGCAGTTTGGTCGTTCTATCGCACAGCAGCAGAATACACAGTTCAAGTTAGCTGATATGGCAACAAGAATTGAAGCCGCTCAGATGTTAGTTTATAAAGCAGCAATGGCAAAAGCAAACCAGAAAGTTTACTCTGTAGAAGCTGCAAAAGCAAAATTATTCGCAGCAGAGACAGCAATGGCTGTTACAACAGAAGTTGTTCAGTTATTCGGTGGATATGGATACATCAGAGAGTACGATGTAGAGCGTATGATGCGTGATGCTAAGATCACAGAGATCTATGAGGGAACAAGCGAAGTACAGCGCATGGTTATCTCAGGTGCATTGCTTAAATAGACGTGATCTAGCGGATTGAAAATGGATGGAAGAAATATAGAATCACGCTTGCGAGAATGAAATATTTCTGACAGACATTTGAGAGCGCAACGCGCACGAGAAACACGAAGTGTTTCGAGTAATCCGCGATTAATGAAAATATAATAACATAAGGAGTGGAAAATACATGAATATCGTAGTATGTATTAAACAGGTTCCTGATACAAAGGGTGGAGTAAAATTCAATCCAGATGGAACACTTGATAGAGCAGCAATGCTTGCTATCATGAACCCAGATGACAAAGCAGGTCTTGAAGCAGCATTAAGAATCAAAGATGAGACAGGAGCAAAAGTTACAGTTCTTACCATGGGACTTCCAAAGGCTGATGCAGTTCTTCGTGAAGCAATGGCAATGGGAGCAGATGATGCAATCCTTGTAACAGACAGAGTATTAGGTGGAGCAGATACATGGGCAACATCTACTACAATCGCTGGTGCTCTTCGTAACTTAGATTATGATCTTATCATCACAGGACGTCAGGCTATCGATGGTGATACCGCACAGGTAGGACCACAGATCGCTGAGCATCTTGGACTTCCGGTAATCTCATACGCAGAGGATATCAAGGTTGAGGGAGATTCTGTAGTCGTTAAGCGTCAGTACGAGGACAGATATCACGTAGTTAAGGCTAAGATGCCTTGTCTTATCACAGCTCTTTCAGAGTTAAATGAGCCTAGATATATGACACCGGGCGGAATCTTCGATGCATTTGACAAAGAGGTAACTGTCTGGGGCAGAGCTGATCTTAAGGATGTTGACGATTCAGATCTTGGACTTAAGGGATCACCTACAAAGATTGCTAAGGCATCTGACAAGGTACCTAAGGGAGCTGGAGAAAAGGTTAACCTTGATCCAACAGAGTCAGTAAACTATCTCATGGAGAAATTCAAAGAAAAGTCGAATATCATAGGCATAAGCCAGTCTTGTTCTGGTGGAAGTATAAGGCTCAATTCCACGGAAAAAATCTCTGCAGAAGCTGGGGAGCGTATCCAGAACCTTGCGGAGTTTTAAGA
>ENA-OVGJ01000737-OVGJ01000737.1-human-gut-metagenome-genome-assembly--contig:-NODE-737-length-13886-cov-10.307425_pt1 | contig 13886 bp, 9 predicted proteins | sample MGYA00237772_ERZ505423 | MGnify/ENA primary metagenome ERZ505423 (study PRJEB26158, sample SAMN06016386) | human gut metagenome | biome: human gut; feature: ankylosing spondylitis patient; material...
TTCAATTACCGATGTAGTTCACTTCACTGGGTATAATGTCATAAATGGTTGACAAAGCAGAAATAGTAAAGATCAGAAAATCAACAATATCCCATGTTTCAACTTCGTTAAAGAAATTGGAAAACAAAGGACTTGTTGAAAAAATACAAAGTAAAGACAATAAAAAGCATATTGAAATTATTTTGTTAGATAAGGCAGAACTGATCATAGAAGCAGGACATAACGCACAAAAACAGTTTGCAAAAAATGTTTTAAGTGGATTAACAGAAGAAAAACAGGTCTGTATCAATATATTTGACAAGATCTGTAATAATGCAGAAGAACATTGAAAAGTATCAGTGCAATTGAAATGTTCAAGGCATATCCACAATTAAAACAGTTCTACTCTCGTTGTGGAGTATTATGGTCAAGAGGATATTTTGTATCTACCGTAGGTCATATAAGTGAAGCTACAGTAAAGAAATACATCGAGGAACAGAAAGATCATGAGTGACGAAGAATACAAGAAACTTCTGAAACAATATCATAAACTTTCTGACAGGCATATCTTAGTTGTAGAAACTGATATGCCTTATCCTGATGTTCTGAAAGTCGTGGCTCTTTCTGATAAAATCCGCAAAGCTGGCAACGAGCTTGTTAGTCTTATGAGAAAGAATTACGACCAGCTCATGCGTACCAAGAAATATCGTAAACTACTAAAACTGTACGGCAATACTGAGGATAAGGACAAACGTAAAGCTCTCGCTGATCAGCTCAATGATATGCAGAAATCTTATAATGTTACATGGGATCTCTGCAGGACATCTATGATTCCTATAGGCAAGAAATATAGTATAGATGCGGTGTTTGCTCTTACAAAAGCCGAAGATATATGGCGAGGTATGGAAAAATGCCTTTATGATAACGGTAAGACCACACATTTCTCAAAATACGGAGAATTACCATGTATCAGAGCAAAACAGATAAATCGTGGTATTCCGATGTTTGTTGAGGATGGGAAACTTCGATTCAAACTTAGAAAGATGCAATTCGGGATTCAAGTCAACGACAGGTTTCAGTCTGATGAAGTTAACGCCGTTTTGTCTTATCTTGAGAATCCTGACAAGATGGATGCTGATGCTGTCAATACGCTTATAGAAGAAGCCTGTTGTATAGATACTTACAGACCTTGCTATGCTACTCTTGTTCCAAGGTTGATAAGAGGTAAGTACAGAGTATATCTGCATCTGACAATAGAAGGCAAAGCTAAGCCTAAATATGATAGATCCGGCAATCCAAGACATAAATACGGTAAAGGCATGATAGGTGCTGATATAGGAACGCAGACAGTTGCCTATACTTCTGATACTGAAGTCGGACTGAAGAACCTTTCAGAGCGTGGCAACAGCATACAGACTTCTGAACGCAAGGAACGCTTATATTATCGTGCTATGGACAGGAGTAGACGGGCAACCAATCCACAGAATTACAATCCTGACGGCACGATCAAGAAAGGTAAAAAGACTTGGAAATATTCTGATCGTTACAAGAAGCTGAAAGCCAAACACGCTGAATTATGCCGTATAAATGCAGTAAATAAACAGATTGCAATAAACGAAGATGCTAACTATCTGCGAAGTCTTGGAGATACATTCGTCACAGAACCTAAAAATGCAAGCAAGCTGATGAAACGGGCTAAGAAGACTACTGTTAATAGCAAAGGCAGATTTAATAAGAAAAAGCGCTTTGGAAAATCTATAAAGAATCGTTGCCCGTCTGGATTTCAAACTACTGTTGAAAAGAAATTCAAAGTCACAGGCGGCGCATATATAGAAGTTCCGAATAATTATAGAGCAAGCCAGTACGACCACACGGCAGATGACTACATTAAGAAAAAGCTGTCTGATAGGCTCTACAGACTTCGAGACGGAACATTGGTACAAAGAGATTGGTATTCATCATTTTTGCTCTATTGTTACGACTACAGAACGCAGGATATAGACAAAGATAAATGTATTACAGATTTCGGCAGGTGCTATGACAAAGAAAAAGCCCTAATTGCATGGATTAAGGCTAATCATATCAAAATACTAAACAGTGGAATTAAAGTAGCTTAACAACTAAATGTTAGGGAGATTGACTGTACTTCCTTGTCGTAAGACAGAAATTTACCGCTAATGTGGTCGTAGGACTGCTTGGTAATAAAAGTCCTGATTCAAACAGATTTACACTTGTAACTCCAAAGCCTGAAAATGGTGTACGATTACAAGCTACACTTGGCAATCAGAACCCCACGGGCTTGCCCGTGGGAGCAGTCAGAATCATGCATAGATGAAAAGATAAAAGATATTTCATAAGGGAGAAGTTATATGGATCATTTTGAATTAGTTTCAGAGTATAAGCCTACCGGGGACCAGCCGCAGGCTATTGAAGCACTTACAAAGGGTTTTGAGGAAGGCAATCAGTTTGAGACTCTTGTTGGTGTAACCGGTTCTGGTAAAACATTTACAATGGCGAACATTATACAGAATGTTCAGAAACCTACACTTATTATAAGTCACAATAAGACACTGGCGGCACAGTTGTATGGGGAGATGAAGGAGTTTTTCCCTGAGAATGCAGTAGAGTATTTCGTATCCTATTATGATTATTATCAGCCGGAGGCTTATGTACCTCAGAGTGACACTTATATTGCGAAGGATTCATCTATTAATGATGAAATTGATAAATTAAGACATTCGGCAACAGCGGCACTTTCTGAAAGAAATGATGTTATTATCGTTGCTTCGGTTTCATGTATATATGGATTAGGTGCGCCGGTTGATTATAAGAACATGGTTATTTCGCTTCGTCCGGGAATGGAGAAGGACAGGGATGATTGCATAAGAAAGCTTATTGATATCCAGTATGTAAGGAACGACCAGGATTTTAAGCGAGGAACATTCAGGGTAAGGGGAGATGTTGTAGAGATATATCCGTCAGCTTCCAGTGGAGATGCTGTGAGAGTCGAGTTCTTTGGTGATGAGATAGACAGGATAAGCGAGATTGATTCTCTTACCGGTGAGGTTAAATGTAACCTTGACCATGTTGCTATATTTCCTAATTCACATTATGTTGTTGAAAAAGAGAAGATGGAAAAGGCGATTGAGAATATAAAGAAAGAGCTTGCAGAGAGAATAGAGTATTTTAAGAGTGAGGATAAGCTTCTTGAGGCACAGAGAATAGAAGAACGAACGAACTTTGATATAGAGATGATGCAGGAAACAGGCTTCTGTTCAGGTATTGAGAATTATTCAAGACATTTAGCAGGGCTTCCGGCAGGGTGTCCACCATATACGCTTATGGACTATTTTCCAGATGATTTTATGATTATTGTCGATGAGTCACATATTACTATTCCACAGATAAGGGGAATGTATGCAGGCGATCAGGCAAGAAAGACGACACTTGTAGACTATGGCTTCAGGCTTCCTTCAGCGAAGGATAACAGACCGCTTAATTTTCAGGAGTTTGAGAGCAAGATATCACAGATGCTTTTTGTATCTGCTACGCCTAGCAGGTATGAGGAAGAACACGAACTTATGAGGGCAGAGCAGATTATAAGGCCTACAGGACTTCTTGATCCAGAGATAACAGTTAGACCAATAGAGGGTCAGATAGATGATCTTATAAGTGAGATTAATAAGGAAGTTGAGAAAAAGAATAAGATACTTGTAACTACACTTACCAAGCGTATGGCAGAGGATCTCACAGATTATCTTAAGGAAGTCGGCATAAGAGTTAAGTATCTTCATGCGGATATTGATACACTAGAGCGACAGAAGATTATAAGGGATATGCGACTTGACGGATTCGATGTGCTTGTTGGTATCAATCTGCTTAGAGAGGGACTTGATATTCCAGAGATAAGTCTTGTGGCTATTCTTGATGCTGATAAAGAGGGCTTCTTAAGAACAGAGACTTCACTTATCCAGACGATAGGACGAGCTGCCAGAAATGCAGAGGGACACGTTATTATGTATGCAGATACTATAACAGAGTCTATGGAAAAGGCTATATCTGAGACGGAAAGACGTAGAAAGATACAGCAGGAGTACAATGAGGTACACGGAATAACCCCTCAGACTATAAAGAAGGCAGTAAGAGATCTTATAAGTATATCTAAGGCAGCAGAAGCAGATAATTCAAATGGAAGGCTTGATGTAGATTATGAATCTATGAGCATTAAAGATCTTGAAAAGGTTAAGAAGCAGATTGAGAAAAATATGCGTAAGGCTGCAGCAGAGCTTGACTTTGAACAGGCGGCTATGCTTCGTGATAAGATGATCGAGATTAATAAGTATATTTATGAGGATAAGAAGTCAGGCAGATAGAATTAATAGCTATTATACAAGGTGAGGCTATAAGTTCAAAAGCAATATTACGCAGTCAGGAATGACAGGCAGATATTATCATTACAGTATTATATGATGTATGTGTCATAATTATAAAAAGCAGTTGCTGTTTACAGAAAAAGCATTATGTAATTGAGATGATTAAGGATTAAGAAAGAAGAAATAACGGAGAAAAAAATGGAAAAAGGCGATTACAGGAATTATATAAGAATAAGAGGTGCAAGTGAGCATAATCTTAAAAATATTGATGTAGATATACCAAGGGACAGTCTTGTAGTACTTACAGGTCTGTCTGGTTCTGGTAAGTCAAGTCTTGCCTTTGACACTATATATGCAGAAGGCCAGAGAAGATATATGGAGTCATTATCTTCATATGCAAGGCAGTTTTTAGGACAGATGGAAAAGCCGGCGGTAGAGAGCATAGAAGGACTTTCACCAGCTATTTCCATAGACCAGAAGTCAACTAACAGAAATCCACGTTCAACAGTTGGAACTGTTACAGAGATATATGATTATTTCAGATTATTATATGCAAGAATAGGTACACCACATTGTCCTAAGTGTGGCAAAGTAATCAACAAGCAGACTGTAGACCAGATGGTTGATACTATTATGGAGCTTCCAGAAAGAACAAAGATACAGATATTAGCTCCAGTTGTAAGAGGAAGAAAAGGTGAACATAAGAAGCTTTTTGAACAGGCTAAAAAGAGTGGTTATGTAAGAGTTATTGCTGATGGCAATATGTATGAGCTTACAGATGAGATAAATCTTGATAAGAACAAGAAGCATAATATAGAAATTGTTGTTGACCGTCTTGTAGTTAAAGATGGAATTAACAAAAGACTTACAGACTCAATAGAAACAGCACTTAAGCTTGCAGAGGGACTTATGACAGTTGATGTTATAGACGGTGAGCCGATTAACTTTTCACAGAGCTTTTCGTGTCCGGATTGTGGCATAAGCATAGATGAGATAGAGCCAAGAAGCTTTTCGTTCAACAATCCATTTGGTGCGTGTCCTGACTGCTACGGACTTGGCTATACAATGAATTTTGATGCAGAGCTTCTTATACCAGATGATTCATTAAGCATCGATGATGGAGCGATAGTTGGTATGGGATGGCAGTCTGTAAAGGATGAGGGCAGCTTTTCAAGGGCTATTATGAGTGCACTTGCAAAGGAATATAACTTCAGTTTATCAACACCATTTAATGATTATCCAGATGATATTAAGGATATGATTATAAATGGTACTAAGGGCAGAAGTGTTAAAGTGCATTACAAAGGCCAGAGAGGCGTTGGAGAATACGATATAGCATTTGAAGGCCTTATCCATAATATGGAGAAAAGATACAGGGAAACTTACTCAGACAGTGCAAAGCAGCAGTATGAGGAATTCATGCGCATAAGACCTTGTAAGTCCTGCCACGGACAGAGATTAAAGCCATCATCTCTTGCTGTTACGATAGCAGATAAGAATATATATCAGATTACAGATATGTCTATTGTTAAGTTAAAGAAGTTTTTAGATGAGCTTGAACTTACAGACAGACAGAAGTTTATCGGTGCAGAGATACTTAAGGAGATTAAGGCAAGAATACAGTTTCTTATGGATGTAGGACTTGATTATCTTTCATTATCAAGAGCTACAGGTACGCTTTCAGGAGGAGAGGCACAGAGAATAAGACTTGCGACACAGATAGGTTCAGGACTTGTTGGTGTGGCTTATATACTTGATGAGCCAAGTATCGGACTTCATCAGAGAGATAACGACAAGCTGCTTGGGACACTTATACATTTGCGTGACCTTGGTAACTCAGTTATTGTGGTTGAACACGATGAAGATACTATGCGTGCCGCAGATTATATTGTTGATATAGGACCGGGTGCCGGACGTAATGGTGGAGAAGTTGTTGCGACAGGAACAGCAGCTGATATTATGGCATGCAAGGATTCGCTTACAGGTGCATATCTTAGCGGAAGAATCAAGATTCCAGTGCCGGCTAAGAGAAGAAAGCCGACAGGCTGGATAACTGTTAAGGGTGCAAGGGAGAATAATCTTAAAAATATTGATGTTGATATACCACTTGGAGTATTTACATGTGTAACAGGTGTATCGGGTTCAGGAAAGAGTTCCCTAGTGAATGAAATTCTGTATAAGCACCTTGCTAAGTCTTTAAACCGTGCAAGATGTATCGCTGGTGACCATGATGATATTACAGGAATCGAGCAGCTTGATAAGGTTATAGATATTGACCAGTCGCCAATAGGAAGAACTCCACGTTCTAATCCTGCGACATATACAGGTGTATTTGATATGATAAGGGATCTTTTTGCTTCAACAACAGATGCTAAGGAAAGAGGTTATAACAAAGGACGTTTCAGCTTTAATGTAAAGGGAGGACGTTGTGAGGCTTGTTCCGGAGATGGTATTATCAAGATAGAAATGCATTTCCTGCCTGATGTATATGTTCCTTGTGAAGTGTGTGACGGAAAGCGTTATAACAGGGAAACACTTGAAGTTAAGTATAAGGGAAAGAGCATATATGATGTACTTGATATGACAGTTGAGGATGCAGTTGATTTCTTTGAAAATGTGCCATCAGTCAGAAGAAAAATAGAAACTCTTAATGACGTTGGACTTTCATACATTAAGTTAGGACAGCCATCTACAGAGCTTTCAGGTGGAGAGGCACAGAGAATAAAGCTTGCTACAGAGCTTTCAAAAAGAAGTACAGGAAAGACTATATACATTCTTGATGAGCCTACAACAGGACTTCATTTTGCAGATGTCCACAAGCTTGTTGATATACTTCATAAGCTTGCAGAGGGCGGTAATACTGTTGTTGTTATTGAGCATAATCTTGATGTTATCAAAACAGCCGATTATATTATAGATATGGGACCAGAAGGCGGCGACAGAGGTGGTACAGTTATTGCAAAGGGTACACCAGAAGAGGTTGCCAAGGTTAAGAAGTCTTATACGGGACAGTATGTTAAGAAGTATTTATAAGGATGGTGCAGATGACGGCATTGTGGATGAAAGTTCAATGATAGAAGATGTTTAAAATATCTAAATTGGTAAATTTGAAAATTGCAGGTGCTGGTCAGTGTTATAAATTATAAAAACATATCTTTTATAGTTACTTTAAATAATATAAAGTGTAAAAATACGACATTTGATTGCTAGGAGAAGAAAAATGGTATCAGGCATTATATTTGATATGGATGGCGTTCTTATAGATTCAGAAAGACAGTCTAATGAGGGCTGGCTATGGGCGGCAGGGCAGCTTGGAGTGGATATGCCTATGTGGCTTATAGACAGCTTTAAGGGTGCTCCGGCAGAGCTTTGCTGCAAGTTCTTTGATGATTATTACAAGGGTGTGATAGATTATTGGGAAGCGAAGGAGCTTAGAACACAGCATGTATACAAGATAAGGGAAACAGAAGGTATTCCTGTTAAAAAGGGCGTAAAGGACATATTTGAATATATAAGAAATAATGGATTAAAGTGTGCAGTTGCTACATCAACAAGGCGTGAAAGTGCTGAGAAAACACTTCATGAAATAGGAGTGTGGGATTATCTTGATGCGGTTGTATATGGAGATGAAGTCGAACATGGAAAGCCAGAACCAGATATATTCCTTCGTGCGGCTAAGGCAATAGGCGTAAATCCGTCAGAGGCAGTAGTAGTTGAGGACAGCATTAATGGCATTAAGGCTGGATATGCGGCAGATATGAGAGTTGTTCATATTCCCGATACAATAGCAATAGATGATGATATCAGGAAGCTTACATATATGGTATGTGCTGACCTTAATGGACTTATTGATGTTGTGGAAAGTATTAACAAACCAGTTATTAACAGGGAAAATGTTATCAATGCATTTGCAGAGTATGTAAGAAATTATGACCCATCAGATGAAAAGATAAAGCTTAAGATAGATCATACATACAGAGTAGCAGGATTGTGTCAAAGAATTGCAGAATCATTAGGTTTAAGTGAACCGGATGTGGATATTGCGTGGCTTCTTGGAATGTTACACGACATAGGAAGATTTGAGCAGATAAGGCGTTTCGGTACATTTAATGATGCCCAGTCAGTAGACCATGCAGAATTCGGGGCAGATCTGCTGTTTAAGGAAGGTCTTATAAGGAAGTTTGCAGAAGGGTATTATGAAGAATGTGAGCTTGCACGTTCAGGGAATGAAGAAGCTGAGCAGATAATAAAAAATAATGAGCACCACAATAAAGATACAGGACTTCTTGAATTGGCGATAAGACAGCATAATAAGTATCGTGTAAAAGAAGACCTCACCGAAAGACAGCGTATGTTTTGTGATATACTGCGTGATGCAGATAAGGTTGACATATTTAAGGTAAATGCAGATATTCCTATGGAGATTATATATGATGTAACAACAGAGGAGCTTAAGAACGGAGTTATAACCAAAGAGGTACTTGAGAGCTTTTATAAGAAGGAAACAGTACTTAAAAGTGTAAGAAGGAGTGCAGTTGACCATATAGTAGGGCATATATCACTGCTTTTTGAACTTGTGTATAAAGAAAGTTATAGACAGGCCAAGGAACAAGGTTATGTATATAAACTGCTGGACTTTAAGTCTGATGTACCTGAGGTTAATGCAGAATTTGGCGATATGAGGAAATATGTAGACGAGTTCCTTATGGAAATATAAAGCTGTATAAATCTGAAATTAAGCGGTATAAGCATACAACAGATTAATAACACGAGGTTGTGTTGTATGGGATTGTAATAAAGATTGAAGAATATGCTTGTCATTATACCGCTTGTTTACTATAATAAATGTATATATGAGTTGTAGATGTGTTATATATACTGATATATACTTTAAAAGCAATGGAAAGAAATATAAAACAATAAAAGCTGTAAATTGATATAAAAAATTGTTATGTAAAATATCCAATTAATATATGTGTGTTATATGTATATATTATAATATTATATATGTATATGTATATGTATATGTATATGTATATGTTATATATGTGTATGTTATATATGTGCATATTATTTATATATGCACATTGTGTCAGGATATTTTTTATGATTGGCTGATTAAAGTATAGAAATGCATATAAAATATATCTTCAACGCAAACTTATGATTAGGAAAGGGACAATATGAATCAGGAAAAGGTTATAGTTATTGACTTTGGCGGACAGTACAACCAGTTAGTTGCACGTCGTGTCCGTGAATGTAACGTATATTGTGAGATATATTCTTACAAAACACCTCTTGAGCAGATTAAGGCGATGAACCCTAAAGGAATTATCCTTACAGGTGGTCCGAATAGCTGCTATGAAGAAGGTTCACCTACTTGTACTAAAGAGCTTTTTGAACTTGGTGTTCCAGTACTTGGATTATGTTATGGTGCTCAGCTTATGCAGCACGTTCTTGGCGGCAAGGTTGAGAAAGCTCCAGTAAGAGAGTATGGAAAGACAGAGACATTTGTTGATAAGAGCAGTGCTTTATTTGGAGATGTTTCAGAAAAGACTATCGTGTGGATGAGCCATTTTGACTACATTTCACAGGTTGCTCCAGGATTTAAGATAATTGCACATACAGCAGACTGTCCAGTGGCAGCAGCAGAGTGTTCAGAAAAGAACCTCTATGCAATCCAGTTCCATCCAGAAGTTCTTCATACACAGGAAGGTACAAAGATGCTTCACAACTTTGTGCGTGGAGTATGCGGATGTGCTGGAACCTGGAAAATGGATGCATTTGTAGAGAATACTATTAAGGAAATACGTGAAAAGGTTGGCGATGGTAAAGTATTACTTGCACTTTCTGGTGGAGTTGATTCATCAGTGGCTGCAGGTCTTCTTTCAAGAGCTATTGGAAAGCAGCTTACATGCGTATTCGTAGACCATGGTCTTCTTCGTAAGAACGAGGGCGATGAGGTTGAAAGCGTATTCGGTCCAGAAGGACAGTTTGACCTTAACTTTATAAGGGTAAATGCACAGGAAAGATATTACTCTAAGCTTGCAGGTGTTACTGAACCAGAAGCTAAGAGAAAGATAATCGGTGAAGAGTTCATTCGTGTGTTTGAGGAAGAAGCCAAGAAGATTGGTGCAGTTGACTTCCTTGCACAGGGAACTATATATCCAGACGTTGTAGAGAGTGGACTTGGCGGTGAATCAGCGGTAATCAAGTCACATCACAATGTAGGTGGTCTTCCGGATTTCGTTGATTTCAAGGAGATTATTGAGCCACTCCGTGACTTATTCAAGGATGAAGTACGTAAGGCTGGTCTTGAACTTGGCATACCAGAACATCTTGTGTTCCGTCAGCCATTCCCAGGTCCAGGACTTGGAATAAGAATTATCGGCGAAGTAACAGGCGACAAGGTTCGTATCGTACAGGATGCCGATTACATCTACCGTGAAGAAGTAGACAAGGCAGTAGAAGCCTACAAAAAAGAAAATGGCAAGGCACCAGCCTGGATGCCAAACCAGTACTTTGCAGCCCTCACTAATATGCGTTCAGTTGGTGTTATGGGTGATGAAAGAACTTATGACTATGCAGTTGCACTTCGTGCAGTCAATACAATTGACTTTATGACAGCCGAAAGTGCCGAGATACCATTTGAGGTACTCCAGACAGTTATGAGTAGAATTATAAACGAGGTGCGTGGGGTTAATAGGGTATTCTATGACCTGACTAGTAAGCCACCGGGAACGATTGAGTTTGAATAAATCGAGTTGCTTAAAAAAGCCAGTGTTTATGCGGGTTTCAGCGATTTCGATTAGTCTTTTGATAACAAATTGATAACAGTCATAGCAAGTGCCATTATTCTTGTTATCCAGTGGTTTATGGGTAACGGAACAATTAACAGGTGGCTTGCAGACTAAAGTTCGGAGCTTGGCTCTGAACAAATTCCATATTATAAACTAAGCCCTTAGCTGTGGTTAATAACCATAGTTAAGGGCTTTTTTGTCGTTGCCAAAGCATCTGTAGGGAGCTGCCAGTGGCAGGTCCTGTAGGTGCTTATTTATCTTTCAAGTGGTCTTTGAATGCTTCCACGAGAGCGTCACTTAATTCCTGTGATGGAACTTTTGCCCAACGCTGTGTGGTGTCGAACTCTGGATAATGGTAACGCCAGTTATCGTATTCTTCTCTGTTGATTTCTTCGGAAGATAGCTTGTCTGCCTGTTCTTTCCAAGCATACAGCATTTTGAGGAGTTCATATGCTTCTCTGCCTTTGTCCTTGTTGACCTTTAAGCATACCTCTCCGTCTGCTTCACTGACAGTAAGACCGTAAATATCTTCAAGGGTAAACAGAGTGTGCATAAGACCGATATAGCTGTCTATGTCAGGAACATCAAGAGCCTGTGGAGAAACATCAAGCACCTGTGCCAATGCATTTGTAAGGTCTGCTTTCGGTTTGCGTGTACCAGTTTCGTACTGTGCCAAACGCACATCAGCACTCTTTTCTGGAAAACCGATTGCTGTACCGAGATACTTTTGTGTCATACCACGCATTAGTCTGAAAAAATGTATTCTTTCGCTGATAGCCATAATGATACGCTCCTTTTATATTTAGTGAAATAAGTATAGCAGAAATGTTTAGTGGAAGTCAAGAAAAACCGAAACAAAAATGTTTAATATTTTCTTTGCAACCACTTGACAATAGCAAATATGTTTAGTAAAATAAATTACGAATTAAACAAATATGCTTAATGCGACAACTGAATGACCGTCCGAAAAGCCAAACCGCCAAGACCTCGTCGGAGCAAGTTCCGTATCGTTCGCTTGTGTGCAAGCACAAAAGCTCATTCGCTGCACTGCTCCTCCTCTTCCCCAAAAGTCTCCGACTTTTCGGGAACCCCTATACGAGCGAGCGCCTGATGTACTGCGGTGCATTGGGACAGCACAGCGCCTGCCGACAAGCAGGAGTGCCTGTTGGAACTTTAACACGGAGAAAGCGGCAAGCAAAAAATTATTTTAAGAAAGGAAGAAAAAGGATATGGAAAACAGATTTATCCGAGCCGAAGATGTGGCTCAGGAACTAAACGTATCAAAACCTTATGCATATAAACTCATCAGACAATTAAATGAGGAATTGAAAGCAAAGGGCTTTATTACGATTGCAGGGCGTGTAAATCGCCAGTATTTTTACGAAAGGCTCTACGGAGCAGGAAAGGGGGAAATGTAAATGCCGGTATTTAAGAATGAAGATAACGGTACTTGGTATGTGATGGCAAGGTATGTGAACTGGAAAGGGGAACGCAAGCAGAAATGCAAGCGTGGCTTTGCTACCAAACGAGAAGCACAGGAATGGGAAAGAATGTTCAAATTGCAGACTTCTTCAGACCTTGATATGAGTTTTGAAGCCTTTACGGAGCTTTATATCAATGATGTGAAGAACCGTTTGAAGGAAAACACGTGGCTTACCAAAGAGCATATCATACGCACAAAGATACTTCCGTATTTCGGGAAACTGAAAATCAGCGAGATTTCCACAAAGGAGATTATTACTTGGCAGAATGAAATGCTTGCCTATCGTGATGAGAAGAAAAAGCCTTATTCACAGACGTATCTGAAAACGCTGCACAATCAGTTGTCCGCCATTTTCAATCACGCTGTCCGCTACTATGAACTGCGTTCCAATCCTGCGGCAAAGGTGGGAAATATGGGACGTGAGGAACACAAGGAAATGCTGTTCTGGACAAAGGAAGAATACAAGAAATTCTCTTTTGAGATGATGGACAAGCCTGTTTCCTTTTATGCGTTTGAAATGCTTTACTGGTGCGGTATCCGAGAGGGCGAGCTGTTAGCTTTGACTCCGGCAGATTTCAACTTTGATAAGGAAACAGTCACAATCAATAAATCCTATCAGCGTTTGAAAGGGCAGGATGTGATTACTTCTCCGAAAACGAAAAAGAGCAACCGCACGATTAAAATGCCGAAGTTTCTGTGTGAGGAAATGAAAGAATATCTCGGTATGCTTTACGGATTGAAGAAGAAAGACCGTATCTTTACGGTGACGAAAAGCTATCTTCATCACGAGATGGACAGAGGGGCAAAGGCGGCAGGCGTGAAGCGTATCCGCATTCACGATCTCCGTCACAGCCACATTTCACTCTTGATTGATATGGGCTTTTCTGCGGTGGCGATTGCTGACCGAGTTGGTCACGAAAGTATTGATATTACTTATCAGTACGCACACCTCTTTCCGTCAAAGCAGATTGAGATGGCAGAAAAATTAGATGATTTAGGGAAAGGAGATTTTGAAAATGTCAGCTAAGAACAGAGATAACAAAAATCGTTGGAGGAATATCACAGTAGGGTTTCGAGTATCGCCCGAAGAAAACGAACTCATTAACAGAGCTGTAGCTCTATCAGGATTGCCAAAACAGGAGTATTGTTACCGCCGTTGCTTAAATCAGGATGTGGTGGTACAGGGCAATCCGAGAGTGTATAAGGCGTTGAAAACGGAATTTGCCACAGTCCTTGCGGAACTGAAAAGGA
>ENA-OVGJ01000752-OVGJ01000752.1-human-gut-metagenome-genome-assembly--contig:-NODE-752-length-13607-cov-6.634962_pt1 | contig 13607 bp, 12 predicted proteins | sample MGYA00237772_ERZ505423 | MGnify/ENA primary metagenome ERZ505423 (study PRJEB26158, sample SAMN06016386) | human gut metagenome | biome: human gut; feature: ankylosing spondylitis patient; material...
TTTTGCACGAAACTCCGGCGCCAACAGCGAGAACCAACCTCTTGGAGTTGCGTAAGCAACTCCGAAGGAATCCTCTGATTTCAATCAGGGGAGGACGTCAAAGGAGAGGAGAGAAACCTAGGCCCAGGGCTTTTCGGCGGCTGCCGCGCGGCCTGCAATACGGCCGAACACGATGCATTCGGCGTTGTTGGTGGCGCCCTGGTAGATGGAACCCCACATTGAGCCGAGTTCGCCTGCAGCGTACAGACGAGCGATGGGCTTGTCCTGCGGATCCATCACCTGCCCGCGCACGTTCTTCTTCGGGCCGCCCTGCGTGTTGAGCATGGTCGGATAAAGAGCAACGGCGTAGTAGGGACCGGCACCGAGCGGTTCGGAAACGATGGGAGCTTCACGACCGGCAAAAGCGGTCTTGCCCTTGGGATCGCGCTTGAGGATACGACCGAATTCGGTGTCCTTGCCGTTGTTGATGTCCTTGTTCCAACGTGCCACAGTGGCTTCGAGTGTTTCGCCCGGAACGTTGATCTTCTTGGCGAGTTCCTTGAGCGAGTCGGCCTTGATCAGCACGCCGCTTTCGATTTCGGCGGAGTTGTCTTTCGACCACTTGTAGTTTTCGCGGTTCAGAGCGTAGCCCGAGGTGGCGCCGCCGCAGATGGGACCTGCCTTGCGAGCCTTTTCGTCCATGATCAGGTAGCACGGAATGCGCGGGTAACGGTGACGGATCGGATCCATCTGGTTGACCGCGTACAGGCAGGTGTGATTATCGAGGCCCTTTTCATTGACGAATCGTTTGCCGTCCTGGTCGACCCAGATGTGAGAAGGAGCCAGGATGTTGAGCTGCACAGCGGACTTCAGACCGGGGACCTTCATGCCGACCGGGCACGAATAGGAGGTCATGTGCCAGAGACGCGCGCCCATGGTTTGAGCCATGCGCAGACCGTCGCCGGTGTTACCGGGCGAGCCCAGACCCTGGATGTCCTTGCCGAGCGCGTAGGTTCGCAGGCTTTGTTTATCGTATTCGTAACCGCCGGTCGTGAGGATCACGGCGCGGTTGGCACGGATGTTGATTCTCTTGCCATTACTCTGAGCGACGACGCCAACGACTTCGCCGTTGCGGCGGATGATTTCGAGCGCGGGCGTTTCGTACATGACTTCAATCTTGCGGACTTCTTCAACAGCATAGCGGTACTGATCAAAGAGCATATCGCCGCCGCGCTTCTTGCCGCGAATACGGTACTTGTCGATGGTATCGGAACCGGGCAGCGACTTAAAGCCGGCGTGACCGTAAATCATCAGCTTGGTATCGGGCTTCAAACCGATGATGAAGTCCTTGACCCCCATGATTTCTTTGCAGAAGGTCTTGACGAGTTCATCGTCTTTTTCGCTGTCGGCGAATTCAAACGTTGCACTCAGATACTTATAGGCCTCATCGGCGTTCTTCGGCACCATGAAGCCGCCGGATGACACGGCCGTGTTGCCGCCGCCCTGAGGCAGCTTTTCAAGAATCAAGACCTTGGCGCCCGCATCGTGCGCTTCAATGGCGGCACAGGCACCGGCACCGCCGTAACCCAGAATGACGACGTCGGCCGTCTTGTCGAACTTGATCTTGGAGCTGTATTCCACGGCGTGAACGCCCGCGACGGGAGCGGTGACGGCAGCGGCCAAGCCGGCTTTTAGGAAGCTTCTGCGGTTAAATGTCATTTTTGTTCTCCTAGAGGAAATGAAAGATCGGCTTTACGGAACCTTGATGTCGGTGAATTCGTGGCAGTTGTCGCATACAAGGCGAGGTTGCTTGTGGCCGGAATGGCATTCGGAACATTCCGGTTCACCCATGTGGGTGGCGTGCGGATTGATGTCGCTCTCGTCCGTTTTCTTGGCGAGGTTTTCGTAGCTTCCGCCGTGGCAAGCCAGACACTGTTTCATCGTCGGTTTGTCATTGGGGGATTTGATGTGGCAACTCGTGCAGGCCACGCCTCGCTTGGTGTGGCGCTCTGCCAGCATCGCGTTGTCAGCCGCATTGGCAACGGCTGTCACGAGCAGCAGGCTTGTGCAGAGAGCGGAAAGAAAAGGATGCATTTGAATCTCCCGGTGGTTTTGCGTCAGCTTTCAGCTGCGCTACTTTTTGTTTCAGGAGAATCTTCCCGCAAGGCGTTACTTAAGTAGCTTGCTTGAAGTCAGACACTGCGCGCTTTTCGAAAAAAATCATTAAAAAACAACAGATTTCGTGCGCGCACGAATGAAAAAAAACTGTTTACCTACGCAACACGTTACGCACGGCAAACAGCTCAAAAAGAAGGAGATTGACAGTTGAGGAGAAACAGCGAACTTATTTTTTCGCTTCAGCAGGATAGGCGCCTTTTTGCCAGTCAGGCCAGAGCTTCATTTCGTTGTAGAGGAACCGTCCCTTGATGAAGTCACTGTCGCCGCCCAGAACATCAACGAGCGCGAATGCAAACGGAAGAGCGGTACCCGGACCGCGGCTGGTGACCATCTTGCCGTCAATCACGACGGTGTCGCGTACGTAATTGGCGCCCGTGTAAAAAGGTTCGGTCTTTTTGCCCGGATAGGCTGTGATGGTTTTGCCCTGGATGACGCCGGCTTTGGCCAGGACGTTGGGAGCGGCACACATGGCGGCAACCCACTTGCCGGACTTGTCGTAGTGGCGAACGAGTTCAAGTACGCGTTGATCGGCAATTAGATTGTCAACACCCGTCCATCCGCCCGGCAGAACGATCATGTCGTAACCTTGGTAAGCATTCAGATCCTTGCCGAGGACTTTGTCGGCCTTGATGGTGATCTTGTGTGCGCCGCTGACTTGCTCACCGGCAATGCTGACTGAATCTACTTCGAAGCCGCCGCGGCGCAATACGTCGAGAATTTCGACCGTTTCGCCTTCCTCAAAACCTGGCGAAAGCATCACCATCACTTTTGCAGGATTGGCGGCCAAGGCAGAGCTCATGACGCAGGCGCCGCCGATGAGGACCATCAAAGAAGTCAACTTTTTCATTTTTGCGATCCTTTCCAAATCGTTGAGATCAAGATGAAAGCATGGGCACGTCGTATCAAGCGCGAACATGGTTGACGCGTCGTACACATGAGTCGCAAGCATTAGAGCAAGGAGCGCTACTTAAGCAGTTTGTCGTCAGTCAACGAAGGTTTGAATCGAAAAAAGAAAAACGCCCGAGCAGCGGAAACTGTCGGGCGTTTCGCAAGAATTCGATGGAGAGCGGTTTAGGAATGTTCGATGCGATGTTCGTGACGAACGTCTTCGCCGATAAGATGCAGACTGTCGCCCTTTTTCTGGTTGCTGCGATGACGCAGGATGACGCAGAACATACTCAAGGCTACGAAGGCGCCGAACATGACCATGGCGGTCTGTACTGAGAAATCCAGGTGAATCAGCAAGGAGTACACGGCGAGCATCACAAGGATGGAGAGGTTTTCATTGAAGTTCTGCACGGCAATCGAGCGGCCGGCACTCATCAGCACGTGACCGCGGTGCTGCAACAGCGCGTTCATCGGAACCACGAAGAAGCCGGCGAGAACGCCGACGGCGATCATGATAGCGCAGGCCCCGATCACAGCATTGCGGATTTCAAAGCCGAAGATTTCAACGACGCCGGGAATGAGACTCTGGTCATAGAAGCTTGCGCCGCCTACGACGAGCCCCATGGCCACGCCCATCGGAAGAACGACGAGCGATTTTTTAAGCGGAATGAAGGCTGCTGCTCCCACGGCACCGAGAGCAATACCGATTGACACCACAGCCTGAAGTATGGCGCCGTCCGACAGATGCATGCCGAGAGCCTGCTCTGCCCATTTCAGAACTAGGAACTGAAGCACGGCGCCCGCGCCCCAAAAGAGCGTGGTGACCGAAAGTGAGATCTGCCCGAGTTTGTCGTGCCAAAGCAAAGAGCAGGACTGGAAGAAATTCTTGATGGAGGCGATCGGCTCGAAGTTGGGGCGCGCGTAACGAACGCCCGTGTCGGGAATCGTCAGGTTGACGGCGGCGGCAAGTGCATAGACGATGCCGACGATAAAGAGAGCCGCTTCCGGATCGGTATCCAGACCGATTGCAGGCAGGTGGAAGGTTTGAAGAACATAACCCGCCACTTCAGGCTTGATCAAAACGCCGCCCAACACAACGCCCAGAATGATGGATACGACTGTCAGACCTTCGATCCAACCGTTGGCGATAACCAGTTTTTCAGGGGGAAGAAGTTCGGTGAGAATGCCGTACTTGGCAGGAGAATATGCTGCTGCGCCGATGCCGACGACGGCGTAGGACAGAAGCGGGTGGGAACCGAAAAGCATGAGCAGACAGCCAAAGACTTTGACCGCATTGGTGATGAACATCACGCGGCCCTTGGGCATCAGATCGGCGAAGATGCCGACCCAGGCGGCCAGTCCCACATAACTTAAAACAAAGAAGAGCTTAAGCAAAGGCGTCATCCAGTCTGGCGCCTGAATGCTGGCCAAAAGCGCAATGGCGGCGATCAGCAGTGCGTTGTCTGCAAGACTCGATAGGAACTGTGCCGCCAAAATGTTGTAGAAACCGCGCTTCATAAAATATATCGTCAGAATCTCACGAATCCGGACGGAGCATCCGGGATCATTGTCGTGGCCGCAGTTTAGCATTGAGCCTGTGAAAGCGGCAGCAAGAAAAATTGTGACTTTTGACGCTGTCTGGTTATCGGAGTGCCCGAAATGGAAGGCTTCCGCGACTTGTCTGCCCGAGGCCTCGTAGTGTTGCAAAGTTCGGCAATTCGCACTTCTGCTGTTTCCGATTCGGTGCCGTTCGAGTAGGATTTCAACTTTGAGTTCCGAGCAACGTTGCCGGCAACTAAAAAAGACTGATACAGAGCAAAGCGGGAGGCTTCTGACGCCTTCCGAGAAAACATCGAGAAGTAAATGCCAAGACCAATTTCCGTACTGATTCACCTCGAGGCACTGCAGCACAACATCGCCCGCATGAGGGAGGCGGCGCAGGGACGTACGCTCTGGGCGGTCGTCAAGGCCAATGCTTACGGACACGGGTTGGAAAACGCCGTCAAAGGCTTTGCGCAGGCCGACGGTCTGGCGCTGATTGAAGTGAGGGAAGCGCAGAGAGCGCGAGCGGCGGGATGGACAAAGCGAATCCTCATGATCGAGGGTTTTTTCGACGAAGGAGATATTGCAGAACTTGAACGGCTCGACGTTGAGCCCGTGGTGCACTCCCGCTGGCAGATTGAACTGCTTAAGAAAGCGAGCCACACCAACCTCAAGGTCCACCTGAAGGTCAATTCCGGCATGAACCGTTTGGGTTTTTTGCCCGATCAAGCAACGGCCGTGATTGAAGAAATCAACGCCATCGAAGGAGTCAAGGTTGTTGACATCGTGACGCACTTTGCCAATGCCGAACAGGGCTTCGACGGCAAAGGGCCGGTGACGGTCGCCAAGCAGCTCGAGCGCATGAAGCCGCTTTTGGCAGACTACGACGCTTGCATGGCCAATTCCGCTGCGACGCTTTTGCACCCGCAGGTGGGCGGCGTTGGTGTGCGCGGCGGCATCGTTCTCTACGGTGTGAGTCCCGACGCTTCCGTGACTTCCGAGCAGCTCGGCTTGAAACCCGCGATGACACTGAGCGCGGACATCATTGCCGTGCGTGAAATTGAGCCGGGAGAGGCCGTGGGCTACGGCAGCCGCTGGATAGCGAAGCGCCCGACGCGTCTGGCGGTGGTTGCTTGCGGTTACGCCGACGGTTATCCGCGTTCCATGCCCGACGGCTCTCCGACCTGGGTGGAAGGCAAGATCGCTCCCCTGGCCGGTGCCGTTTCGATGGACATGCTCACCATTGACGTCACCGATATTCCGCAAGCCCGCGTAGGCAGTCGTGTGGAATTGTGGGGGGAACACATTTCCGTCAACGACTTGGCAAGCCGCTGCGGCACGATCGGATACGAATTGCTTTGCGCCGTGGCCAGCCGCGTTCCCGTGATCTCCGACTAAGCGACTCGCTCGATGGCAAAAGCAAGAACCCATTACGTTTGTTCCGAATGCGGCGGCTCTACTGTCAAATGGCAAGGTAAATGCCCGCACTGCGGCGCCTGGAACACAATGCGTGAGTTCCGTGAACCGACGGCTTCTCAGTCCCGTTTTGCCGCATCGCGTCGTCAGACGTCTCTGGCCGACGGCGAAGGTGTGGTTGATCTTGCCGAGGTTCAGGCGAGTGAAGTCCCGCGCATTCTGACCGGTATCGGCGAGTTTGATCGCGTGACCGGCGGCGGGTTGGTTCCCGGTGGCGTGGGTTTGATCGGCGGAGACCCCGGCATCGGCAAGTCCACGTTGTTGCTGCAAGTCCTTGCGCGCATGGTGCGTCTTGGCAAAACAGCCCTTTACGTGTCGGGCGAAGAATCCGCATCGCAGGTTGCTTTGCGTGCGCAGCGCATTGGACTGGACCCCAGCGGCATGAGGCTCATGAGCGAAATTGAGCTTGAGCGCATTGAGGCTGAGATTTCCGCCTCTAAACCGCAGTTTGTTGTCATCGATTCCATTCAAACGCTCTACAGCTCGGATCTGGAATCGGCTCCGGGCAGCGTTACGCAGGTTCGGGAATGTTCGGCTCGACTGACTCGATTGGCCAAGACCACCGGTGCCGCGCTCATTTTCGTGGGGCATGTGACAAAGGACGGTGCTCTCGCCGGACCCCGTGTGCTTGAGCACATCGTCGATACGGTTTTGTACTTTGAAGGCGACACCCACAGCAACTTCCGTCTGATTCGCGCCTTCAAAAATCGTTTCGGTGCCGTCAACGAACTCGGTGTCTTTGCGATGACCGACCGCGGTCTGCGCGCCGTTTCCAATCCTTCGGCCATTTTCCTGTCGGAACATCGCAACGATGTGGCCGGAAGCGTCGTCATGGTGACCCAGGAGGGTTCACGCCCTCTCCTGGTGGAAATCCAGGCTCTGGCCGACGAATCCCATTCGCCTGCACCGAGACGTTTGTGCGTCGGTCTGGACGCGCAGCGTCTGGCTATGCTTTTGGCGGTGCTGCATCGCCACGCCGGCATTTCCTGCTTTGAAAAGGACGTGTTTGTAAACGCCGTGGGCGGCGTCAAGATCACGGAACCGGCCAGTGACCTGGCCGTGCTGATGGCCGTGGCAAGTTCCCTGTCGGATCGCCCCCTGCCGGCGGGCACCGTGATTTTTGGTGAAGTCGGCCTAACCGGCGAAATACGACCGATACCTCGGGGACAGGACCGACTCAAGGAGGCTGCCAAACTTGGCTTTGCAAAGGCGATTATTCCGAAAGCTAACGCGCCCAAGACGCCGATCGAAGGACTTGACGTGAAGGCGGTGGATCGGTTAACCGACGCTTTGGCCGTCATTTTGAATTAACCAGAAAGCAGTCAGCCTCTGTTAGACTTTTGCACACTCAAAAAAAGATCGGCGTTGCCCGACGGCGTAGTACCGATATTTTTTCCTGAAATCCATTCTTTAGAGAAATCATAACAATGCGCATCACGAAACTTCTTTCGCTCGACAGTGAACCCGCCAAGCCGATTCTTGACCGTGCCAAGCCGATTGCTCTGGCGTTCCTCGAACGTATCAAGCTGCCCGAAACTTTCGTTGTCGGTGATCAGACGATCGAAAATGCTTTGGGCGAAGTTCGTCCTTTGGAGGTTGGTGACGTTCTCGTTGACGAAAACGGTGGCTTCTACAAGATCGAAGCTCCGGTGGAAACGATCTTCAAGGTCACGGGCGACCTCGACCTGATGCAGGAAGCCGTCTATGCCCTGACGGCTCGCGGTGTGCGTGTTGCACAGACCGAAGACGGCTTTGCAGTGGCCGGCATTGAACAGTACAAGGCCATGCTCGAAAGCGTGGGTTTGACAGTGACGGCTGCTCAAGAACCGTTCACTCCCGTTCCGTTGCCTCGTCCTCGCCACGGCGGTTGCGGCTGTGGCTGCGGCGGCCATCACCACCATCATGACGAAGGTGAATGCGGTTGCGGATGTGGCGGTCACCATCATCACGATGAAGGTGAATGCGGTTGCGGATGTGGCGGACATCATCACCACGATGAGGGTGAATGCTGCTGTGGCGGCGAGGGCCACCATCACCACGGTGAAGGCGAATGCTGCTGCGGTGGTGAAGGTCATCATCACCACGGTGAAGGCGAATGCTGCTGTGGCGGTGAAGGTCATCATCACCACGGCGAAGGCCAGTGCTGCTGCCAGGATAAGGAAAGCAGCAAATAATCTGATCTGATAATTGAGCGCGCAAGTGAACTGCTTTCAGGTACAATGCGCGCTCCGATCTGCGCGGATGTGGCGAAATTGGTAGACGCACCAGATTTAGGTTCTGACGCCGCAAGGCGTGTCGGTTCGAGTCCGACCATCCGCACCAGCTAGATTCTGCGAAAACCCCGATTCGTCGGGGTTTTTGCTTCTCTGAGGCATGCTCTCCGGTGTTCGTTAAGCGTTGTTGTTCGGTCGGTTCTATAGCCTTCTTTGCTTTTGTCTATCAGCGAAGTTTTGCCCGGTTTTTAGCCTACAATTGCCAACCAATAGGACTGTAAGCGTTCCAAGCGACGATTTGTCGGGTATCCCCAAAACCAGAAAAGGCAGATCGGCACTTCGCATGGAGACGCTTTTAAACAACTCGAATAACGCAGGAGATACTCCCATGAAGAAGTTCCGTTGCAAGGTTTGCGGCTACATCTATGAAGGCGATGAGCTGCCCGCTGATTTCGTTTGCCCGCTTTGCCACAAGGGTGTTGAAGTTTTTGAAGAAGTCCAGGAAGCTCCTGCTGCGGGCGGCGACAACCGCCTGAGGGGCACTAAGACGGCTGAAAACCTTGCCACCGCATTTGCCGGTGAATCCCAGGCCCGCAACAAGTACACGTACTTTGCAGAAGTTGCTCGCCGCGAAGGCTATGAACAGCTCGCGGAAATCTTCCTGTCGACCGCTCGCAACGAACAGGAACATGCCCGTTTGTGGTTCGATCTCTTGGGCGGCATCGGCGACACGGCAGCCAATCTCCAGGCTGCAGCCGAAGGCGAAAACTACGAATGGACCGATATGTACGCCGGTTTTGCGAAGACTGCCGAAGAAGAAGGCTTCCCGGAAATCGCTGCCAAGTTCCGTTTGGTCGCCGCCATTGAAAAGACCCACGAAGAACGTTATCGCAAGCTTTTGAGCAATGTTCAGATGAAGCAGGTGTTTGAAAAGGGTGAAATGACGATGTGGGAATGCCGCATTTGCGGTCACATCGTCGTCGGTAACGCCGCGCCGGATGTCTGTCCGGTCTGCCACTACGCTCAGAGCTTCTTTGAAGTTCGCAAGACGAACTACTAAGCGGCTGTTGCCTCGTTGAGGCGAAGCATCGGCGTATCAAAGCGTGCTTTTGGCGGAAGTCGAGAGCGCGCTTTTTTGCGTATTTCACAAGCTTGGTAGCCTAAAATAAACCCATAAAGGACAATCAGGACATAAGAGGACAACTCATTTGCCCACCGGATTTTTCACGCACGACTTGTGTCATAGCTATCAGCAGGGACCGGACTCCCCGGAATCTCCCGAACGCATTGATGCGATTGAAGACCGCATGATTGCGATGGGGCTTTCGCGTGTTGTCACTGTGTTGCCGAGTGCTCCGGCGTCAATGGAAGATGTGCTGCGAGCGCACGACAAGAGTTATGTGCAGGAACTGGAACAAGCCAGCCGAGAGGCGCAAAGAACCGGTGAAAAGCAGATTTCCGAAGACACTTTCATCAATGCCCTGAGTTTTGAAGCCGCACTCAAAAGTGCCGGCGCCGCCATTGAGGCGGTACGACAAGTCTGTGCCGGAACCATTCGAAATGCCTTTGCTTGTGTACGTCCGCCCGGACACCATGCGGGACGTAATTTTGCGCACGGCTTTTGTCTGATCAACTCCGTGGCCTGTGCGGCGCTTCATGCCTTGGACGTACTGGGGCTCAAGCGCGTGGCAATTGTTGATTTCGACGTGCATCGGGCTGACGGGACGGAAGATATCATCAAGGGAGATGATCGCATAGCGCTTTTCAGTCTCTATCAAGAAACAGCATTTCCGTTCGGATTGCAGCCTGCTCAGGCGAGCAATATCGTCAATGCGCCGATGCCGGAAGGCAGCGACGGGGCAGATGTGCTCAAGGTTGTCAACGATGTTTGGATTCCTAGGCTTTTGATGTTTAAGCCTGATCTGATTCTCGTGAGTGCGGGGTTTGATGCACATCGCGACGAGAAGCAAGCGCTCTTTAAGCTCACCGAATTCGATTATTCTTTTATGACCATTGAGGTCATGCGTGTGGCTCGTGCTGTCTGCGGTGGGCGACTCGTCAGTATTTTGGAAGGGGGATACGACATTCGCAGTTTGGCAAGAAGCGCGATTGCGCATATAACGACGCTTACACGTGCGGCATAATTGCGAGTGATCTGAACGTTAGTTCAAATTCTGATCGCGCATCCGTTTCCTGGACGCTGTAATATCCGCTTTCGTTCATTTACGAGTTTGATGAACTGCATGCGCAAAGTACTTAAATTCCTATTTCCTGTCGTGACGATTGCTTTGGCAGCATGCCAGCAATTCGGAGGCCAGAGTCCTTACGAATATCGGTTTGTCGACAGTGCCGCTCAGGAAGTGTGTGTGAGCGTGACACCGCACGGAAACGAATCCCTGCGGTTGTCTGTGCGTCAGTTGCTTCGCGAGCAGGGTTTTAAAGTGCGTGAGGTAAAAACGTTTGACGACAGTTGCACGCGTTGTCTGAAGTTCGACTTCTCTGTCGGAGGCTGGAACGATCGCATTGTCGAGGGCAAATTGGAATATGTTCGCTTGGTGCATGGCAACCGTTACGAAGCGCATGCAAGCGAGAAATTGCCCGAGGCTACCTTCGGTACACCCGGTGACGATGAGAGTGTGCTGATTCGTGCGCTTTTGAATCGAATCTTCCCGCACCCGGTGCCTTGGAAGGAATAAGCTTCAGTGGAGATATCTTTCTGCCCAGCTTTTTTGCGCCGCAGCGTAAAACGCCTGCGGCGTTTTTGCACCCAAGGCACCGAGACCTAGATGAAGAGCGGCGGCGTTTAACAGATCCATTGGATCTTCATTGTCAATTGCCGGGGCATGAGTTTGTTTGGAAAGCTTTTGCCCATGAGCATCAAGTGCCAAGGCGATATGAAGATACTGAGGTATGGAAAGTCCCAGTTTCCTTTGCAGGTAGATTTGACGAGGGGTGTTGTTCAAGAGGTCTTCGCCGCGAACAATATCGGTGACGCCCTGTTGGGCATCGTCAACGACGACGGCAAGTTGGTAGGCCCATAGGCCGTCGGCTCGCTTGACGACGAAATCCCCGACGTCATGCTCTAGGTTCTCAGAAAAGTGACCGCAACGACGATCGTCAAAACTGACGACTTCATCGAAAGTGCGAACACGGAGCGATCGGGCCGGTTTGCCGTGTGTTCCGTTGCGGCAAGTACCGGGGTAGACATGAGAGGGTAAACCGAGCCTAGCCTGCGCGGTAGCGATCTCTTTGCGCGAACACGCGCATCCGTAGACGAGTCCCTGATGGGAGAGTTTTCCGAGCGCTTGTTCATAGAGCTCGTAGCGCCTGCTCTGCCAGACGACCGGGATGTCAGAAACCATGCCAAGTCGGGTCAGCGTCCTGATGATGGCTTCGTCTGCTCCCGGAATATCGCGAGGCGGATCAATATCTTCGATGCGAATCAGCCAAGTGCCGTCGTGTGCTCGAGCATCCAGGAATGAAGCCAGTGCGCAGACAAGACTTCCGAAGTGAAGCGGGCCGGTCGGAGAAGGGGCGAAGCGTCCGCAATAGGCACGGTGAGAAAGCGACATTGGAAAAAACGATCAGACACAGACAAACGCATTGTCCCATGTACAGAATAGGTTCTCAATCGCAAGTCGTCTGGGGAAGAAATTGGAGCGGGAGACGAGTCTCGAACTCGCGACCTCAACCTTGGCAAGGTTGCGCTCTACCAACTGAGCTACTCCCGCGTTCTCTCGAAGAGAATGCGCATTTTACAGGTGTAAACGCTCCTGTCAAGCGGTTTTTGAAAAAAATTTGAGAACCGGAAAAAAAGTCCAAGAAAATCAGTGTGGGAATTTGTATTTTTGATTTCTATCAAGAGCGAAGGCAGATTTAACAAAACGACAGTGGCTCTGTGCATTAGATTGACTAAGTAGTTTTGCGTAGGGCGTGAATGTTAAGAGTTCGATGCGAAACTGAACAAATTTCATATGTCCGCTGTCTTCGATAAGTTTTTATTGGTGTCTGCGGGCGTGTGAATACTTACCAAAACATTTTTTTGAGAGAGAGAAACAGAAATGCGCTTGGTTAAGAAGTCTCTGCTTGCTGCTGCTATCGCTACCGCTTGCGGTGCCGCTATGGCCGCCTCTTTGCCGCAGATTGAAGTGCTCGCCACAGGTGGCACGATTGCCGGTTCCGGCAATTCGGCAACGGGTTCGGCTTACACCGCCGGTAAGGTAAGCGTCAACCATCTGGTTGCCGCTGTACCGCAGCTCGCTGACATTGCTCAGGTTACTCCCAAGCAGGTTGTTCAGATCGGTTCCCAGGATATGACCGACGACGTGTGGCTCAAGCTCGCCAAGACCATCAATGCTGATTGCAGTAAGGTCGACGGCTTTGTGATCACGCACGGCACGGACACGATGGAAGAAACCGCTTACTTCCTCAACCTGACCGTCAAGTGCAAGAAGCCTGTGGTGCTCGTTGGCGCCATGCTCCCCTCCACCGGTCTCGGTGCTGACGGCCCGCGTAACCTTTACAACGCTGTTCTGACGGCCGCTACAAAGGAAACGGCTAAGCAGGGCGTTGTGGTTGCTATGAACAACATCGTTGTCGGCGCCCGCGACTTGATGAAGTCCAACACGGTTCAGCCGGAAACCTTCGTTGCCGCTAACTTCGGCAAGGTTGGCACGATCTTCAACAACAAGGTGACGTACGAATCCACTTCGTTGCGTCCGCACACTTATCAGACCCCGTTTGACGTTTCCAAGATCGAAAAGCTTCCGAAGGTTGGCATCGTCTACAACCACGGCGGTGTGGAAGGCATCCAGGCTCAGGCTCTGGTTGACGCCGGTTACGCTGGTATCGTGAACGCCGGTGTTGGTAACGGTAACATCCATAAGAGCATCTTCCCGATCCTTGAAAAGGCTGCCAAGAGCGGCATCGCTGTGGTTCGCAGCTCTCGCGTTCCGACGGGCGCCACCACCAAGGATGCAGAAGTTGACGACGCCAAGTATGGCTTCCTGTCCTCCGGCACGCTCAACCCGCAGAAGGCTCGCGTCCTGCTGCAGTTGGGTCTGACGAAGACCAAGGACGTCAAGAAGCTTCAGGAATACTTCGACAAGTACTAATCTGCTTGTGATCGGACCTCGGAAGAGGTCCTGCTGAAGTGACGAAAAAGGCGCAAAGGCGAAAATGCCGATGCGCCTTTTTCATAGAAATCCGCGAGGAAACCTGCGGCTTTAGCCGCGGGAGGAATCGCGGCTCTAAAAATGATAATATGTGTCCATGCAGGAATTAGTTTTTAATCGGAATTGTGTTTACCAGACTGCATACCATGTGGTATGG
>ENA-OVGJ01000754-OVGJ01000754.1-human-gut-metagenome-genome-assembly--contig:-NODE-754-length-13561-cov-2.595957_pt1 | contig 13561 bp, 10 predicted proteins | sample MGYA00237772_ERZ505423 | MGnify/ENA primary metagenome ERZ505423 (study PRJEB26158, sample SAMN06016386) | human gut metagenome | biome: human gut; feature: ankylosing spondylitis patient; material...
CTGCTGCTCGAGGTCAGGAGCGTCTGCGTGAGGCTGCTAAGCTCGGCTTCTCTAAAGCACTGAGCCCTCGTGCGAATATGCCTCGGCAGCCTGTTGAAGGACTGGAAATTATTCCGGTAGATCGACTGTCAGACGCGCTCGAGGGGGTGCTTGGCGGATAAATTAGAAATCGGCATTTGTTTTCAGATTCGAGCAGGGACTGAACAATATAAAGATTTCAAAGTTTGGCAGATACTTCATAAAGCAAAATAACTATCAGCGATTGGTTCCCGATACCATAAAATAAAGCAGCTTTCATTTTTTCGGATGTGCTGCTCCCCGCAACTGCAGCACATCCTGATAACAGGATTAAATAGATATGTCCACGCTTACGAAGCTTTTGCCGGCCAACGCCGCTCCCGCTCAGACCCTGCTTGACAAGGCTCATGCACTGCCGCTCACATCCGCTCAGCGTGCAGAGCTTCCTCAGGTCATTCATACGCCGGAAGGCGAAGTTGAACTTGGCGTTCCTGCCGATCAGCTTCGTCCGGTTGAAGTCAATGATGTATTCGTTGATGAAAAAGGCGGCTTCTGGGCAGTTCGTCCGGCAGTTGAAAAGGTGCTCAACGTGACGGGCGACGTGAATGTGCTGCGTGAAGCTGCTGGTGCGCTGGTTAACCGCGGCGTTCGTATTGCGCAGATCGAAGAGGGTTTTGCTGTTCTGCCGCTGCCCAATCTGGCCAAGATGCTTCAGATGGTAGGACTTGAGGTCACGGAAGCTGAATCGCCCTTTGACCCGATCCAGTTCAAGGCTGCGCATGGCGGCTGCGGCTGTCACGACGATGAAGATTCCTGCGGCTGCGGTCATCACCATCACCACCACGATCATGACGGCGAATGCTGCTGCGGCGGACACGGCCATGAGCACAAGCACGGCGAAGGCGAGTGCTGCTGCGGTCACGACCATCATGAGCACGATCATGAGGAAGGTGAATGCTGCTGCGGAGGGCACGGCCATGAGCATAAGCACGGCGAAGGCGAAGGCTGCTGCGGCCATCATCACGAGAGCAACGAGGAAAAGAAGCAGGACGGCTGCGGCTGCGGTTGCGGCGGCAAGCACTAAGCTTTCTTTAGTGCTCGGTCAGCTGCGGCGGAAAAAATATTCGCCGCAGTCTGAGTTCACAAAAGGCGGCGTCTGCGGGTGCCGCCTTTTTTACTGCCGTTATCTCTTGACGGCCTAAATGATTGCCCGAAACCATATGCAGCGACCAAATATAGACACCGATGCACTTTTTCTCTTTTCTGCTATTTTCCGAACGGGATCTTTAACGAAGGCTGCACAGGAATGCGCTATGTCGGTCGGCGGCGCCAGCCGCACGCTTGCCAAGCTGCGTGAGCTCCTCGATGACGATCTTTTTCTTCGAACTAATCGAGGTTTGGTTCCCACGCCGCGCGCTCGTGAACTCAATGGCGGTGTTGCTGAACTTCTTGTTAATTACGGCCGGCTTTTTGAGAAGGAAGTTTTCCGGCCAAGTGATGTGCGTCGAATTTTTCGAATTCTATGCGTAGATAATGCGATTTTCACTTTTCTGACGCCATCCGTTTCTGCACTGCTTGAAAAGGCGCCTTCAATTGGTGTTGAATTTCGCCCTATTCGAGCTGATTTTGGAAGATTGCTTTCGTCGGGAGAGGCCGATTTTGCAATCTTTCCGTTTGTTCCGTCAGATCCAAATTTACATAGCCTTCGGCTTGCTGATGACGTTTTTGTTCTGGTCTGCGGAAGGCACCATCCATTGGTAAAACTCGCTCAAGAGCGGACATTGACTCGAAAAGACTTCAAGGCTTATCGACAGATTCGGGTGATGACTGGTCCGCTGAACGATTTAGATGATCCATGGTTTGATGCTGAAGCCGATATTCCGTTGATGGCGGAAAATATCGCCGTTTGGTCCTCGTTCTTTATTCCCATTGCACAGATTCTTTGTCAGACCAATCTTTGGGGAGCGGTGCCATTGCAGCTCGCCGTTCAGCTTCAAAAATTAATGCCTGATCTCATAATTTTGGGGAGACCCAAAAATGCAGTTGTCTACGGGCCGACACTCATCTGGCACAACCGAACCCATCAGGATCCGGCATCTGTCTGGGTGCGCTCGGTGATCGTGAGTGCACCCAAGACCTTGGCGGATGTGAATTCCATTCATTTTATTGAGGACTGACAGTTTTCTCTTTTTGAAGAAAGCGATCTTCGAGATCCGCAACGCAATCCTGCGCAAGCCCCGATTTAGTTATTTCGGCTAAGTCTTCATACTGAGTTTCGTCGCGTTCCGCTTGAAACGGAACGATTTCAACGATGCAGTTTCTTTTGTTTCTGCACTCGCTAAAAGGAGATTTTGTAATGAAGATGAAGTGGATCGCTCTGGCCGTCGCTGCTGCCATCCCTGCCGCCGCTATGGCGATCGGCGGGGCCTCTGGTCCGAAGATCGATTATGAGGTGCAAGGCCACATCGGAGAAGTGATGGGCAATCCCTATGGCATTGCGCCGCTCACTGCTGTGATTCGTGACGGCGGTTACACGCTCGCGGATGTGACGGTGCACATTGTGCCTAAGCAGGGCGGACAAAAGATCAGCTACAAGGTCTCACGCTCACAGCTTCTCACGCACGGCGGCGTTCCTATCTTCGGGCTGTATCCGGACTATCTCAACACCATTCGTGTTGATTACACGAGAATTGACACGACGGGCAAAAAGGAAAAGTTTTCAGACGAATATAAGCTCTATGCGCCTCCTGTTTACTTTGAGCCTGCAGGAAACACCATGGAGCGCATGATGCCGTTTGAGGCAGAAGTGAAGAAGGCCGATCCGGAATTCTCTGACCGCCTCTACTTCGTCAACAACTTTGGTCAGAAATCCAGCATCGGCACTCGTGCAGTTTGGAACAATCCGACCGGCGGCGCACTCGAATGGAATTACTGGCCGCAGAACACCGTTATTGATACCAAGGGTGAAGTTCGTTGGTTCATGTTCGCCAACCCGATCTATGACCTCAATTCACTTTATTCTGCGGGCGTCATGATGGGCTTCAAGCAGAATGCTGACGGTCTGCTCACCTGGGGCTTTGGCCAGCGCTACGTGAAGTACGACATTTTGGGACGCGAGGTCTTCAATCGCCGTCTTCCGATGCGCTACGGTGACTTCTCGCATTCCATGGACGATGCGGACAACGGGCACTATTTCCTGCGTGTCTCGAGCTCCAATTGGAAGCGCGCTGACGGCAAGAACGTACGCACAGTGCGCGATGTGATTGCTGAGGTCGATCAGAACGGCAATGTGGTAGACGAATGGCGTTTGGCTGAAATTCTTGATCCGTACCGCGACAACGTAATGAAGGTCTTGGATCAGGGCGCTGTCTGTCTCAATATTGATGCTTCACAGGCCGGCAAGACGCTCACGGCGGAGGAAATCGCCAAGCTGGATGCTTCCGATAAATTCGGTGACATCGTCGGTACGGGCCCTGGCCGCAACTGGGCACACGTCAATTCAGTCGACTACGATCCTGAAGATGATTCGATCATTATCAGCTCTCGGCACCAGTCCGCCATTATTAAGATTGGCCGTGACAAAAAGGTGAAATGGATTCTCTCCTCTCCGGAAGGCTGGAAAAAAGGCTGGGCAGAGAAGGTGCTGACGCCGATCGATGCCAACGGCGGCAAGATCAAGTGCAGCGGCAGCAAGTGCGAGGGCGAGTTTGACTGGACCTGGACTCAGCACACCGCCTTTAAGATTGATGAGAAGAGCAAGGGCGACATTATTTATGTCTCGGCTTTTGACAACGGCGATGCCCGCGGCATGGAACAGCCGCCGCTGCCCGAGATGAAGTATTCGCGTTCTGTGGTCTACAAAATCGATCAGAAGAAGATGACTGTTGAACAGATCTGGGCATACGGCAAGGAGCGCGGTCACGACTGGTACAGCCCGGTAACTTCGCTCACGGAATATCAGGCTGACAAGAATTCCATCTTCGTCTATTCCGCCACGGCCGGAGCAAGCTTTGACATGGCGAGCGGCGCATTCACCTCCGCGCCGAATCCCTATATTGAAGAGTTCAAGTGGGGGGCAAAAGAACCTTCTGTTGAGATTCAGCTGAAGAACTGCACGGGCTATCAGGCTTGGCCGTTCTCAGTGGAAAAAGCCCTTTCTCAGGAAGTGAAGTAACAGTGTCTCTTTGCTGAGGCATGATTAATCGAAGACCGGTGCAATGAATTTTGCGCCGGTCTTCGTTTGGGTGAGCCCGGTATGGACAATAATCAATCCCAAACTCCCGGAGACAAGCTTAGGAGGGTCCTGGTCTGACGAAAAGCCCCGCAGTTTTTTCTGTATAACTTGTTGCTATTATTCTTGTGAAAGTTTACGCAATAGCTTCTTAATATTTGTTTTCGTGTATTCGGATTTTTCAAATCCGGCGAGAATGCGTCCGAAAACTTCATCTGACACATTTTCCATAACTGTAATTTCGCCAGAATTAACGGCAGATATGAGCTTCTCAACTTTCATCACAACAGCGTCTTTATAGCGGATATAACTATCGTGTGTAATGAACGGGTGATCTCCAGCACGTAAAACACAGGTCCCGTCATACGTTCCTTTTTCTCGGATAGAGCTTACGTTGACAGCCAGAACAGATTGGGCACCAGTATCTTTGTAAAAGAACTGTTTTGTGCAAATTATATGAAGATGATCAATCTTTCCTGCAATCGCCAGAATTGTTGCTTTTGCATTAGGACAGAACTCGGTCATGACAATCTCTGGGTAACAACCTGAAGATCATCTTCTTCCCTAATCTTTTCCAGAATAGCATCCGTTTCCTCCTTGGTTTTGCCGTTTTTCATGAGGAGGGATTTGATGTGGATGGGATAGGATGATCCTTGGGGGTTTTCCCATTCGGGACAGTAGTCCGGATCGTGTAACAATTTGACTAAATTCCACCGGTTTGAGGCGCCAAACTTGCTGTATACCGAGTCAAGAACAGTTTTCTCAGCTACGGACAGTTCATCAAATGTGTCCAGCGGATCTGCGGGATCAACCTTTACCGAGCTGTTGAGAGCGAGGTCGTAGTTTCCTGGATTAATGATCCAAGAGTCCCAATATTCACGATCTCCCATGAAGCAATCATAGGTTGCAGACAGAACTGGACCATAAGGCATGGAGACCATTTTGTCTCCTGTCAATCTCTCGCCGTATTGCAATAGGAATTGTTTCTCGGCAATGTACATCATCTTCATGAGCTTCAGGGACGACATCCTACGGCCTCGTTTCCAGAGGAGATAAGCCGCGACATGCGTGGCTTTTCGAATATCAAACATAGAACTCACCTTAAGACAACAAAAGAGCCAAACTGAGTTTAACAGTCTGGTTCAAAGGTTGAAAAAACTATAGATTTACAGGAGTTGTATTTTTTTGGGGCACTCGCAGCGTGTAGAGGTTCGAGGTAACTCTTCGCGCTCGTCGGGATCCGGCAAGAGCGAGCGTTGCGAGTGCTATCCTTCGCTGATTCCTGCAGAGTTTTGTTATCCCTGATACCCGACACCAATCAAGGCAGAGCGAGATTCACTAATCTAATCCATTCAGATTAGTCAACAATAGCAGCTACCCGCTTTGGGGTGGGATGCCAAGTTCGGCACCGTCTCTTACGGCGCAGGAACCGTATCTGATCTAGAGGCGTGTGTCAAAAGAGTTTGATAGGGGTTCGGACGCCCGTCGTTGCTGATGAAACCTGAAACTATTGTCTGGTCTGTGGTGCGCGAGGCCGGACTCGAACCGGCACGCCGTGAAGCGTCAGGACCTAAACCTGGTGCGTCTACCAATTTCGCCACTCGCGCACTGTGGCGTGCATTGTACAGAAGAGCACGCCGAAGTGCGGGTGCTATTCGTTTTCCAAATCGCTGCGGACAGCTTCGGCCAGTGCGCGGCGGGCAGTGTTGTATTCTCCCCACGTAATTTTCCCTGACAGCAGATCTTCCTGAAGGGTATTGATCTGCGGGTCGCGCAGCCGCTGAGAAAGCTCAGCGCGGGCGGCGAGCGCTGGATCTTGGGTCTCTCGCATGATCCGGCGGGTTTCTTCATTGAGTTCGTGAGTGAAAGCGAAGACGGCTTCGGCGGCACGTTTCTGCGCAGCGGTAATGCGGGTGGAGTCTTTGGTCATTTCGTCTGTAATGCCTGAAGGCAGACAGGCGGTTTTCCTGTAGTACGGCTGATTGTCCTGAGCCACACAGGCCGCTCGCATGCGCTGGACGACGACTTCAATGCGTTCGCGGTAGCTTTGCGGTTCCGCTTCATCCTCTTGCTGATGAATTGGCTGGATCGTTTCGGTCGATGTCCCTGATGCGCTGCGCTGCGGCGCGAGTGTTGTCGAGCATCCGACAAGAGAAGTGACAAGGACGACAAAGAGAGCGGCAGTCTTGTAGTTCATGGGTGGACAGACAGTGAAATGGGACAGGAGACTTTCAATGCAGCGCAAGAAGGCGTTAGTTATAATGCAAGGCTTCTCATTTGGTAGGTTTTTTTTGGTTGCTGCAGATTACCGGCGATCAAAATTCCCCTGATGAGGGACAGATTTTCCGAACCGTTCGGCTGAGCTTTTTAGCCGAACGGTCTTTATTCACACATCGAGCCGCGCCGGCACCAGAAGTAGTTTTTAGGTGCAAAACGGATCGAAATTACATAAAGATCAAAGCGATGACTGAAGAAAAGACTGAACAGGCCGTCGAACAGGCTGCTGCTCCTGAAACCAAGAAGGAAGAGGCCCCGGCCGTGTCGCTCGAGCGTACGCTTGAGCTCTCCGTTCCGTCCGCTCAGGTCCGCGAGCTTGCTCAGAAGCATCTGCGCGGCTACGCCAAGGATGCCCGTATGCCCGGCTTCCGCAAGGGCCATGTTCCGATGAAGCAGGTCGAGGCCATGTACGGCATGCGCGCCTTTGACGAGGCCCTCAACGAACTCGTCGGTCAGGCCTGGTCGAAGGCTGCTCAGGCCTCCGGTCTGCAGATCGCCGGTGCGCCGAAGGTTGAAGCTGTCGAAGGCGCCAATGGCGACGAAGAAACGATGCGCTTCACGGCTAAGTTTGAAGTTTTCCCTGAAATCACATATCCCGATTTCAAGGCGCTGAACCTCAAGCGTTACACCTCCACGGTTGATGATGCTGCTGTCGAAGAAACGATCAACGTCATGCGCAAGCAGCGCGTCACCTACACTGAAGCCGCTGCTGACCGCGCCGCTCAGAAGGACGACCGCGTTACGGTGAACTTCACCGGCACGAAGGAAGGCATTGAATTCCCGGGCGGCAAGGCTGAAGGCTTCCAGTTCGTCATCGGCAGCGGCCGTATGCTCGCCGAGTTCGATGCGGCGGTTGCCGGCATGAAGGCTGGTGAATCGAAGACGTTCGATCTCACCTTCCCGAAGGAATATGGTCCCGCTGATCTGAACGGCGCCACCGTCCAGTTCCTCGTTGAAGTGACCAAGGTTGAAGAACCGCACTTCCCGACGATCGACGACGAATTCGCTCAGTCCCTCGGTGTGAAGGATGGCGTTGCTGCCATGCGTGCCGACGTCAAGAAGAACCTCGAACGCGAAGTGAGCTATCGTCTTGAACAGCGCACTGCTGCTGAAGTCTTCTCGGCTCTCGACAAGGTGCTTACGTTCCCGGTTCCGGCCGCCGTCGTTGAAGAAGAACGCCGTGCTATGGCTCAGCAGTACGCTCAGGCCATGCGCAGCCGCGGCCTTGAAGCCCCGAAGGATATTCCGGACTCCATGTTCCAGGAACCGGCTGTCAAGAAGGCCCGCGTCGGTCTCTTCATCTCTGAAGTCGTTCAGCGTGAAAAGCTCACGGCCACCGATGAACAGATCACGGCTCGCGCCCAGTCGATCGCTGCTTCTTACGAAAATCCGGCTGAAGTCGTTCAGTACCTTACGACCGACCGTCAGAGCCGCGTGAATGTGGCGATGCAGGTTCAGGAAGAGAACGTCACCAACTGGCTCCTCGGTCAGGCCACCACGGAAGAAGTGCCTGTCGAATTCGACAAGGTGATGAAGGGCGAGTTCTAATCGCACTTTTTTGAAGCGGTTGGAGCACCCATCGGGCACTCCGCCACTTCCGTACTCAAGCGGCATTGCCGCTTGAGGCTGGTGAGGGCGCCTGCGGGCGCCCTTCGGCATTTTTGGCAGGCGTTTAAACGCTGGAAAAATGCGCAATTGTGCGAATTTTTCGTCCTTTCAGCGAATGCCGCCCGCACTGTCATGCATACCGCACGCGGTTCCGCCATAATGTTCGAACGCTATGAGCGGATGAGCAGTCCGTTCAATTTTCAACCGTTTATGCGCGCTGGCTGTGCCCGGGCAGACGCTTACGGTTCACAGATTTGATTATTGGTTATGTCATTAGTTCCTATTGTTGTTGAAAGCTCCGGTCGGTCGGAGCGCAGTTTTGACATTTACTCGCGTCTGCTGCGTGACCGCATTATTTTCCTCACGACGGAAGTAAACGATCAAACGGCCTCGCTGATCGTCGCTCAGCTGCTCTTTCTTGAAAGCGAAGATCCTGACAAGGATATTTCGCTTTACATCAACAGCCCGGGCGGCTCGGTTTCTGCCGGCATGTCGATCTTTGATACGATGCGTTTCATTCGCCCGAAGGTGAATACGATCTGCCTCGGCATGGCCGCGTCGATGGGCGCGTTCCTTCTGGCCGCAGGCGAAAAAGGCAAGCGCTATGCACTGCCGCATTCGCGCATCATGATTCATCAGCCTTTGGGCGGTGCAGAAGGTCAGGCGAGCGATGTTGAAATCCGTGCTCGCCAGCTGCTGCTCATCAAGCGTCAGATGAACGAACTGATGGCCGGCTTCGCGATACAGATCGAGATAATTTCATGAGCGCGCAGGAAGCGCTCGAATACGGTCTCATCGACCGAGTGCTTACGAGCCGCGCGGATCTTTGATTTCCCTTTCCCCATGCTTGAGGCTGAGAGCTGCGCGGCTCGAACTTGTGCGCGGCTGACCTCAGGCAAGAACCTTCCGCATTGTGCTTGACGGCTGATGTCAGGCGCTGTGCGGATGAGTTTTCCTTTCGGCCCGAAAGCGCAATGCTTTTCAAGCAATGCTCGGTGCCGGGCAACGAATTTCTTACCAAAAAATGGCAAAACGCTACTGCTCTTTCTGCGGCCGTGATGAGTCGCAGTGCTCCTCCCTTTTTCAGGGCCTGCACGGTGAGCTCCTCTGCGGCGACTGTGTCCGTCTGATGGCGTCCGAACTCACCGGCGCAACGACCGGCGGCAAAACTGCTGAAGAGCCTGCTGCCGAAGCCCCTCAAGCGGCGGCTCCGGCCAAGATTCCTACGCCGCGAGAGCTCTATGAGCTTCTCGACAATTATGTAATTGGTCAGGAACGCGCTAAGCGGACACTGTCGGTGGCGGTATTCAATCATTACAAGCGTTTGAATACGTTGGGTGACAAAAAGCTCAAGGCGCTTGAAGACAAGGTTGAGCTGCAGAAGTCCAATGTGCTGCTGATCGGCCCGACGGGTTCGGGCAAGACGCTTTTGGCTCAGACGCTCGCTCGTGCGCTCGATGTGCCGTTTGCCATTGCGGATGCAACGACCTTGACGGAAGCGGGCTACGTTGGTGAAGACGTTGAGAATATTGTCGCTAAGCTTGTGCAGGCCGCCGGCGGCGACATTGAGCGTGCACAGAAGGGCATCATCTATCTTGACGAAATTGACAAGATTGCCCGCAAGAGCGAGAACCCTTCCATTACCCGCGACGTGTCGGGCGAGGGTGTTCAGCAGGCTCTTCTCAAGCTCGTTGAAGGCACCATTGCGTCCATGCCGGTCAAGGGCGGTCGCAAGAATCCGGGAAAGGCCATGATGGAAGTCGACACTTCCCAGATCCTCTTTATCTGCGGCGGTGCGTTTGACGGAATGGAGCGCATTGTGCGCCACCGCACGGAAAAGAGTGAAATCGGTTTTTCCGGTACGGTCGTCGGCAAAAAAGATCACAACCTCACGGATGTCTTCCGTCAGATTGAAACGGGTGACCTTGTGAAGTACGGTCTGATTCCGGAGTTGGTCGGTCGTCTGCCGGTGATTACGGTTCTTGAAGAACTCAATGAAGAAGCGCTCATTGAGATCCTGACAAAACCGAAAAATGCCATTGTTCGCCAGTATCAAGTGCTTTTTGCCATGGAGGACGTGGATATTGAATTCACGCCCGAAGCCCTTAAAGCCATTGCACATCAAGCGATTGAGCGCAAAACGGGCGCCCGCGGCCTGCGTTCGATTATTGAGGCGCTGCTCCTTGACACGATGTTTGAAATTCCCAGCCGCACGGATGTGGCAAAGGTGATCGTGACTGAAGCGGTTGTCACTGCCAAGGCCAAGCCAGATTATGTGCTTCGCACTGCAGAACAAATCGAAGCGCTCAAAGCCGAAAAGACGGCTGCTCAAGCAGCTCCGCAATCGTCGCAAGTCTGATGGAGGCGGCGCTCCAATCAAGCAATTGGTTCTACCCCACTTGGAACGGGTTGAAAATTGCGTGGAGCGTCCCCATATAGACTTCAACAATCATCTTTTATGGGGTTATTGCTTTGAACGATAACAAGACTCCCAACAACGAAGCGACTGCCGCTGCGGCGGGTCCGCTTCCGGTGATCCCCCTGCGCGACATGGTGGTGATCCCGAATTCCATGACGACGGTCTTCATGGGCCGTCAGATCTCGGTGCTCGCCGCCGAGGCTGCTATGCGTGTGCATTCCGGGCGCGTAATTCTGCTCACCCAGCGTGAAAAGAGCATTGATTCGCCGAAGCCCGAAGATTTCTGGGATGTCGGTGTACTCGGCGAAGTGGATCAGCTGCTGCGTCTTCCCGATGGTTCAGTGAAGGCGCTTGTACACGGAACGCAGCGCTGCCGCGTGACGAGCTGGACCGATGCATCTGGGTTCTACAAAGCCACCGCGGAAGAACTGCCGACAGAAGAAGTGTCGGAAGATCTTGCGGCCTATCAGCGCACCCTCAATCGTCAGCTTCTCGACTATGCGCAAAACGTCAAGAAGCTCACGCCCGAACACCTCCGTCCCGTAACGGAGGAAACGGATCCGGTGCGCGCCTGTGATGTGGCTGCGTCTTTCATTCCGCTGACCACAGCTGAACGTCTTGACTTTCTGCGTGCTTCCAATCCGGTGCGCCGCTATGAAATTCTCATCGGCGTGCTCGACCGTGAACTCGAAAGCGGTCAGGTTGAAAAACGCATCCAGATGCGTGTCAAGGGCCAGATGGAGAAGAACCAACGCGAGTACTACTTGAATGAGCAGATGAAGGCCATCAAGAAAGAACTCGGTCTGGACCCGGAAACTGCAGAAGCCGAAGAGGAGGAGGCCAAACTGGAGCGTCAGGTGCGCGATGCGCAGATGCCTAAGGAAGCCGAAGAAGCTGCGCTTACGGAAATCAAGCGCTTGAAAACGATGCCGCCGTCGTCCTCAGAAGCGAGCGTCGTGCGCAGCTACGTCGAGACGCTTCTCGAACTGCCCTGGAAGAAGAAGAGCCGCGTCAACCGCGACATCGAACGGGCTCGCCGTGTCCTCGATGAGGATCATTGGGGACTCGAAAAGGTGAAGGAGCGCATTCTTGAATATCTCGCCGTGCAAAAGCGCGTGGGCAAGGTCAAGTCGCCGATTCTCTGCCTCGTAGGCGGCCCGGGCGTCGGCAAAACTTCGCTTGGCCGCTCGATTGCCCGGGCGACGAACCGCGAATACGTACGCATGGCCTTGGGCGGCGTTTCCGATGAAGCGGAAATCCGCGGTCATCGCCGTACCTACGTGGGTGCGATGCCGGGGCAGGTCATTAAGCACATGATCAAGGCTAAGGTTAAGAATCCGCTTTTCCTCTTGGACGAGATCGACAAGATCGGCGCCAATCACCGCGGTGATCCGGCAGCAGCGTTGCTTGAAGTGCTTGATCCTGAGCAGAACAACGCCTTTGAAGACCACTACGTTGAGACGCCATTCGACTTGTCGGACGTGCTCTTCGTGGCGACCTCCAACAGCTATGACATTCCGCCGGCACTGCTTGACCGTATGGAGGTGATTTCGCTTTCGGGCTATACCGAAGACGAAAAGGTGCACATCACGATGCGTCATCTCATTCCTAAGCAGATGCGCGTCAACGGCGTGAAGGAAAACGAAGTGGTGGTGGAAGAAAGCGCGGTGCGCGACATCATCCGCTACTACACGCGTGAAGCGGGCGTACGCTCGCTCGAACGTGCTGTGGGCAAGATTCTGCGCAAGATCGTTCTGACGGAGCTCGAGGCGCCTAAGGACAAGCGTCCCACGGAGCTTCCGATCCGCGTCACGGCCGAAACGCTTGAGAAGTACCTCGGTGTGCGGCGCTTCAGCATTACGTCGGCTCAGCGTGAACCGCAGGTCGGCATCGTCAACGGTCTTTCGTGGTCCGAAGTGGGCGGCGACATTCTGATGATTGAAGCCGTAGCTTTCCCGGGCAAAGGGCAGGTGCTTCGCACCGGCATGCTGGGCGACGTGATGAAAGAAAGTGTGGAAGCGGCCCGCAGTGTGGTGCGTGCGCGTGCCAAACAGCTGGGTCTCAAGTCCGACATCTTTGCCAATACCGACTGGCACATCCACTTCCCCGAAGGCGCTATTCCGAAGGATGGTCCGAGTGCGGGTGCGGCTATCGTTACAGCGATGACCTCTGCGCTTACCGGCATTCCAGTGAGAAGCGACTTGGCGATGACGGGTGAAATCACCCTTCGCGGTGAAGTGCTTCCGATCGGCGGTCTGAAAGAAAAACTGCTCGCAGCTCAGCGAGGCGGGGTGAAAACCGTCTTGATCCCGCAAGAGAACATGAAGGACCTCACCGAGATCAAGGAAGACGCTCTGAAGGGGCTCGAGATTGTGCCGGTGAAGCACATTGAGGAAGTGCTTGCTCGTGCGCTCGTGCGGCAGCCGACGCCTCTCACGGATGATGCCGAGGCAACGCTCATGCCGCCGAAGATGTCGTCAGCGCCGAATACGCCGGCTGCTCAGCCTTCCGCGTAATTTGATGCTGACCTGCTAAGTCGACAATGTGAAAAGAATGGGCGGCGGCGAGCAAAATTCGCCGCCGCTTGCTACAATCCGCTCTCCTTCGAGTTTGACGCTCGAAGTTTCAAAGTCCGATGGATCCTTAGCTCAGTTGGTAGAGCAACGCCTTTACACGGCGTGGGTCGGGGGTTCGAGTCCCTCAGGATCCACCATCAGTCATCTTTCGGACTTTAAGCAGGAATCCCGAATCGCAGTTGGCGGTCCGGGATTTTTCGTTATGCGCAGGCTGCTGAGCGGTCTGCCTCCGTGATGCTGAGCCGCTTTGATCACGTGTATGCGTCATGTAGACGTGAATTTGAGGTGGTTTTTCGTCAATCCTCTTGACAGGTTTCGTGAAGTCTGTAAAATCCCAATTCTTCTCCGAAACGGAGAAGGCGCTCTCCGAGAGAAAACGGAGTGGTAGTTCAGTTGGTTAGAATATCGGCCTGTCACGCCGAGGGTCGCGGG
>ENA-OVGJ01000768-OVGJ01000768.1-human-gut-metagenome-genome-assembly--contig:-NODE-768-length-13419-cov-4.684077_pt1 | contig 13419 bp, 14 predicted proteins | sample MGYA00237772_ERZ505423 | MGnify/ENA primary metagenome ERZ505423 (study PRJEB26158, sample SAMN06016386) | human gut metagenome | biome: human gut; feature: ankylosing spondylitis patient; material...
CTGCTGGAATTGTATTTACACGTGCAGATGCTTTCTTACAGTAGCGATACTTCCCAGGAAACCGATACCCACACCGACACCCAGAGATACCGGGATCAGGAAATGGAATATCTCGTCCACAGACAGGAAATTCAGGAAGCCGCTGAGTACCATAAAACGGTTGATCACATAGTTCAACGCATAATTGTAAAGGGAATAGATCAGTCCCAGCGGTACTGCTGCACCGATCAGACCGATCAGCATACCTTCCAGCACAAAGGGCGCACGCACGAAAAAGTCGGTAGCGCCGATATATTTCATAATATTGATCTCCGCAGAACGGACAGAAATACCGATAGCTACGGTATTGCTGATCAGGAAGATGCTGACTGCCAGCAGGATCACGATGATTCCCATGGACACGTAGGCGATCAGAAGGTTCAGACCGCTCAGTGTGTTGGCTGTCATTTCGGAATAGTTGACCTTGCGCACCTCCGGAATGGACTGCAGCCAGGTCACCAGTGCATCCTGCATGGAGACATCACTCAGGAAAATCTCATAAGTATCCTCTCCTGCCAGTGGATTCTCGGGGAATCCTTCTGCATAATCCTCACCGAAATAATCCGGTCCGAAGGTTGCCCATGCATCATCTGCAGACTGGAACTGTACCTCGGATACCTCTGCACGCTTGGCAATCTCCTGTCCGATCTCTTCCAGGCGCTGTTCGGACGGGATCTGTCCGTCTATATGACTCTCACAGTTATCCATATCACTGTGGAAAAATACCGTAACGGATACACCTTCTTCTGCAGTCTTCAGGATATTCTGAAAGTTGGCCACGATGCAATAGAACAGTCCAAACAGAAACAGGCATGCGGATATCGTGGCAATGGATGCCAGAGAATACCATTTATTCCGGAAAATATTGACAAATCCCTGCTTGATCGTATAAAAAAGTGTACTAATCTTCATCGATATACCCACCCTTCTCTTCGTCACTGATGATCACACCTTTTTTCATGGTAATCACTCGTTTCTGCATGGCATTGACGATTTCGCGGTTATGGGTGACCACGACTACCGTGGTGCCGCTCTCATTGATCTCCTCCAGCAATTTCATGATCTCCCAGGAATTATTGGGATCCAGATTACCGGTGGGCTCATCCGCCAAAAGTATGGAAGGATTGTTCACCAGCGCACGGGCCAGGGCCACACGCTGCTGCTCGCCGCCGGACAGCTCGTTCGGCAGCCGCCGGCCCTTGTTCTCCAGCCCCACCAGCTCCAGCACGTAGGGCACGCGCTTTTTGATCTCCTTCGGCGCTGCGCCGATGACGCGCATGGCGAACGCGACGTTCTCATACACCGTTTTGCTGTTAATCAGCCGGAAATCCTGGAACACCACGCCCAGGTTACGACGGAATCGGGGGATCTGTCTGTGCTTTAATTTCGCCAGATCATTTCCCATAACATAAACACTGCCGCTGGTCGCTGTAAGCTCCCGCAGCAGTAATTTGATCAACGTGGATTTACCGGATCCGCTGTCACCTACAATAAATACAAATTCCCCTCTTCCGATGCTTAACGACACACCATTCAGTGCCGGAGAACCTGAGGAATAAGACTTGCTGACGTTGTCCAGGAAAATGATTCCGTTTTCCTCAATGATCCGCTCTCTTTTCAGCCTTTGTGTTTCTTTTCTTGTCATTTTATGATCATGCCTTTCTATTGCCCGTAAGATCCCACCCTGCGGACAGTTGCTACCTTTGTGCTACCATATTGATCCCTATTCAGAGCCTCATTCGCAAAATCGCATCTACGATGCTCTTCTAAACAACAAGTTAACTTGTTGTTTGCTCATTTGAGGCTTTCTCGCCAAAGAAATCAATACTCATATGTTTCCATATACTTCATGTATTTTACGACCATCAATGCGATCTTGAAGGTGATGGCATCTTCAAATACCCGCAGATCCAGCCCTGTACTCTTCTGTAACTTATCCAGACGATATACCAGCGTATTTCTGTGAATAAACAGCTGTCTGGAGGTCTCTGACACATTCAGGCTGTTCTCGAAGAACTTGTAAATGGTCGTCAGGGTCTCCTCATCAAAATCATCCGGGCTCTTGCCTCCGAAGATCTCACGGATAAACATTTTGCACAGAGGAATGGGCAGCTGATAGATCAGACGGCCGATTCCCAGTTCACTGTATGCGATAATATCTCTCTCGTCAAAGAAGATCTTGCCTACATCCAGAGCCATCTTTGCTTCCTTGTAGGAACGGCTGACCTCTTTAATCTCATGTACAATGGTACCGTATGCAATACGGATCTCACGGATACCTTCCTTCAGGAGAGCCGCTTCCAGTGCTCTTGCCGATTTTTCAATTTCTTTGCCGGTATCGGTCTCTGCGAATTCCTTCACCACGATCACGTTGCTCTCGTCTACCGCTGTGATGAAATCCTTGCTGTTGCTGCCAAAATGAGTTCTGGCCAGTTCCAGGACATTATTATCCTTGCCTCCCGCAGATTCCACGATCATGACCACTCTGGGCACGTCTGTCTGAATATGCAGCTTCTTGGAACGGCTGTAGATATCCACCAGCAGCAGATTATCCAGCAGCAGATTCTTGATGAAATTGTCCTTATCAAATCTCTCCTTATAGGCCACCAGCAGATTCTGGATCTGAAACGCAACCATTTTGCCGATCATATAGACATCTTCACCGGTACCGCCGGCTACGAGAATATACTCCAGCTGCTGTTCGTCATAGATCTTGAAATACTGATATCCCTGGATCTCCTGGGAATCCGCCGGTGATGCCGCGAATTCCACCGCGGGCTTGGAACAGTTGCCCATATCCATGGTGGCTGCCAACCCGAAGGCTGCGCGAGATATCACTGTATGGATTGTCAAGGCGGTAGAAAAGGCTTCGATACTGTTTGCGCAGCTGCAAATGGATCTTTCGCTGTTCTGGCGGCAAGCCACAGCAGGCTTCAATTGCATTGTCGAATGTGTTTCCAATCAGGATGCTTAAAGATAACGGAGATATAGATAGAACTTCTGGAATCGTTACGTCCAGAGTTACTTTGATGCCGTTTTCTTCTGCTGTATGTAAACACTGATTTAACAGTGCGTCCACAACTGGATTTCCAATCGTAGAAATATTTTTGGAACGTTCAAAGGCATCCGTTGCATCTCGTACAATTTTGTGAAGTTCTTCGGAATTCCCACGCCCCGCCACCGCCTGCATTGCCAGAATATATTTTTTGATGTCGTGCCAAAGGGCTCTTGTTTCTTCTTGCCGTTCCTTTAGCTGCTGGTAATACTCCATCTGCAAGCGATATTGCTGCTCGTTAAATTCCGCTCTGAATTTTTCCTGCTCATTTTTTCGGAGAGCTTCTACATAGAAAACAATCAGGATATTCATTAAGAGGAGCACTACCATCAAGCCAATCAGGTAGTCTGGAAAATTTTCATCCGCTGCATGGTACTGTACCACATAACAAACTGCGATACTGGCAATTTGGATAGCGATGATCGGCAGCAGCCAAAGAATACGAAGAACATTTTCTTTTCGACTGAAAAAATGCGAGATTAAGATCAGCAATGGAATCTGAATCAGATTTGAGAACACCACATAAATCAATCTGGCCGATCCTGCTTGCATTAAGGCATCAGTATCAGAAACTTGTAGCCCCATAAGAAGCATCGCAAGAACTTCAACTACTGCTACAAGCGTGAAAAACGCAGCACTTGCAAAGATGGCTTGCCATATTTGTGCTTCATAAAACAAAATGGCCAGAAGAAAGCCTCCCAGCAGAAAGTAAATCGTTCGTGGCATCACCCAAGTTGGAAACAGACTTAAGAGACATTGCCCAACGATTAGAAGCGCAATATAAAGATAGAACCATCGTGAAGATAAATCTTTTTTCTGGAATAAACGGTCAACGAAAAGTACAAGCAGTGCGATGTTGGCAAAGCTCCCGGCAAATTCAACAAAATAATATATCATCTTCCCAAATAAGCGTTAAAGTTCTGATTGAACTCCTGCCGCTTCCTCCGGCTGATTGGCAATTGATTTCCGCTGGACAGAACAACGGCCGTTCCAGTAGCATAGACAATATGCTCCATATTTACAAGATAGCTTTTATGCGGTGAAGCAAAGCACCGTTTTGGCAACTGTTCTAAGGCTTCTGGAATTGTCATTCGCAGAGTGAGGTCTTGATCTTTACAATGAATCAAAACTTTATGCCCATGGCTTTCCAGATAATAAATTTCCACTGTCTCCAATGAGAGCGTAGCTCCTTCATATTCAACGGTAAAGTGTTTGGAATGCAATTCTTGGACAACTGCATCCATTGCAGCAGTAAAAAGCGATTCATCAAGTGGTTTCACCAGATAACGGAATGCAATGCCATACCCCTGCACAGCGTATTCATGCCGCTTTGTAACAAAGATCACCAACGGATGCTTTTCCATCTGTGTTAAGGTTTGCGCAATTTGAAATCCGTTTGAAGGCATTTCGATATCAAGCAGCAGAAGATCGAAGAAGTTCTTTTTTAGCTGCAAATCACTTAAAAGCACTGCACCGTCTGTGTAATTCTCAATGTCAAAATCGCCATGGACATCATATCGCTTGACGCTTTGAACAATATCTTCAAGCTCTGACGGTTCATCATCGCAGACTGCAATTCGATACCTCGCCATTTTGTCGTCCTCCACAAAGTAATGTTTCTGATACTATTATAAACTGTGCATTTGCGCCTGACAAGTGGTTTGACATACCACTTTTGCCGCCAAAACGACCAGTTTTGCCAAAGGTCTTGCTTTCGGAAAAATCTATGGTACATTGATATTGAAATTAGTATCAGTGTTTCTACAATATCAAAACCGGGAGGGATAAGCATGAAGTTTTCACCATTGGAACTTTTACTGGTTATTTCGATAGCGGTAATCGTAGGAATCGTACTGGCAGTTCTTGTAAAGTATCTGATTCGCTATGCCATTAAGTTTTTACGCAAAAATTGAAAGGACACTGATTGCCAATGAAGAAAGCATACTATGGCCTCCTTACATTTGCAATCATGAGCTTGTCTTACGATTTGTATTATTGGAACATGAGAAGTGCTGTGGGTGTTCTAAGGGCAGAAGATAAGGTACTTTGTTTATCAAGTGGAGGCATTTGCGTTCTCATAATAGTTTTTGTTGTTATAAAAAGCATCAAAAATAAATAGATTGATATATATTTCTGCCGCAGAATTTTATCGAGGTGAAGCGATACTGATGAAAAAGATACAGAATTTTTTCTCATATGCAAAGGTAAGTGAGCTGCCAACAAATCAAATTTTTGAGTTATTCGATTTAAGTAACAATGGAAAAGATGTTTCTCCTTATAAAATCGACTACGCAGTTAATAAAGATATTTTAGATGAATGCCAATTGGGAGCTTACGAAAGTTTGATTGAACTCAACAACGAAGTAGCTCTTTTGTATGATAATGGAAAGATCGTTGCTCTTATTGGCTATGTTGTACAGTGAGGAACTAAAATGAAGAAAACTTATTGCGTATAGTACTTCTCGGATGGTTTATACTTCTGTGGGTGGTTATGGTGTTACATATCATTCATATGTTGCAAGAGAGTTTAGGAACCGTAAAGAAACATCGAAAGGAAAAGAATCATGAGTAAAATTATAGGAGCTTTGCTGTTAGTTGCTCTTGCAGTGCGGTTGGTGGTGCTTTTCTTCTTTAAGCGGAATATTGTTCTGAATGAAATATCGTTGGTACTGTTTATAGCTGTTTTCGTGGTTGCCGTTATTGTAATGCTGGTAAAGTGGTGGAAATGGAGAACTAAATAATTTATATTACCGTGTTGAAGGACTATTTTATTATCATGCGAGCTTACTATTTCGGATTTACAACCGTGAGAAGCTATTCGTGTATTTAAGGCTAAGTACATTCTATGAAATGATTCTAGGCTTGAGGGGTGAGCAAAGATGAAGCACGACAAACTGTTCCTTGTAAGAATTTTGTGCTTAATCGGAATTGCAGGAGAATTATTGATTCCCAATAATATCATTCGTATGTTATTTGGTCTGTTTTTTGCAATAATAAGTGTTGCTTTTTTGTTGATGCACAAGAATGATATAATTTTGGAAGAAAGTGACAGAAAAAACAATTATTCAATTTCTATAATATGTATTAGCGTTATTCTACTTTTATTTATTATCGTTAGTTATATAATATTAAAAGAGTTGCGAGTCATTGTGCTATCTGATTCGCAGGAAATTTTTCTTTCAGAGATTCTCGTGTTTGGTTTTATGGCTATCTTTGGAAATTGCTCTAAAAAGCTTCCATTCAATAAGTATGTTGGTTTGCGTTTACCATGGACATTAGACGATTGTCAAACATGGAGATATGCACACATGCTTTTATATGAATTAACTTTTCCTACTATACTTTTAGGTATTACAATTCTTTTTGCTCTGCCCAATAAATCGAAAACGGTCATGATTTGGTCAATACTATTGTATATTGGCACTCCGTCCATCCTTTCTTATTTTTACTGCAGAAAAAGGCATTAATAAGATGCACGATTCAAATATGAAAACCATAGCTGGATGCCCAGTGTTGAGGGTCATATTGTTTGCAGCCACACCGATTTCGTTACAAGTTTTCTCTATTTTGATACAAAATCGTGGACTTCGACGGGTTCTTGTGCTTTGATATCATTGATAATAGCTAGAGTGGAATTTGAGATGAAAGGGAGATTCCGATGCAGAACTTAACGCATTAACCAATTTCGCGCATGTACATTCAGATGGTGAAGTTCAAAAGATTTGATTGTTCTGAAAGAATCACACACACCTTTGTAACGGCATTTGCTGTTGTAAACGTAAATAGCATCTAAAAACTTTACAGCATCAGCTGGACGTCCCCGAATCAATCGTCTAGAATCGAATTCAATTCGGGTTCCATATTTCATCTTACTATGAATCGGTTGAATAGGAGTGTCTTATGAAGAAAAGTTTAACCTTCTCCTTTGCTATGTTACTGGGGGTAGTAGTTCTTCTAAGTCCGGTCTCAAATGCACTTGAAGCAGATATGAGCAGTTCAATTACATATAGGCCGGAGGATACACAGATTTGCTATGTCTCTGAAATAGATGAGGTTATAAGCAATACGGAAATTGACAAATCGGTTCGACAAACCGTGAAGGAACGAGCCCGCACCGGAGCAACTTTCTACTCTATAACACCAGAATCGCAGGAGCAGGTCGAGCGGCTGTTCGGCGTTCATTTTGTGGAAAACGCTTTGCTGGACACCATGGAGCATAGCATTGCCCCAAAAGATCAACTGAATGTCTTTTTCAATTCCTCCACCAAAGTCACGGAAACGGAATATACAAGATACTGGCTGGACGGAAATGTAAGTATTTCGCTTTGCGCTAACACATTTTATGATGTGGATGGAATGTGCGGTTCTCGGAAAACGTATACGAAAACGTTCCCTAAACAGAATTACAGTATTTCCCAAAAGCTTTACACATCGAAGTCAGGAAAATGCTTTGCGATCTACACAGTACAGGATCGTGCTGGCTGTACAATTGCACAGTATACCATGTTCCAACACCATGCAACAGACTATGCCCTTTATGTCCGCAATGAGAATGCTCAAAAAAGTGAGATGGTCGCTCTTCCAAACGACTATCTTCTGACCTTACTGGATAATTTTTCTTTTTGAAAACCGATAGATTTAAAGAACTCGGATGCACGTTATTTGTTGTTACCCATAACTCAGATATTATGCAAAGAGAACTGCAGGTTATTCAGATTTAAAGAGAATCTGTTCTGAAGCAAAAGAACAATAATGTACAACAGCCCTCTATTTGCAACGACTGCAAGTAGAGGGCTGTTGGTCTGTTGGGAATATTTTAATTAAAGGCTAGTCTTCTAGTCTGCCATGGTCACAGCTAAGTGAGAGATAATGCTCAATCTCACCACCCAGCACAAGCTGGGCATACTCCAAAGGCTTATTATAGAGTAACCAGTCCAGTTCTGCTCGCTGCGCAGGGGTGTTGCCGTATTCGTCCTCTATGGCGATGCAGTCGATGGAAAGGACGGTTTCATCCTCAAATCGGGCTTCCACCCGGTTGGTGTCCATGTTGTAGCGGCAGGAAAGCGCTTTTTGAGAGTGATTATGGTCGAAATACTGATTTCGTTTCATTTGAATTGCTCCTTAAATGATTTTTGGATTTGATTTTCAACGAGATGAGGTCTCTTTTTCCTTTTTCTTAAGTCACCTAACCGCACTGTCCTGCATCGCAACTGTTCACAATGCTCTCCACATCCGGGCGGTGCATCAGCTTTTGCAGGATGCCAAACTGCTTTTTGGTGGACGCAGACACCAGATACTGCCACTTTTGCGGCAGAATGGGCAAATCTGCGATACTCCACTTGACGTATTTGGCATCGTAGATGTTGGGCGGTGCCAGTTCCACCAAGTGCCCCACGCACCAGCTCACCAGATAGCCGTTGCCTTCAAGGTAGCCGTCCTGACGGCTGGTGGCACCAAGAACTTTGGCATAGGACATGGCGACGGACGGTTTTTCCGCCACGATCAATTTTGCGATAAGAATCCCTCCAATCTGTTTCGGATTGCAATATGTACGGCGGCAAATGCCGCCTTGAAATCAGATGGGTTCGGTGCCCGGTTCGTCCGGGGCTTCGTCCTCGTCCGGCACATCGGTCGGAATCTCAAAATCGCCCTTGTACTCGGTGTAGTTTGCATCAGGGTCAAGGGCTTCTTTTTCTGCCTGCTTTTTCTGCTTCTGCTTCATAAAGGTGTAAATGCCGCCGCCAGCAGCCAGACCGACCAGCGCCAGTACGCCTAAGAATGTGGCAGCATACTTCGTAACTTTGTTGCCACCAGTCTGTTCAGAACCGGATGCCTCCGTTTCTTCCGCAGCCTTTTTCGCATCCTCTTCGGCCTGTTTACGCTCCTGCTCTGCCTGCGCCGCCGTTTCTTTTTCAGCGGTGTAGGCATCCCCATCTTCTTCCTCCATCAAAACCAGAAGATCAGCTTCGTCCACAAGGTTCATAAAGTGGACGGTCTGCTGCCCTTTGGCGTTGCGGTCGATGACCAGATAGAAAGTCGCACCCGACTTCGACACCAGCGTAATGAACTGTTGTCCGCTGCCATCGGAATAGTCGGTGTGGTAATCGTCCACCAGCGTCAGGTTGCCCTCCGGGGTCAGGGCACCGGTTTCCTCATCGGTCACGGTGACTACATCTTCTTCATCGGTGGTAGAAGTCAGGACAGGCTGCTCCACTTCCTCCACAGGCTCACCGCCATAGGCAAAAGCAGGAGCAGCCATGCCAGCGCACAGTGCCACCGACAGCACCAGCGCACAAACCTTATTCATCATCTTCATTATCAGAATCCTCCTTGTTGAATGTTGCACCAACTGCGGACAGCGCAGCCGGGTTCGGGGTAGTGTTTGCAGACTGCCGCAGCAGCGCAGCCAGCTGTTCCGGCGTGACCTTTGCCGTCCGAACCATCTCGTTCACTTCGGCGGCTTCCGCTTCCTGAATCCGCCGCTCAAGACTTTCGATGCGGTTGTTGATCTTGATGCGCCGTTCCTTCTCTTTTTCCAGAGAAGCGCGCAGCTTATCGAGTTTTTCGCTCATTTCTTCCTCCAATCATTTTGAGAGCCGCCCAAAACCGGACAAATATTTCTGCCAGTAGGACGAATGAATATCGGCATACTTTATGGGGTCGCCGGCGGACACCATCATGCCGTTTCCAAGGTAGATACCCACATGACTTTTCCCCGGCGTATCATACGTTCCTTCAAAGAAAACAAGGTCTCCGGGTTTTGCTTCTGCTTCGGAAATGTGCTGGCTTTTCTGCCATAATCCGTTTGCCGTCGTGCGTCCCACATCGTAGCCGTTCTGGTTGTAGACCCAGCAGACATAGCCGCTGCAATCAAAGCCTGTTTCCGGGGTGGAACCGCCCCACACATAGGGTGTGCCCACATACTTTTGGGCTTCCTTGTAGATGGCAGCAAACTCGCTGTCGGTCAGGGCTTCTGCCGGAACCTGATAGTCGATGCCCGGTGTGCCGGAGCCATCGGAGCCACCGGGCGGCAGACCGCCGTTAAACAGGTAAGGTCTGCCACCCAAGGTATCTTGAAAAATTTCGTACCGTTTCCATTGGTCGTTGTTCAGTTCCTCCCGGATAACGACCTCCAGCCCTTTATTCACCAATTTGGTGTGAAAAATTCGATACTCATAGGGCACTTGCACGGTGTAGGGGATGCCAGTAAAAATGTCGATCATCACTACCGTGCGGTATCGGGTCTGGACTTCCACCCATGTGGTCAGCTTGTATTGCTTGGCAAACGTCTCCTTGAGTTTTGCCTGCACCTCGCTGCGGGTGTAGTCGTCGTAGAGAGTAGTCAGGAACGAAGTGAGCTGCCAAGGATCGTGCTCAATAGCATCCAGATGGTATCGGTATTCGTCATAGCCGGGGTGGTCGGTGGGGGTACGCTTGATCTTTTTATCCAGTTCCTTTTCCAGCTTCTTGTAGTCGGTTTCGGCTCCCCGGATGTCCCGGTCCTCTGCGGTGTAAATGGTCTGCCCGGATACCTGCGTGGTGCCGGAGAACAGAATGGAACAGGACGAAAACGCTGACATGACCAGCAGCAGGAGCAAAAGAAAAACGCCCACGATCAAAAGAACGTGCGCGTTGCTTTTTACAAAATTGGCAATGCCGTTGACTGCGGTGCTGACCACCGATCTTCCTTTGTCGATGACCTGCTCCATACCGGACTTTGCAGCAGGAACACCACCAGATGCAGCTTTCTGACCGCCTGCGGTCTGTGCAGCGGTGCCGCCCGACCGGGTTGCGGCACGGTAGCTTTTCTGAATATCCTGTTTCTGCCGCCATCGTGAGAGCCAGTTGGAGCCGCCCTCGCCGGTGCAGGATGCGCCTGCATCTTGTGCCGCAGTCGGCTCCTGCGGGAAAGATTTTGCGGTTCGGGCGCCTTTCTTGCCTTGCATCTTGGCTTTCTTTTTCAGCTTTCTGGCGTAACGGCTCTTGGAAATATCGTGGGTAGTCTCAGCGGCTTTTTCGCCCTCGCTTAAAGCCTGCATGCCCACATTATCGTCCTCGTACTGGTCAATCTCCCGATGCACCGCAGACCGGGCGGCAGCGGCGGCATACATAGCACGTTTCTGCTGCTTTGTCATGCGGGATGCTTCATCCGGGGTGATCTCGGCTTTGCCAAAACGCAGATGCTGGGATTTCTCCGCAGCTTTGTCTGCATCCTGTTTCAGTTTATGCTTTTTGGGCACCGACTGCTCCACTTTAGACTTTTTCGGAGGGGAGCGTGTAGCCGTGCGCTCCTTTTCCTCCTCGAATTTCAGCTTCGGCTGTTTCTCACTCATGCTTTTGCGCCTCCGCGACTTCGGAAAGGCGGGTCGTAAGGATGCGGTAGAGTTCAAGGTCTTTCGGGAAGTGGTCAACAAAGGGCAGGATCACGTTACCGAAAAACAGCAGCCCTTCACCTTCGCCGGAGTGGGTCACATAGGAAAGCTGATGGGGCGAGATGTTGAGCTGCTTTGCGAGAATCTGTCGGTCTCCGTTGGCCTGATTGAGCATATACACAAAGTCCGAGTTCTCAAAAATATTCGATACTTCGGGACTTGCCAGCAGATCTTTGACGTTCTGCGTTAGGGCTGTCGGGATGCCGCCCCACTTACGAAAACGCTTCCAGATTTCCACGGAATACGCCGCAGTCTGCTCCTCTTTCAGCAAAAGGTGGAACTCGTCTGCATAGTACCGGGTGGATTTTCCGGCACTGCGGTTGGCGGTCACGCGCCCCCACACGGCATCCTGTACGATAAGCATACCGAGTTTCTTCAACTGCTTTCCAAGCTGCTTGATGTCAAAACAGACGATGCGGTTATTGATATCCACGTTGGTGTGGTGGTTAAAAATGTTCAGACTACCCTTGACGTAGATTTCCAGCGCAGCCGCCACATGGCGGGCTTCCGGTTCGTCTTGCGTCAACAGTGCATTGTAGAGGTCTTCCAGCAGCGGCATATTTTCCGGGATGGGGTTCTCGAAATACTTGCGATAGATCGCATGGACGCAGCGGTCAATGACCGTCTTTTCCACCGGCTGCAAGCCCTCTTTGCCGCCCACCACCAGTTCGCACAGGGACAGCACAAAGTCGGCTTTCAAAGCCAGAGGATTGTCTTCTTCCGAGTAGTTGCTGTTGATGTCCATCGGGTTGATATATTGGGTGCTGGCCGGGCTGATGTGGATGACCTGCCCGTGCAGGCGTTCCACCAGCGGAGCGTACTCTGCCTCCGGGTCACAGATGATGATATCATCGTCCGTCACAAGGAACGCATTGCAGATCTCACGCTTTGCCGAGAAACTTTTGCCAGAACCGGGAGTGCCGAGGATCAGACCGTTCGGATTTTTCAGCTTTTTGCGATCCACCATGATAAGGTTGTTGGACAGAGCATTCAGCCCATAGTACAGGCTCTCTTTGCCGGACTGGTAAAGTTCCTGCGTGGTAAACGGGATAAAAATTGCCGTGCTGCTGGTGGTCAGACCTCGCTGGATCTCGATCTGACAGTCTGCCAGCGGCAGGCTGCTCATCAGCCCCTGCTCCTGCTGAAAGTCAAGGCGGCACAGGTTGCAGTTGTGCTTCTGGGCAATACTGGATGCCTGAAAGACGTTGTTTTCCAGTTCCTGCTCCGTGCGCCCGGTGTTCAGCACCAGAAAAGTGACAAGGAACATCCGCTCGTTCTGGCTCTGCAATTCTTTCAGCAGAGCCTTGGCATCCCTGCCGTAGGTCGCCAAATCCGACGGAATGATGTCGATATCATATCCGGCACGGATGGCTTTCTTCTGCTCCTCGATCTTGCTGCGATCCAGTTCCGTGATGGTGCGCTTCACGGTCTTAATGGCACGGTTCTGGTCAACAGACTGAATGTGCATGGTGACGATCTGGCTGGAATCCATGTCCAGAAAATCCTTCAACAGTTGGTCGCTGATGTCGGATGCCGTGATGCTCAGAAAGCTGGCGGCGCAATAGATGCCGCCCATCTGGAACGTCCGGGAATTTTTGAAGGCAAAGGCGGTGGGTGCAATGGCATCCTTCACGGAAAGGCCGCTTTTCACAAGGTCTTTCCAGTCAAAATGAAATTTGCTGGCACCGTCCATGTTGAACATATCGTGCATGAGTTTCAGCCGCTGGGCACCGTTCAAGGGCTTTGCCTGCACCCCCAGCCGGTGGAAGTTGTTCAGCAAATCGTTCTGGATGTGGTCCAGACGGGGCTTGACCTGCGCCATGCTCTCGCCCTCCACACCAAAGGTGATGAATTTGGTCTTGGTCAGACCATTATTGCCCTTGGCAAGCTGCT
>ENA-OVGJ01000780-OVGJ01000780.1-human-gut-metagenome-genome-assembly--contig:-NODE-780-length-13321-cov-7.641490_pt1 | contig 13321 bp, 10 predicted proteins | sample MGYA00237772_ERZ505423 | MGnify/ENA primary metagenome ERZ505423 (study PRJEB26158, sample SAMN06016386) | human gut metagenome | biome: human gut; feature: ankylosing spondylitis patient; material...
TGTCGTAGCCTATCTTTGCCGGGAGCCAGCTCCAATAATAGTGCACACCCCGTGCTTCCAGCATTTTTGCCACGGCTGCGGCGTGGTTGTCCGCTTTCAGCAGCACCATATTGCCGGGGCAGGGGTAGTACCCCGCCGGGACATCTGCCAGCAGCGGCGCAGCGGCGGTCTGGTTCACCTCCTGCAGGGCGAACACCTCCGGCTGCTCCTTTGCGATGAAGTCTACAAAAATCTCCCGCTTTGCCTCATACTCCGGGATGATAAGGCTGTGGGTATTCAATGTCAGCAGTTTCATAGTTTTTACAGAATATCGTTGATGTCAGATTTCAGAACGTCTGCCTTGGGGCCATACACAACCTGAATGCCGTCGCCCTTCACCAGCAGGCTCAGAGCGTCCTCGGCCTTCCATGCGGCAAGGTCGGCCACCTTGGCAGGGTCCTTCACGGTAACACGCAGACGGGTCATGCAGGCATCCACCAGCACAATGTTCTCCCGGCCGCCCAGCAGGGCAATGATGCGCTCGGCCTGACCGTTGTCCACCTTTTTGTCGGCCTTCTTCTCGGCCTTGGTGTCAGCTGCGGCATCGTCCGCGTTGTCATCGGTGTAGTTGCCCAGACGGCCCGGCGTTGCCAGCTTGAGCTTGCCGATCATAAAGTAGGCCACGAAATAGCCGATGATGAAGAACGCCACCACGCAGAGCACAAAGTTGATGATATCGCCGCCCAGACCGGCCTGCAGGGACATGGGGATTCGGGTGATGAATTCCAGATTGCCGAAGGAGTGCAGGCGCAGATGGATGATACCAGCCATGGCAAAGGCACAGCCCTGCAGCAGTGCGTACACGATGTACAGCGGCATCGCACAGAACATGAACATAAATTCCAGCGGCTCGGTCACACCGGTGAGGAACACAGCCAGCGCGGTGGAGATGAACATGGACTTATAGTTTGCGCGCTTGTCGGCATCCACACGGCGGAACATGGCCAGTGCAATGCCCAGCAGCAGACCGGTTGCGCCGATCATCTGGCCCACCTTGAAACGGGCGGGGGTAACGGTGGTCAGCAGGTTGTTGTAAGCGGCCATGTCACCGGCTTTCTTGAAGTTGATGAGGTCATTGGCCCATGCCAGCCACAGCGGGTCCTGACCAAACACCTGACTGCCTGCGTTCACGCCGGTGGCGATGGTGTAGGTGCCGCCGAAGGAGGTATAGTTCATGGGGATGGTCAGCATGTGATGCAGACCGAAGGGCAGCAGCAGACGCTCCAGCGTACCATAGATGAACGGAGCCAGAATGGGAGAAGTCTCGGAAGAGTTGGCGATCCAGATGCCGAAGTTATTGATGCCGGTCTGCACCACAGGCCAGAACAGCGACAGCACGATGGAAATGACCACCGAGTAGACAGCGTAAAAAACGCTGCATCCTCCGGGGGTATTTTTATGCCCCAAAAGGCACAAAAGAATGCCCGCCCACTGTGGCTTTTCCACAGGTGGGCGGGCATTTTGCGTTTTATTGTTTGTGCCGCTGTAAAAGCGTTCAGAGGGCGGTGGTCTGGGGTACCAGCCGGAAGAGCATTACGGGCAGCTCGCTGTTTGCAAAATCCAGCGTATAGATGAGCTTTCCGCGCTCTGTTTCAAACGGCATCTCCGTCTGTGTGCCGTCCGGGGCAATGCGCACAAGCTTTTTGCCTTCCAGCAGTCCGGCGGGCAGCGCAAGCCTTACCCGACCGGTGGGCTGCGTCAGGCTGCCTGCGGTTTCAAAGGCCACACTCAGGTATTCCCCGTTCGTCCGTGCGGTCACATCCTCCGCAGAAAGGCTGCCGCTGTTAGCCCACGCCGTTGCGGCTTCGATCATTTCCAGCTGCGCGGCGTTTTCTGCCTGCCCGCACACGGGGCAGAAGGTCAGCGTTTCGCCTTCCGCAGTGCGGAAAGTAAACTTCCGGCAATCCGTGCTGCCAGTGTGCGCGCAGCCCTGCCGCAGACAATCGGCGCTCTGAGAGCCGGTTCCGTTCGGGGACCATGCACCGAACTGGTGTCCCAGCTGATCGGTCGGGTCTGCGGTGTAGCTGTCTTTGCAGCGGGAGCAGGTAAAAACAGTATAGCCGTCTGCTTCACAGGTAGGCTCTACGGTAACAGCCTGATAATCGTGGTTCAGCGCGGGCAGTTCCGCATAGGTGGTATAGTCACAACGAGAGCAGGTTTTGTAAGCATCCCAGCCGATTTCCGTACAGGTGGGGGCTTTTGCTTCGTGATGCACCAGATCATGGTTCAGTGCGGACAGCTCCACATAGGTGGTATAGTCGCAGCGGACGCAGAGGTCGTAAGCGTCCCAGCCGATTTCCGTACAGGTGGGGGCTTTTGCAGAGGGATGCACCAGAGCATGGTTATTGGGGTCTTTTTCGCCGTATTCCCCACCACACGCCTCACAGACCGCTTTGGCGGTGCAGGTTGCTGTGCCACCGGTACAGCTTGCAGTATCAACTTCGGAGCAGTAGTTCATGCAGCTGCGGATGTGTGTGCCGTTGCCGGCGGATGACCACTTGCCCCATGCGTGACCGCCGTAGTAACTCCCTCCGCAAGTTTCGCACATTCCCAGACTGTCGCAGGCCGCGTAGCCGCCGCTGCAGGGTGCGGTCTCTTTTGCGTCGCAGTTGCTGCGCGTGCATCTGCGGGTGTGCGTGTTCGTGCCGTCGTAGTTAGGCGTCCACGCGCCCCAGTCGTGACCGAGAATGCCGTATTTCGCGCCGCATTTTTCACAGGTTTTGCCTGTGGTGCAGGTGGGAGTTTCGGTACCGCCGGTATGTACCTGTAAAAGCGTAACATTGCCATCGTTGTGGCAGGACTGGCATGCATCTACACAAACCTTATGATAGGTCGAATCATATTTTTCGTATCTGCGGACCTCACGTTCTTCCCTAATCCCACAGCGTGAGCAGTACACCGGGACTGTTTCTGCCGCCGCTTTTAACACGATCCCCGGTATCAGGCACACCATTGCCAGCACCGTCAAACACCGGATCAGCCATTTTTTCATGTTGCTCCCTCCTTGTCATCAAACCTTGTTATCCTTTCAGATCAAACTGCACGGACAGCGATGCAAGCACGGCATCTACCACCTTCCGCGCCTGGGCAAGCATATCGATCTCCGCCACAAAAGCGATGACCTGCTCGCGCTCCTGCGCGGGGACCTGCAGCGCACTCAGGCTCATGCTCAGGAACCTCCGTATTTTGCGCTCCAGCGTAAAGTAGGGGTCGCACCGCCGTGCCATGTAGCCGCGCATCATGCCAGCCGTGCCCAGCTCCATCTCGTAGAAATCGCACTCGGCACACCCGGGCAGATACGCGCTGAACGCCGCCTGCAGCTCGGCCGTAGTGCTGCGGTGGATGATCTCCGCCGTGGCGGGGAAGGTGTACGCTTCCACATAGATATCCCGCAGATTCTCGCTCAGCTCGGTCAGCGCCAGCTGCAAAGCCGTTTCCACCGCGTAGAGGTACACCGGCGAGGGGGCGTTTGCCGCCAGCGGCCTTACCGCGCCGAACTGCCTGCTGAACATCATGCCGATCAGCTCGGTCAGCACGCCGTCCTTGGTGCGGAAAATATTCTGGAACGACCCGGCGGAAACATCTGCTTCCTTTAAAATTTCTGCAACCTTGGTGTTCGTGTAGCCTTTTTCCAGAAAAAGCCGGACACAGGCGGTCAGGATCCGCCGTTTTGCTTCTTTGCTGTCGTATCTGCGCGCCATTGGAAATCATCCTTTTCTATGATTGGTTTCTGACCCAATTATATATTGATTTGAAAATTGCGTCAAGTAAACTTTTAAGGGCGTATTTTGGGCAGTTTGACGAGGGAGAGCTTTCTGCGGGTGCGCATCCGGGCAAAACAAAGCGCAATGGACATTGCTGTTATCCACTGCCGCAGCCAGACAGTTCGCGGCAGCAAAAAAGAGGCCACCGATCGGGGTGACCTCTTTTCAGCATATTTTCAGCGTAAATCCCGCAGCAGCCGAACCCACCATCTCCATGACGGCTCTTTTGGAGTTGCTCTTTGCGTAAGATAGCAAGATAAATCTTATTTCTGACAGAAAGAGCCGAACCCGTGCAACGAGTCCGGCTCTTTCTGTGCTTTGGTTGGATCTTAAGCAAAGTTATGGTAAATGAAGAAGTTGGCTTTGGGAGTTTACAGCAGGCTCAGTGCTTCCTCGTCTGCCACAAGGATGCAGTCCGGATGCAGCTGCAGGATGCTGCCGGGGCAGGCAGGGGTCACAGGGCCGGTCACGGCGTCCTTGACGGCCTGTGCCTTGGCTTTACCGTTGGCTACCACCAGCACCTTGCGTGCCTGCATGATGGTCTTGATGCCCATGGTGTATGCCTGTTTGGGGACAAGGGCCTCGTTGCCGTCAAAGAAGCGCTTGTTGGCTTCGATGGTGGTGGGAGCAAGGTCGATGCAGTGGGTCTCCAGCTCAAAGGCTTCGCCCGGCTCATTGAAGCCGATATGACCATTGGGGCCGATGCCCAGCAGCTGCAGGTCGATGCCGCCCAGCTTGTGGATGATACCGTTGTAACGGGCACACTCGGCGGCGGTGTCCAGATTGGTGCCGTCCGGCAGGTTGGTCTTGGCCGGGTCGATATTCACCTTGCTGAACAGGTTCTCGTTCATGAAATACCAGTAGCTCTGGGGGTGCTCCTTGGGCAGGCCGCGGTACTCATCCAGATTGACAGTAGTGACCTCGGAGAAATCCAAATCGCCTTTGTTGTACCAGTCCACCAGTTGGGCATAAGTGCCCACCGGGGTGCCGCCGGTGGCAAGACCCAGTACACAGTCCGGCTTCATGATGACCTGTGCGGAGATGATGTTGGCCGCTTTGCGGGACATATCCTGATAATCTTTTGCGCGGATGATCTTCATAATAACGCTCCTTTTATAGTACTGTTACGCCTGCGTTCCGGCAGGCCTGTAAAAATTCTACGGGCAGCTTTCCGTCCGAGATCACAATATCAATATCGGACAGCTCGCAGATGTGGAACGTGCTTTTCAGTCCGATCTTGGAGGAATCCAGCAGCACGGCTTTCTGCTCACAGCGGCGGAGCACGGTCTGCTTGAGCCGTGCTTCATCCTCCACGCCGCAGGTAAAACCGGTTTCCGGGCTGTAACTGGTCACGCCCAGCAGCAGCAAATCAAAGTTGATGCCCTCCATCGTCTGGATGCTCTGTGCACCGCAGACGCTCAGGCTGAACCGGTTCAGGCTGCCGCCCGGCAGGGACACATGGGGCTTTTCCAGCTTTGCCAGCTCCATGGCGCAGCTCAGACCACTGGTGTAGATGAGCATGGGCTGATCCGGGATGCACCGGGCCACTGCTGTGGCGGTGCTGCCGGAATCCAGAAACAGGGTGGTGTTGGGGCGCAGCAGAGCAGCGGCTTTTTCGGCAATGATCTGCTTTGCTTCGGCATTGCGGGCGGCACGGCGGCTCAGCAGGTCGTCTGTGCCTACCACCTGCTCCACCGACTTGACACCGCCATGCACCCGCACCACACGGCGGGCTTCATCCAGTGCTTTCAGGTCGGTGCGCAGGGTCATTTCCGAAACGGAAGGGAAAGCTTCCTTGAGCTGGGCAAAGCTAATGCTGCCTTTGCGGTTCACCAGCTCCACGATTTGATTGCGGCGTTGTTCCATGGGGGATTCCTCCTGTCTGCGTTTGTCCTGTCCCATGGCACGTTCTGCTTAGTCCTCCGGGTTGAAGTTTGCCAGCAGATATTCCTCTGCTTCCGGGCACCACAGGCCGTTGTGGGCATCCACAATGTCAGCCAGTGCGATATAGCGGGGGTCGTTGTCCTGTTCGCCCTTGGCACGCAGATCGGTCAGGGCGATGAGGGGCATGGTCAGGTGGGTGTAGATCAGCTTTTTGCCGCCGGGGATCTTGGGCAGGTTGAGGGTGGTCTCGGCAGCGGCGTTCAGACCGCCGATGTGGGTGACCATCACAGCCGGATCGATGCGCTTAGCGGCGGTCAGTTCCAGCGACTCGATCATGTCGGCGGTATTACCGCCGGTGGTGCCCATGACATGGGTAGAATTGTAGTGCACATCGTAGAAGTTCATCTTGGCGCTGAACTGCTTGTCGGTGGGGCCTGCAAAGAAGTTCAGGCAGCCGTCACGACCCAGCACAGCACTGGACAGCTCCACCACCGGCGCGATAGGGGCGTAGCAGAACACATCATCAAAGCCGGTACCGCCGGTCAGCTCCCGCAGCTCGGCAGCGGGGTCTGCCATGTTGGCGGTGTTGACGAAGTACAGGTCGATGCCGTCCTTCTCCTTGACCTCCTTCGGGGGGAAGAGGGACTCCGCACGGGCCAGACGATCCTCGTTGATATCGGTGACCACCACCATGCCGGGGCGCACATCACGGTGCAGTGCGTAGGTCAGAGCACCCAAACCCATGGGGCCTGCACCGGCCAGAATCGCCAGCTTGCCACCCTTCTTGATGCCCATATCGTGATGGTACACCCCCATCTTGGTGTGGTAGGCGGCGTTGAAAGCACCGATGGAGCAGCTCATAGGCTCGGCCAGAGAAGCCTCGTAGTAAGCACGGCCCTTGTACTCCAGCAGGCAGCCCAGTTCCATGACCTCGGCAGGGATGATGCAGTAGGTGGCGTCGCCGCCGAAGAACTCGTAGGAGTAGCCGGGGCTCCACATGGTGCCCTTGTAGTTCAGGGCGGGCTGCAGGGTGAACTTCATGCCGGGCTTGAACTTGTCCTGATGCGCCTTGCCCACCTTGACGATATCACCGGCGAACTCGTGACCCATGATGGCGGGGTGCTCGGCTACATCCGGATGCACACGCTTGTGACCAGTGCCGAGGATGGCGCACTTGTAAGTAGACATGCAGATGCTATCGGAAACGACCTTGACCAAGATCTCATCGTCCTTGATCTCCGGCAGTTCAAAAGTATCCAGACGCAGGTCGTTGGCGGCGTGCAGACGAACAGCTTTGACTTTCATAATGAAACTCTCCTTTTATTATAACAGTTACCGTTGTGTTTTCAAGAAGTTTTACAGATGCTGGAAGGTGACCAGCGGCAGCAGTTCTTCGATCTGGCTGCGCTCTGCGGCCTGTGTGCCGCTGCACATCACATTGGCGGCTCCTGTGGCGATGGACAAGCGAACGGTGTTTTCTTCGCTAAGCCCTTCCGCTTCGGCGTAGGCGAGAGCGGCGACCACGCTGTCGCCGGCACCCACCGTGCTGCCAACTTTGACCTTCAGTGCCGGAGCGTAGATCACGCTGTCCTTGCGGAGATACAGCGCACCCCGACCGCCCATGGACACCACCACATGTTCGATGCCCCTGCGGATGAGCGCCTGACCGGCATCGGCCAGTTCATCCAGCGTTTTCAGCTCCCGGCCCATCATGCGGGAAAGCTCGTCGTTGTTGGGTTTGACCAGATAGGGAGCAGCCTTCAGCCCCTCTGCCAGCAGCTCGCCGTCTGCATCCAGAAAGACCTTTGCCCCTGCCTTTTTGCAGGATTCCACCCATGTGTAGTAGGTGTCCTTGGGGGCACCCTTCGGCAGGCTGCCTGCCAGCACCACGATATCCCCCCGTTTCAGTTCCTTCAGCAGGTCGTACAGCAGGGCGGTCAGCTCCGGGGCATCTACCTCGATGCCCGGCTCGTTGATGTCGGTGTTGGTGTGGTTTTCCGGGTCGATGACCTTCAGGTTCGTGCGGGTCTCGCCGGGCACGAAACGGAAGTTGTGGGCAAGCCCTTCACTGTCCAATGCGTCCTGAATGGCTTTGCCGCTGTTACCGGCCAGAATGCCGATAGCCTTGCTGGTCCCACCCAGCTTTGCGATCACCTTGCTGACGTTGATGCCCTTGCCACCGGGATCGGTACGCATCTTGGTGATCCGGTTTACGGTGTCCAGCGCAAGGTTCGGGATCTCAACGGTCTTGTCCAGCGCCGGATTCAATGTTACGGTGTAGATCATGGGAACAACAGCCTCCTTCATGATTGTTGTTATGAAACTCGAAACTGTTGAAACGAAAGCTCTGGCATTATAATACCAACAGTTCTCGCCCCTGTCAAGCCGTTGTTTCAACAAATTGCACTGCGTGTTTTTGGTGCTTTTCGCCAACTTTCTGGGATACATGATTTTTGATTCAAAAGTTCTCTAATAGGTATCTTGTTACAACAACAAAAAACTCCCGGCTCTGCCCAAAAAGGCAAAAGCCGGGAGTTCGTTTTCAGTTCATTTTGTGTGCGGCGGTTTGCAGTCCGCAAAAAAGCCACGGTCAAAGCCCTGTTCCAGCAGGTCTGCCGCTTCCTGCTGCTGGCCGGTGCGCAGTGCCTCCATCAGCCGGGGCGTTTCGATCAGCTGCCCGCTGACATTCTGCATGACCTCCACCGGGACGCCGTTCCCGTCATCCGGAGCCAGCAGCACCAGTGCCCCCAGCACGATGCGCCCCGGCTCATAGACCGGCGGCTGTGCCTGCAGATAGCCCAAGCGGCAGTCCTTTACCGCACTTGTCCTGCAATGGAGCAGCAGGGCATACAGGGGTTTGATGTAGGTATCGCCCAGCGTTTCACGGCGGCGAAGCTGCTGCTCCACCAGCCGGGCGTCCGCTTCCTGCGGGCAGAACAGCTGCGCCGCTGCATGGATGAGGGCAGCGCGGCTGCCGGGAGCCTCGACGGGCTGGATAGTCAGATGTTCCAGCAGCCCGGTCATGGACCGGGTCAAGCGTGCATAATACTGCAGCTTGGAGCCTGCACAGGCTGTATCCTGCACGGGCTGCACCGCCGGTTCCGGTTCTGCGCGGTTCTGGCTGTACCGCGTAATAGCGTCCTTCAGCACGGCACGGTCTGGCTCCAGCAGGGAAGGGCTGATGCACACCGCCGGGTAATCCAGTTCCAGCGGCACGGTGGAGATAATGAAGTCGATTTTTCTCCGACGCAGGTCGGCAGTGTTCAGCTCCCGCACCGAGCAGCACCCCTCTACCTGCAAAGAGGGAAACTCGTTTCCCAGCCGGGAAGCCAGAAAGCGGCTGGAACCCATGCCCAGCGGACAGGCCACTACCACCCGCAGCCGCAGCCGGAACATGGCATTCTGTTCCAGCACTGCGCCAAAGTGCATGGCAAGGTAGGCCGCTTCGTCGTCCGAGATGGCGGGCAGAACGAATTGCTGCTGCACCGCATCACAGGCGGCGCGGGTGGCTTTCCACAGGCCGGGGTAGTCGGTGCGGATGGTGTCCAGCTGGGGGTTTTCGGTACGAATGTTCTGCTCCACCCGCAGCAGCATGGGGCGCAGGTGGCAGTACAGGTCATCCCGCAGGGAGGTGTAACCGGAAAGGTCTGTGTGCAGCGCCTTTTCCATTTCCCGGATAAGGGCGGCTTCCAGATTCCGCAATTCCATCTCCTGTGCGCTGCCCCAAGGGTCCTCTGCGCCCAGATAGGCGGAGAGATACAGTTCCAGATACTGCGCTTCCTCAGACGGCAGGGTCAGCCCGAAGGCGCGGTTCAGCGCCGCCACCAGCCGGGCAGCATGATTGCCCGCCGGGCGCAGCCCTCTGGGGGCGCTGCCCTTGTCGCCGCCCTGCCGCAGCTGCTGAATGGTCAGGGTGCAATGGATCGCCAGCGCCAGAAAACCTGCATCCGGCAGATGGAGCTGCTCTTCCTGTTCAAACTGCTGCAAAACCGCCCAGACCTTTTCGGCCGTTTTTGTATCCAGCAGGGTCGAGAAGATCTCGTTTTCCGGCATCCGTCCGCAGAGCACCTCTGCCAGTTCCTTTTCCGGCATACTGCTGCGCAGCAGGGCAGACACCACCCTCCGGTAGGAAGAAGCATCCCCCTGCAGCCAGACCCCCACGCCGGGGCGGCGGAACATCTCCACCCGGTAGGGGTGTAGCTTGGTCTCAAGTTCATCCAAGTCCGCAGACAGCGTGCTTTCCGAAACGCCAAGCGCCCGTGCCAGTACCGCTGTTTTGCAGGGCTCCTGCTCGCTGAGCAGCCTTGTCAAAAGCTGCTGCCGCCGCTCTGCGCGGGAAAGTTCTTTCCTGTCGCCGCTGTTCAGCTGGGTGCGCAGTGCGTCTCGCCGCTCCGGCGCTTCATCCAGCAGCAGACCCTTGCCGGGATTCCGCACAAAATGCGCCCCGGCAGCCTGCATCCACTGCTCCACAGCGGGCAGCTCCCGCAGCACGGTGCGGCGGCTGACCCCGATGCTTTCAGCCAGCGCCGCCGCCGTCACCCAGCCCTGCGGAAGGCTGAGCAGCTGCTCGATCAGCTTCCGTGCATTTGCCGACAGTTCCTTACGATACACCGCACCCATGTTGCTTCTCTCCTTTTCCCAAAAGTTACCCATTGCTTCTATTGTAACATAGTGCCACCCCGTCTGCCAGCCCCCAACGCAGAAAAGAAGTTGTGTGTTTTTTGTCACCATTGCCCGGTGACAAAAGCTTCCTCGTTCCCGTCTTGTATCCCGGCGCATCAGCAAATATGCACAAATCACCCGCGCATCCATTGGAAATGTTGCCGTATCAGCCCACTGGTGTCACCATCCTCCGGTGACAACCCCACCGCTTGTCACCATTGAAATCCGGCGCAGTATCGGCTAGAATAGTGCCAGAACGAAACGAAAGCTCCTCCGAACAACCGTCCGCAGGCCGCAGCTCCCACGCCACAGGAGCTGCACCGCCTGCCTTTCAAGTGAAAAAGGAGAGCTACAAATGAAAAACGCTGTTTCCCGCTTTGGCAAGTTCCTCAGCGGCATGGTCATGCCGAATATCGGCGCATTCATCGCGTGGGGCTTCCTCACTGCTCTGTTCATTGAAGCAGGCTGGTTCCCCAACGAAAAGCTGGCCAGCATGGTCTCCCCGATGCTGACCTACCTGCTGCCCATCCTCATTGCAGGGCAGGGCGGCAAAATGATTGCAGGCGACCGCGGCCGCGTCATCGCCGCCATCGCCGTGGTGGGCTGCATCTGCGGCTCGGACTACACCATGCTGATGGGCGCCATGGTCATGGGCCCTCTGGCCGGCTGGGTCATCAAGCAATTCGATAAGAAGGTGGAAGGCCATATCCCCGCCGGTTTCGAGATGCTGATCAACAACTTCTCCGTCGGCATTCTGGGTATGCTGCTGGCCATCCTCGGCTACTACGTCATCGGCCCGTTCATGACCGCCATCCTCACCGTGCTGACCGCCGGTGTGGACTTCCTTGTAGCGCACAGCCTGCTGCCGCTGGTGTCCATCTTTATTGAGCCTGCCAAGGTATTGTTCCTGAACAACGCCATCAACCACGGCATCTTCAGCCCCATCGGTGCAAGTCAGGCTGCTGAGACCGGCCGCTCCATCATGTATATGCTGGAAGCCAACCCCGGTCCCGGTCTTGGTGTCCTGCTGGCCTACTGCTTCTTCTGCAAGGACGACACCACCCGCCAGTCCGCTCCCGGTGCTGTCATCATCCACCTGCTGGGCGGCATCCACGAGATCTACTTCCCCTACATCCTGATGAACCCCGTGATCATCATCGCCCCCATCGTGGGTAACTTCTGCGCCATCCTGTTCTACTCTATGACCGGTGCAGGTCTGTCCGGTCCTGCTTCTCCCGGTTCCATCATCGCCTACATGGCAATGGCTCCCCGGGATTCCATTCTCACCGTTCTGCTGGGCGTTGTCATCGCCGGTGCAGTCTCCTTTATCCTGTCCTCGGTCATTCTGAAAGCGACCTCCGGTCACACCAAGAGCCTGACCGACGCCCAGAACGAAATGAAGGAGATGAAGGCACAGGCTAAGGGCGAGATTCCTGAGCCTACTGCCGTAAATGTCGGTCAGATCCGCAAGATCGTCTTTGCCTGCGATGCCGGTATGGGTTCCAGCGCCATGGGTGCTACCAAGTTCCACAACCGCATTAAGGCGGAGCGCCCCGACTTGACCGTGACCAACTCCAGCGTGGATACCATCCCCGCCGACGCGGACGTGGTGGTCTGCCAGCGCGTTCTGGCTGACCGTGCCGCCAAGTGCGCCCCGCAGGCACAGCTTGTTACATTGGATAACTTCCTTGCAGATCCGCATCTGGACGCATTGTACAACGCACTGACCTCCACTACCCCGGCACTGGATGCCAAGGCCGAAGCTGCCGCCAATGAGGAGATCGTATCCGACCTGCGCAATGCAGCCGTAGCCCCTCTGGCGGCTGCCGTGACCGAGGCTTCCAAAGCCAACGATTCCGTGATGAAGATCCAGGCGGAGGACATCCAGCTGGGTCTGCCCTCCGTCACCAAGGAGGAGGCCATCCGTGCCGCCGGTGCGCTGCTGGCAAAGCGGGGCTATGTGGATGACAGTTACGCCGATGCCATGGTGGAGCGCGAAAAGCTGGTGAGCACCTACATGGGCATGGGCGTAGCCATTCCCCACGGCACCAGCCAGAAGAAGGGCACCGTTAAAAAGTCCGGCGTTGTTCTGCTGCAATATCCGCAGGGCGTGGACTTCGGTGATGAAAAAGCCTACCTCGTGTTCGGCATTGCCGGTGTCGGCAACGACCATCTCGACCTGCTGGGCAATGTCTGCGAGATCCTTGAAGACGAGGATGCGCTGGAACAGCTCAAGACCACTTCCGATATGAACTATGTGCTGGAGCACTTACAATAACGATTCCAAAAAGGAGAGATTTTTATGAAGAGCATCGATATCACCATTCAGGACAAAGAAGGTCTGCACGCCCGTCCCGCCGGTATCCTGAGCAAAGCTGCCAAAGGCTTTGAGAGCAAAGTCACTATGACTAAGAACGGCAAAGTCGCCGACATGAAGAAGATCTTTGCCGTAATGGGTCTGGCCGTGAAGTGCGGCGAGACCGTGACCATCGCCGCCGATGGCCCGGACGAGGATGCCGCCATCGAAGAATTGACCAAGCTGTGCAAGGACGCATGACTTCTCCCTCCGTCTATGACCATTCTGCATAAATACTGCTGACGCAAAACCGCTCCGGGCAGAACGCTCGGAGCGGTTTTACTGTCAGTATGCGTTTTTCATCACCGTGTTTTCCAGAAAGCTGAAAAACACATCGTATTCATTTGGGGTCAGCATTTTGGGAGAACTCATGATCACAAGATCATGCCCGTGGTTCCCCACATGATAGGGTGGATGAGTGTGAGAATAGGGGTTTTCCAAAACCCTCTTGACGAATTTCACATACAGTAGTATTTTTCTTGTAAATCCCACCGTCTTTGTGGATTGGTTTGAAACCACCCACAAAATGTGGTCGTGTTCATTTTGAACACAGCCACAGAAAGTGGTTGGTTATCACCGTGAGACCCACCACTTCCGTGAGGAAAAGTCCACGAAA
>ENA-OVGJ01000783-OVGJ01000783.1-human-gut-metagenome-genome-assembly--contig:-NODE-783-length-13293-cov-2.754268_pt1 | contig 13293 bp, 9 predicted proteins | sample MGYA00237772_ERZ505423 | MGnify/ENA primary metagenome ERZ505423 (study PRJEB26158, sample SAMN06016386) | human gut metagenome | biome: human gut; feature: ankylosing spondylitis patient; material...
CACTCCATTATGAAGTATAGGGGATTCCTTTATTTGATTACGAAATCAAAATGTCTACCATGTGTGGTGTATTACTTATTAGCGATTGCAGCCTGAGCAGCAGCAAGTCTAGCAATAGGTACACGGAATGGTGAACATGATACATAATCAAGACCAATCTTGTGGCAGAACTCAACAGATGAAGGATCTCCACCGTGCTCACCACAGATACCGATATGAAGCTTTGGATTTACTGGCTTACCAAGCTTAACTGCCATATCCATGAGCTTACCAACACCTGTCTGGTCAAGCTTAGCAAATGGATCGTTCTCGAAGATCTTAGCATCATAGTAAGCATTGAGGAACTTACCAGCATCATCTCTTGAGAAACCAAATGTCATCTGAGTCAGATCGTTTGTACCGAAGCAGAAGAAGTCAGCTTCCTTAGCGATGTCATCAGCTGTAAGAGCAGCTCTTGGGATCTCGATCATAGTACCAACTTCATACTCTAATTTAACGCCTGCTGCTGCGATTTCAGCATCTGCTGTCTCAACAACAACTTTCTTAACATATTTTAACTCTTTTACTTCACATACAAGTGGAATCATGATTTCTGGTTTTACTGTCCAGTCTGAATGTTTCTTCTGTACGTTGATAGCTGCACGGATAACAGCTTTTGTCTGCATCTTAGCAATTTCTGGATAAGTAACTGCAAGACGGCATCCTCTGTGTCCCATCATTGGGTTGAACTCATGTAAAGAAGCGATGATGTTCTTGATTGTCTCAACGGATTTACCCTGAGCTTTTGCAAGTTTCTCGATATCTGCTTCTTCAGTTGGAACGAACTCATGAAGAGGTGGATCAAGGAAACGAATTGTAACTGGGTTACCTTCCAATGCTTCGTAAAGTGCTTCGAAGTCTCCCTGCTGATATGGAAGAATCTTCTCAAGAGCAGCTTCTCTTTCTTCTACTGTATCAGAGCAGATCATCTCACGGAATGCTGCGATTCTCTCTGGATCGAAGAACATATGCTCTGTACGGCAAAGACCGATACCTTCTGCACCAAGCTCACGAGCCTTCTTAGCATCTGCCGGTGTATCAGCATTTGTTCTAACCTTCAATGTTCTATACTTATCAGCCCATGCCATTACTCTACCGAATGTACCTGCGATAGAAGCATCAACTGTCTTGATAACTCCATCATAGATGTTACCTGTTGTACCATCGATTGAGATGAAGTCACCTTCCTTAAATGTCTTACCTGCAAGTGTAAACTGCTTGTTTTCCTCATCCATGATGATGTCACCACAACCAGATACACAACATGTACCCATACCACGAGCAACTACGGCTGCGTGAGATGTCATACCACCACGAACTGTCAAGATACCCTGAGCAGACTTCATACCTGTGATATCTTCTGGAGATGTCTCAAGACGAACAAGAACTACCTTCTCGCCTCTTGCTGCCCATGCCTCTGCATCGTCAGCTGTAAATACAACCTTACCACATGCAGCACCAGGAGAAGCACCAAGACCCTTACCCATAGGTGTAGCTGCCTTAAGAGCTGCTGCATCGAACTGTGGGTGAAGAAGTGTATCAAGGTTACGAGGATCGATCATAGCTACTGCTTCTTCCTCTGTCTTATGTCCCTCATCTACAAGGTCACAAGCGATCTGAAGAGCTGCCTGAGCTGTTCTCTTACCATTTCTACACTGAAGCATGTAAAGCTTCTTGTTCTCAACTGTGAACTCCATATCCTGCATATCATGGTAGTGATTCTCAAGTGTCTCACATACCTGAATGAACTCTGCATATGCTTCTGGGAATTCCTGCTCCATCTGAGCGATTGGCATTGGTGTACGAACACCGGCAACTACGTCCTCGCCCTGTGCATTGATAAGGAATTCACCCATAAGCTTCTTCTCACCTGTTGCAGGGTCACGAGTAAATGCAACACCTGTACCAGACTCATTGTTCAAGTTACCGAATACCATAGGCATTACGTTAACAGCTGTACCCCATGAATAAGGGATATCGTTATCTCTTCTGTATACGTTTGCACGAGGGTTATCCCATGAACGGAATACTGCCTCGATAGCAAGCTTCAACTGCTCTACAGGATCTGAAGGGAAGTCTGTACCAAGCTGATTCTTGTACTCAGCCTTGAACTGCTCTGCAAGAGTCTTAAGATCTGCTGCTGTAAGCTCAACGTCGAACTTAACACCCTTCTCTTCCTTCATCTTGTCGATCAGCTGCTCGAAGTACTTCTTACCAACTTCCATAACAACGTCTGAGAACATCTGGATGAAACGTCTGTAAGAATCATATACGAAACGCTCGAATGCTGGATCTGGGTTACCAGCGATCATAGCTGCAACTACCTCGTCGTTCAAACCGAGGTTCAGGATTGTATCCATCATACCAGGCATAGAAGCTCTGGCACCTGAACGTACAGAAACAAGCAATGGATTCTTGAGATCACCAAACTTCTTGCCGTTGATCTCCTCCATCTTCTTAACACCTTCCATAGCCTGAGCCATGATCTCATCATTAATTTTACGACCATCCTCATAGTACTGTGTACAAGCTTCTGTTGTAATTGTGAATCCCTGTGGTACCGGAAGACCAATTGTTGTCATCTCTGCAAGGTTGGCACCCTTACCACCAAGAAGATTACGCATGGTCATGTCGCCTTCGCTAAACATATAAACCCACTTGTTTGCCATTTGTCATATACCTCCTAAGTAATCAAATTTCTGCGATAGCAGACTATGGCACGTCCCCATCACACTGCAAAAAATTATAACATAATTTCAACAATTGATAAAGGCATTTTTATAAATATTTAGTAAAATCGCCATAAAAAAACATAAAAAGAAAGGCAATTGGTTTTCCGGACGTATTTTACGCGGAAATCAACTGCCTTTTTTATTCTCTTTTCAGTCCGGGCTGCTCGTATCTACTGCTGCGGAAAATCCGTTCCGGACACTTCCGTATCGTCTGTCGGGGTGCCGGTTGTTTCTTCCGGGTTCTGGACTTCCATCTTCTCCGGTGCATCTTTCACCCGCTCGAAAACCATGCTTTCTGTATCCATTGATACGGTGAGCATTCCATTTTCCACGGTAAAAGCAATCTCCTCATCATCCGAATAAAGCATGCCTTCCTTCCATTGAAACTGCTCTGTCTCCTCTCCGAAGCCAAGGCTTGCCGTGCCATCCGCATACAACGTAAGTGCCATGGAATCCAGCCCATATGACACGATATCGTCGTGAGAATAGCTGTCCCCGTCCGACTCCATGGAATACAGATGGTATACCCCCGCAGCCGAAGCCTTCTTCTCTGATTTTGCACAGGCCGCGAAGATACACATGCATCCCACAAGTAAAAATGAAAGTACGATCATGCGAAGCGCCGTTTGTCGTGTTCTCATGCTGCCGTCCTCTCGTACAACTTGGTTTCTATATAGCCTATGCGCAAATCCTCTGTTTAGAACTTATTTTTCATAGCAGGAAAATACCGCCTGTTTCTTCTCATCGGAAAGCTTCGGTGTGATAAGGCTCACAACCGGCACGATGAGAAGTCCGGCAAGCATTGCAAATGCACCACAGTTGATCGGCGACTGCAATATGGTTGGGAATGATGCTCTTGCGAGCATATTCGCTACCATGATGCCACTGCCGAACAGGAAGTTCACAAGCACGGCGGCCTTCGTCACGCCCTTCCAGTACAGGCTGTAGATAAATGGTGCAAGGAATGCGCCTGCAAGCGCGCCCCATGAAATACCCATAAGCTGTGCGATAAATGTCACGCCGCTCTTATACTGTACAACCGCGATCACTGCGGAGATTGCGATAAATACAACGATAAAGATCCGCATGATAAATACCTGCTTCTTCTCTGTCATCTCTTTCACGATCGTGCCACGGATCATATCCAGCGTCAGTGTCGAAGAAGATGCGAGCACCAGTGACGATAATGTCGACATGGATGCAGAAAGTACCAGGATTACAACAACCGCGATCAAAAACGGAGACAGCTTCTCGATCATCGCCGGGATAATCGCATCATAGCCCTGTGCCGCGATGTCGATATCATACAGTCTGCCAAAACCACCGAGGAAATAACAGCCACCAGCTACAATGATTGCGAAGATTGTGGATATTAAGGTTCCTTTTCCGATTGACTTCTCATCCTTGATCGCATAGAACTTCTGTACCATCTGAGGAAGTCCCCATGTGCCAAGTGATGTCAGGATCACAACACACAGAAGTCCAAAAGGATCCGGTCCGAAGAACGATGCAAATGCTCCCGGTGTGGAAGTTGCCTGCGCATCCTCTACTCGTGCCAATGCATCAATTGACTGCATGAATCCACCATTGGATTTTAATACCGATGCAATGACCGCGATGATTCCGATAATCATGATACAGCCCTGGATAAAATCATTGATGGCTGTCGCCATGTAACCGCCTGCGATTACATAGATACCGGTAAGTACTGCCATCACGACGATGCAGACTGTATAATCCAGATGAAACGCCATCCCGAACAATCTTGAAAGTCCGTTGTAAAGCGATACCGTATACGGAATCAAGAATATAAATACGATCAGGGACGCCAAGATCTTAAGCATCTTCGAATCAAACCGGACACCGAAAAATTCCGGCATTGTCTTACTCTCTAAATGCTGGCTCATTGTTCTCGTCCGTCTGCCAAGTACATTCCATGCAAGCAGGGAACCGATAAATGCATTTCCAAGACCGATCCATGTGGAAGCAAGACCGAACTTCCATCCGAACTGTCCCGCATATCCGATAAAGATAACGGCGGAAAAGTATGAGGTTCCGTATGCAAATGCAGTCAGCCATGGTCCAACATTTCTTCCACCTAATACAAATCCATTGACATCGGTCGCATGCCTCCGGCAGTAGACGCCGACACCGATCATCACTCCAAAAAATATTACTAACATGATAATTTTAATCGCCATTTTCTCTCTCCTTTTTCTTCTGTCTGGTGATTGTAAATCCCGCTCGATTTATCCCTTCATTTCTCCATTGCGTTATTGCGTAACGCTTTACTGTATTAAAGTAATCTGATAAAAAGAAAAGGGATGCCGACAAGCATCCCTGTCTCTTATCTTCTTTTAGTATTCAAATTTCTTCTCGAAGTAAGCCTTCAGATCTTCGATCTTCACACGCTCCTGCTCCATCGTATCACGATCACGGACAGTTACAGCGCCATCTGTCTCAGACTCAAAATCATAAGTCACACAGAACGGAGTACCAATCTCATCCTGTCTTCTGTAACGCTTACCGATGTTTCCTCTGTCATCGAACTCACAGTTATATGTCTTTGCAAGCTCTGCATAGATCTTCTCTGCACCTTCGTTCAGCTTCTTAGAAAGCGGAAGCACACCGATCTTAACCGGTGCTAATGCCGGATGGAAATGAAGTACGGTTCTCATATCCGGCTTCTCCTCGGTTCCGATATTCTCCTCGTCATAAGCGGCACAGAGGAATGCAAGTGTCACACGGTCTGCACCTAATGATGGCTCAACAACATATGGAATATACTTTTCCTTCTTCTCATCATCGAAATATTCCATTGGCTCACCGGATGTATTCTGATGCTGTTTCAGATCGTAATCGGTACGGTCTGCAATTCCCCACAGCTCGCCCCAGCCAAATGGGAACAGGAACTCAATATCCGTTGTACCCTTGCTGTAGAAGCAAAGCTCCTCCGGAGAATGGTCACGTGCACGCATCTCATCATCCTTGATGCCAAGATCCTTCAGCCAGTTAATACAGAATTCTCTCCAGTAACGGAACCATTCCATATCTGTACCAGGCTCGCAGAAGAACTCCAGCTCCATCTGCTCAAACTCTCTTGTACGGAATGTGAAGTTACCCGGTGTGATCTCGTTACGGAAAGACTTACCGATCTGACCGATACCAAACGGAATCTTCTTACGGGATGTACGCTGTACATTCTTGAAGTTTACGAAGATACCCTGTGCTGTCTCCGGTCTTAAGTAAACTGTATTCTTTGCATCCTCAGTTACACCCTGGAATGTCTTGAACATCAGGTTGAACTGACGGATACTGGTAAAGTTATGCTTGCCGCAGCTTGGACAGCAGATATGCTTGTCTTCTACATACTGTTCCATCTGCTCATTTGTCCAGCCGTCAATGGAACCCTCGATCTCGATTCCGTTGTCAGCCATATAATCTTCGATCAATTTATCTGCACGAAAACGCTCGTGACACTCTTTACAGTCCATCAGAGGATCTGCAAATCCACCCAAGTGACCGGATGCCACCCATGTCTGTGGATTCATAAGAATGGCACAATCCACACCTACGTTGTAAGGATTCTCCTGAATGAACTTCTTCCACCATGCTTTCTTCACATTATTTTTGAGTTCAACTCCAAGGTTTCCGTAATCCCATGTATTAGCAAGTCCGCCATAGATTTCGGAGCCCGGATACACAAATCCTCTGTTCTTTGCAAGTGCTACGATTTTGTCTAAAGTCTTTTCCATATTTTGTAAACCTTCCTTCCTCTCGCACCGGAGTGTGCGGATTCTTATTATTTTTCGGTGTGACTTTCTTCACCATATGAAACATACAACATTTTACAGGCTAATGGTTCAGATTGCAACCATATTTTTGAAATTCATCATACACCACACATTTTTATGTGTCGGCTTTTACAGGGATGATAGTATTTCCAGCGATTTGAATTCACGGTCAACATACGCTTCCCGGAAACGGTCTGCCACGAACTTTAATTCTGCCATCGCATCCTCACTTAACTGAAACGCATACAGCCTCGTGAGATCTGCCGACTGGATATATTGCAGAGTATAAATAAGTGTCTCGGATACCGTCCGTGTGAGCTTCAGCTCTTTTCCGCATGCCTCACACAGAAGCCCGCCTGCCTTCGCATTGAAATATTTCAGTTCCTTCTTATTGCAGCGTACGCATGTATATGCATGAATCCCCTGTCCTTCGATATCCATCAGCCGTACTTCGAACGCATAGCGGATCAGCTGATTGTCCACGGTTCCCTGTTCAAGTGCCTTGAGTGTCACATAGAGCAGATTGAGCTCATTCACACAATAGCAGCCCTCTCTCGTATAATACGACATAAATTCACACACATACGATGCATAGCACAGCTTCTCCATATCCAAAGGAAGTCCGGAAAAATATTCCCGGACCTCCGCTTTGACTAACGTGTAGGAATCTCTTCCCGGAAATACGGTAAAAGTACCCATCACGAAGCTCTGGCTCGCCGCCCGGAGCTGGCTTACCGCCTTTCTGGCACCATTTGCAAACACTGTGATCTTTCCGCGTTCCTTGGTCAGTATGACCAACCGTTTATCGTACTCCTTCACAAGTGTTGCATATAAAATTATACCCGTTACCTGTATTTCCTCACGCATTTTTTGTTATCTCTCTATTTCTTTTCCCGATAATGACTCATCCGGATACGTACGATAATATAAATCACAAGTACGATGGCCACACCAACGAAAATCCATATCTGTACCGGCACATCCTCAATATTATAACACCGGACATTGATCCACATCTGATTGATTTCCTTATTCGCCGTATCATCAAAATACTGCATGACTGCACTCCGTTGCAGTACCTCCTGCGTCGGATACTGTGCAAACAACTGTCTGCGCGTCTGTTCTTCCGGCACAGTCATAATATAATCTTCATTGGAATCATCCCCACAGAAGAAGAAACCAACCGGATACTCTGTTGTATCCTCTTCATCATCCTCTGCCTCATAATTCCATTTCAGATAATCATAGACTGTATCATCGTCACCGCCACTGATGACCGATGTATAACCAATGTAGTACATGTTACGCACCGCATTATCCGGACGAGACACAAAGTTTACAAATGCCTCAGCGGCCTGCTGTTTTTCCGCATCCTGTCCGATTCCGCTTTGCAGCATAACCCAGCCGTCAAACCACAGATTCGTCGACTCCTCCGGCACCGCAAAATTGAGATAGAAATCATCCTCTTCTGCCTGATCCATCGCATAGACAGCATCTCCGGACCACTGGTAGTTTGCAACGACCTTTCCGCTGATCATGTCTGCTTTACCGCTGTCGGTCTCAAACGAATAAACATTGCCCTGCATATCCTGCAGGATGTCCTCTACATTCTCGATCGTATCGGAATCCACATCATTCATGATCTGCATCAATCGTTCCTGATAATCCGGTGCATTGCGGAGCGATTCATCCATCAGTTCATCTTTTCTGTAAGAACCAAGTGCCGCAAAATAAGAATCCCGGACATTATCCTTGATCGTAACCTGGCGCTTGAACTTGTCATTTAGAAACACATCCCAGGTAGATGCTTCCTCTTCTGTCATCTTCTCCGGATTGTACAGAACACCGGTGACGCCCCACATATAGCCTGCCGCATATTTACTCCACGACTCACCGCCGATCTCATTTTCATCAAACGTATCCTTAATATAATCGGATACCCCGCGCACATAGTAATTATCCGGATTGTCCGTATCATAAAAATCTTCTGAAAACGGCACCAGCTTCTTCTCTGCCATCAGCTTCATGATCATATAATCAGACGGACAGACAAGGTCATATACATCGCCGAGTGTCAGCTGGTTATACAGATCCTCGTTCGTACCGAAGCACGAATACTCAACCTCCACGCGCTTGCCGTACGTCTCGTAATACCACTCGGTGAAATCATCGACCATCGAATTCTCACCGAAGATCTCCGCACCATTTTCAAGCTCCATGCGTTCTTCTTCGTCCCAGTCACCAAGATCGATATATTCCTCCCAGTTGCAGACACGCAGCTTGATCACATCGTCATTTCCCTGTGCGTGTGTGATCTTTGTTCCCGGCACCATCGCCAGAAATGTCATCATAACTGCCGCCGCAACGGCTGTCACACGTTTTAACATCTTATTTCTCATTGCGGACACCTCCTTTTTCAGAGGTTGTCTTTCTGCCAGCCACATTCATGACAACCACTGCCAGAATAACGATCAGGAAGATCACTGTCGAAAGCGCCCAGAGAGCAGTTTTAATCTCTGTCTGTGAACCCTTGGTTGCATTAACAACATAAGTACTTATTGTGTCAAATGTTGCAGGCTTAGTGTATGTTGCAACGAAATAATCATCCAGTGATAATGTAACTGCCATAACAAATCCTGATGCTATGCCGGAAGCAATCTGAGGTATTATTATCTTAAAAAGTGCATACACAGGTGTTGCACCAAGGTCAAGTGCTGCTTCATACAGACTTGGATCCATCTGTTTTAATTTAGGAACAACAGACAGATACACAAATGGAGCAGATAACACTACATGACCGATCAGCAGCGGCACATAGCTTTCCTTATTCATGCCAAATGCAACGATCAGCAGCACGCAGATGGAAAAACCGGTTACAACATCTGCATTGACAACCGGAATCTGGTTGGCTGTGTTAATAAAGTTCTTCGCAAGTTTCTTCGAATAAAACGCACCAATCGCACCAATCGTTCCAAGGATTGTAGCAAGCAGAGATGAAACAAGTGCCAGAAGAACCGTCCCGACAATCATATCCCGAAGCTCGCCCTTTGTGAACAGTGTCACATAATTCTGCATAGAAAATCCGTGGATCGAACCGATATTCCCGGAATCCGTAAAGCTGTATACCGCCAGAATCAGAATCGGTGCATAGATAACGAGCAGCATAAGAATCAAAAATAGTTTTCCAATCGTCTTTCTCATCAGATCAGTGCACCTCCTCTTCCCTCGTCCTCATCCGAGTATTTGTTCGTAAAGAGGGTGAAGATCAATATGATCAAAAGCAGGATCAGTGCGATCATGGATCCATTATGCCAGTCGTAGGATGCAAAATAGCTTCCGATCAGACTACCCATAATATACGTGCTGTTATAAAGCATATCCAGCACAACATAGTTTGTCATAGATGGCAGAAATACCATCGTGATTCCGCTGATAATGCCAGGCACGGAAAGTGGCAGTGTCACCTTCAGGAATGTCTGTACCGGATTCGCGCCAAGGTCACCTGCCGCTTCAATCAGGCTCGTATCTAACTTCATCAGCGTCGTGTACATCGGCAGGATCATGAATGGAAGAAAATCATACGTCATGCCGATGACAGAATTTAAAAACGGATGCAGGGCAAGATTTCCCTCTAACACCGTAAGTATCTCTTTTAATGCAGTGATACGCAATGTGAAATTGATCCACATCGGCATCACAAATGCAACTAAGATCACACTCTTATGCCGCATATTGCTGCGCGCTAAGATATACGCAATCGGATATGCAAGCAGTACACAGACGCAGGTCGTCACAACCGCCAGCGCAAAGCTGTACGCAAGTGTACCGATCGTATTCGGGCTCGTAAAAAATGCCGCCAGATTCTGCACGGTAAACTGACCTTGTCCGTTTGTAAACGCATAATATAAAAGAACAAACAATGGGGCTACTACAAACAGCAATAGAAAAAGTGCATAAGGTATACCCAGTCCGCTCTTTGCAAAACGTGAAGAACGCATACAATATCACTCCTTTTCTATTTCTTGATGGAAAACTGGATATGCTCCTCCGGAATAACCAGACTTACATAGTCATCCATATTCCACAGGTATTCATCGTTGACGATGAAATCCTCATCCATATCCGTACGGACCACGTAGCTGTAATGATCACCCTTGTAGATCAGGTTGATGATATGTCCGCAGACGATACCCTCTTCCTCATTATCGCTCATGGAAATATGCCGTGGCTTGATTGCAAGCACGACCTTCAGTTTCTCATAGTCAATCACGTCACCATGTGCATCTAAAAGCTCATGCGCGTCGTTAAACCTAGAACCCGGTATGATCTTCGTCAGATCACACTGGATCTTTCCATCAAAGATTGTAAGCTCATAATTCTTGTCTACATCACTCTCGATCTTATTCAGTGTGTGTTCCGGAATCATGATGTGAATACCATCCGGTTCCACATTCAGTCCAACCTGGCTTCCAACCGCTGCGGTCTTTGTCGACTGGATCACGATCTCATTCTTGCCGGATTCCACTGTGATCTCATAGTGGACACCCTTGAATACAACTGATGTGACCGTTCCTGTGATTGCACCATTCTCAGGCGTTGTGATCTCAACATCCTCCGGACGCACAACGACTTCCACCAGCCGTCCATGCTCGACATCATCCACACAGGCAAATTCCGCTCCGCAGAAACGCACCTTGAGCTTGTCTGTCATGATGCCAGTAAAAATATTACTCTCGCCGATAAAGTCTGCAACGAATGCATTTTTCGGCTCATTATATATATCCTCAGGAGTTCCGATCTGCTGCATACGTCCTTCGGACATGACAACGATCTTGTCCGACATCGTAAGTGCCTCCTCCTGGTCATGTGTTACATAGATGATTGTAGCACCCAGTCTCTGATGGATCTTGGAAATCTCGATACGCATCTGTACACGAAGTTTAGCATCCAGGTTGGAAAGAGGCTCATCCATAAGGAATACCTTAGGATTACGAACGATAGCACGTCCCATAGCAACACGCTGTCTCTGACCACCGGAAAGAGCCTTCGGTTTACGATCAAGAAGTTTCTCAAGGTCAAGGATTCTTGCAGCTTCACGAACTGCTTTATCAATCTGGTCTTTCGGAACTTTACGAAGTTTAAGTCCGAATGCCATGTTATCATATACTGTCATATGAGGATACAGAGCGTAGTTCTGGAATACCATTGCGATATCACGGTCTTTAGGCTCTACATCGTTCATAACTTTGTCACCAATCTTTAATGTACCGCCGGAAATTTCTTCCAGACCGGCAATCATACGAAGTGTAGTAGATTTACCACATCCTGAAGGTCCTACGAAAATGATGAATTCTTTATCTTCGATCTCCAGATTGAAATCTTTAACTGCCTGGAAACCATTTGGGTAAGTTTTGTTAATGTGCTGTAATGATAAGCTTGCCATGATTATTATTCCTCCAAAATTATTTCATATTGTTTTTGTTGATTGATTACTCGTTTTTTTCATCTGTAGACAGTATAGCGAAAAGGAGGGGGGATGGCTAGGGAAGAATCGTACAAAGATTTTTTTCGTTTCTTGTCATTCTGACGAAAAGCCGGAATCAGTATTCGGGGATTCCGTCAAACTGTCAAAAGGCATGAGAAAAACGCAGGACAAAATGACGAAATTCTGTCTGCGTTTTTCAAAATTGGAACTATAGCAGTCCTTTACTACCTGTTACTCAAAGTATATATAAGATTATGGTTTGGCTGAATCAAGTCAAAAATCTCTGACAATATGAAGGAACGGATGAGAAGACACGAATATCGGGCCAAAATTACAGGGGGATCAGAGCAAGCAAATCATCAGGAAGCATTTTGCGCAAATTCTGTGTTGACCAGTTCTGCATACGGTGTACGTTCTTTCAGTTCACCTGCATCTTCCAGGATATCCTGCAGCAGTTCAAAACCATCCTGCCCGAACACCAGATTTTCTTTCCAGGTGTCCTGATCGTAATAACGTTTTACAATGGCTGTGATGGTATCCAGATCTGTTTCAGGGAACTGTGGCTCGATTACTTCTGCAATCTCCTCTGGAGTATGGCTCTGAACGTAGTCCATACCTTTCTGCAGAGCATCAGTGAATTTCTGCATGATATCAGGATTTTTTTTCATATAGCTGGTTTTGGCACTGTAGGAGGTATAAGGCACATAGCCGGAGTCAACACCAAGGGATGCCACGACATACCCAGCGCCCTGCTTTTCAAGAGCAGTAGCAGACGGCTCAAATTCTACAGTGAAATCTGCCGAATCATCTCCTGTAAAAGCAGCCGCAGTAGCGCCGAAGTCAATGCTCTGGTCAATAGACAGATCTTTCTGAGGGTCAAGGCCATTCTGCTTCAGAATATATTCAAATACCATTTCCGGCATACCACCTTTTCTACCACCAAGAACATCTTTCCCCTTTAAATCAGTCCACTTAAAATCTTTCATCTCTTCCCTGGCAACAAGAAAATTACCGGCGCGCTGAGTCAGCTGGGCAAAGTTGACAACAGAATCATTAGCCCCTTCGTTATATGTGTAGATGGATGCTTCGGATCCCATGAATCCAATATCAGCTTCACCGGAGATGACAGCAGTCATTGTCTTGTCGGCTCCAAAACCAGTTACGAGAGTGAGTTCAATTCCCTCATCTTTAAAATATCCATTTTCAATGGCAACATACATAGGGGCATAGAAGATAGAATGGG
>ENA-OVGJ01000785-OVGJ01000785.1-human-gut-metagenome-genome-assembly--contig:-NODE-785-length-13277-cov-74.218348_pt1 | contig 13277 bp, 8 predicted proteins | sample MGYA00237772_ERZ505423 | MGnify/ENA primary metagenome ERZ505423 (study PRJEB26158, sample SAMN06016386) | human gut metagenome | biome: human gut; feature: ankylosing spondylitis patient; material...
GAGCAATATTCTATTTATGGGGAAGATATTAATTCGTATATACGGAAATAATTTGTAACATCAAGCAGTGTGTTCTCGACTGCATAATTCGAGATGTGCATAATAAGGAAGAATATGGCAACAAATCCACCGTCTGGAGACGGACATCGCAATGGCGCAGTGAAAAATCGTTCACAGGTTTTTAATCCCAAAACAGAACAATGGGTAAAAAGAGATAAAGATACCGGGCGTTTCATGGATGTCAAACAAGATGGTACCCCGTTTAAGGGTGTGCGAAAAGAAAAGTGAGTTTTTAACGAGGGCAAGAGTTTGATACTTGCCCTTGTTTACTGCTTATGGTTACAATTTACAATTCAATTCCATATTCTTTCATCTTTTTATACAGCGTTGTCCTGCCTATTCCCAACAACTTGGCAGCAAGATGTCTCTTTCCCTTCGCCTGCTCTAAGGCACGGATAATCCGTTCTTTCTCTTCTGCTTCACTTTTGAGAGCGAAGCTGGAAGGAAAGGAAGATAGCTGTTCTCTGCCTAACTCCAAATCGTTATCAGTTATCATGTTGCCTTCCGCGTGCAGGACAGCCGTCTGTATCTTTTGTTTTAATTCACGGACGTTGCCCGGCCACGGATAGGCAAGCAGGATGTTATTGGCGGAAGCATTGAATCCTTTGATGTTACGCTCCAGTTCCTTGTTCGCCAGTCCGAGAAAGAACTCCGCCAACGGCAATATGTCCTCTTGACAGTCACGCAAGGGTGGTACGGTTATCGTGTATTCTTTCAGGCGATAGAGCAAGTCCTCACGGAAACGCTTTTCGGTGACGGCTTTCTGCAAGTCGTCGTTAGTAGCCGCCACGATACGTACGTCGGCGGTCTTGTCCTCTTTCGCTCCTATCGGACGATAGCGGTGTTCCTGTATGACACGGAGTAACATACGCTGCATTTCCATCGGAAGGTTGCCCACTTCGTCAAGGAACAATGTGCCGCCTTCGGCTTCCTGAAAATACCCCACATGGGCAGAATCTGCTCCCGTAAATGCCCCTTTGACGTGTCCGAAGAAGGCGGACTGTGCCAATGTCGGGGACAACGAACCACAGTCCACCGCCACGAAAGGCTTATCCGCACGTTTGCTCTGTGCGTGGATGTGTTGGGCAATATGTTCTTTGCCCGTACCGTTCTCACCTAATATCAATACACTCATACGGGTGGGTGCAACCAACCGGACACGCCGCTTGATTCCTTGATATGCCGTACCTTGCCGGACAAATATCGGGACTTGTTTGTTCCTTTTCTGTTCCTGTGCTTTGTGTATGGAGCGGATGAGAGGAACAAGCCTGTCCTCTACCAATTGCTTGGGAATATAGTCGGCGGAGCCGAGTTTCATACTTTCCACTGCCGTATGCACCTCGGCGTAATCGGTCATGATGATGAACGGCTGCGGCTTCCCTTCCTTGCGCATCCAACGCAACAGGTCGACACCCTCACCATCAGGTAGACGCAAGTCGGCAAGCACAGTATTATCTTCCTCTGCCTTTGCCAGCAATTTCTTGGCGGTAGAAAGCCGATACGCCTGCATGGTGTCGAAGCCGCCTTTCTTCAAGAAGTTGCAGACATAATCGTTATAAACGGGATTGTCCTCTACTACAATTACCTTCATAATCCGTCTTCCTTTCGTTTTTTAGCCTGTTCCACAATCTTGTCACCCATTGCCAATACTGCATTCACGGTGTGTTGAATCTCGTTATCGGAACATTCCGTGTCTGAATGCAGAAGTCTGTGCAGTTCCCATAGTGGTTTGTCCGCACGGATTACTGCCCACGAACTGCGTAAACGGTGTACCTGCATATCCAATTCTTTGCGGTCACACCGCTCTCCGGCATCGCTAATGGCTTGCATGTCCTTTTCCGTTTCGGTTTTCAGTTTGTCAAGCATAGTCACCTTGTCACCATACGCCAATAAAGAAGAAAGGTCAGGTTGTTTCTCTTTGTTATTTTTGACAGAAGATACTGAAAGGCATTTGCCCGACACCGCCAGCAGTTCCGACAGGCCGAACGGCTTGAACAGGCAGGCGGAAAAGCCATGAGCCAGCAGTTCTTCTTCGGTGCAGCTTCCCGAAGCAGTGGCGACAATCACAGGGATGGTCTTCGAGTTGCCGACGTGGGACGAGCGCAGCAGTTCCAATACCTCAAAGCCATTTATTTCCGGCATCTTCAAGTCTGTAATCAGCAGGTCGTAGTCCTTTGTCCGCATGGCTTCCATGAGGTCGCTTGTATTAGTGCACACATCACAACGGATACCGTAATGGGCATACATATCCATTGCCATCGAAAGAAGAATGTCGTTGTCATCCAACATAATGACCGAATAGGCACGTTCAGAATAAGGATATTGTTCTTGCACTTCTTTCTTTTCGATGACAGCAATATCAGCGGTTTGCATGGGTATTTCTATCGTGAAACGACTGCCCCGACCTTTCTTGCTTTCCAATCGGACAGTACCGCCTAACATATCCACGATGCGTTTCACGATGGATAATCCTAATCCGAAACCGTCCTGCGTGGCGGCGTTGGAGAGCCGTTCAAATGCTCCGAACACCCGTTGCTGTTCTTCTTCGCTCATACCGCTGCCTGTATCTTCCACCACAATGGAAAGGTTATTGCCGTTGTAGTCCATGCGGAGCGATACGCTTCCGGCTTGCGTGAACTTGATGGCATTGGATAACAGGTTTGCGGAAACCTGCATAATGCGCTCCTTGTCGCCCATGAGGATAACATCGGTATTGCATTCCACCGTCAAACACAAGTCCTTTGTCTCTGCCAATGGAGCAAATTCCGCCGATAAAGCGTCTGCCATGCCCTGCAAACGGAACGGGGAAGTATTCGCACTCTCCTTTCCACTATCCAACCGAAAGAAGTCAAGCAGCGTGTTCAACATGGCAATCATTCGTTGCGATGCCTGCCGGATATTGCCCGAATAGCGTTCCGTCTGCGTTGCATTTTCTCCGTTGGCTATCAGTTCCGCATAGCCGTGTATGGCGGTCAGCGGTGTACGCAGTTCATGAGTAATGGTGTGCATGGCTCTCTTGCGTGAGGAAATCAGTTCCCTGTTTCTCATATCCGATTCATGGAGTTGCCTTATCAGATTAACGGTCTTTGCCTTATACCGCTTTATGCGGCGTATGTCCCTGTGGATGATGATGTATGACACAACCAAAAGAAGAAAAAGAAATCCTGTCAGCCCTCCGATTTGAAAGAACGAGCGTTCACGCATGGCGGTTATCTCTGCCTCACGCTTTTGCAGGTCACGTTCTACTTTCCTGTCCATCTGCCCGATAAGCGATTGCAGTTGTCGATTCAATTCGCTGTTGCGCATGGCGAGGCTGTCGGCATGTTCCGACAAGCGGCGGCTTTGCGCCTGTTGTTGTGTAATCTCCTTGCGGTTCAGTGCATGGAGCATGGAGGTTGTGGCGGTCGGTTTCGACTTTTCTTTCTTGCCGAACAAGCCTAAGAAACCTTTGCGCTTCGTTTTCTTAGGCTGTTCCTGTGTGCTTTTTGCCGCAATGAAGGGTACACGCTTAGCAATTTCCCGATTCAAATTTTCCTGTTTATTCAATACTTCCACAATGCTACAAAGCAAATTTTCCTTGCTTTCTAACAAATGACGCACACTGTCTATCCGCTCTGCCGGATAAACGGTTTTGAAACGGCACAGCAGACTATCCACCGCCATGCGCCGGATATGGTAATGCTCCAAATCCTCGTCTTCCCACTCCAACACACTTTCGCCCAAAAGGGAAAGCCCCGTCATTTCCCCATAAACAAGATGCACTTCCTGACGAAAAGCATTTATACGTCGGTTCTCCGTTTCCAATGCTTCAATCTCTTTCCATTCATAAAACCACAGGTACATGATGCCGACTGCCAGCAGGCACATCAATAAATAACCTGCGGCAATCAGCGTGCGGAGAAATTTTGTTCCTATGGTACTTCTCATTTGATTATTCCTTTTTAATCATGCAGCCCGTAGTCCATCTAAAACCACAGGCTGCATACATTATAGCAATCTTTGTCAGCAATGACATTATCCCAAAGGATTGTCACCATCTTCGCCATTACCGGAACCGTCTGTGCTTCCGCCACCCTGCGCCGGGTCATCGTCCTTCGCATCGGCAGAAAGTTCAATCCATTCCAAATCATCGCTGTCCACAAGGGCACGGGTGTAGGTCTTGTTCGACAGCCGCTCCCGTTCGGGTGTGAACTGCACGCGCACCGCCTGCACCTGCTTGTCGAAGTCCGCCAAATCCTTCACGCCCTTCGTGTCGAGCGTGTAGCGGAAATAGCCCAGCCCCTTGATGTGGACGCTCTTGCCCTGCGCCATGCGCGTGTGCATCACGCCTGCGATGTCGCCCAACACGGCTTGCACGTCACTGTTACTTACTGTGAAGATTTTCGTCAAATCCTTTGCTATGGTCTCCGTTTCCACGGGCTTGCCCTGCACTACGGCTTGGGGATAGTAAACGCCCTGTTGCTTCTGAAACGCTTTTTCCCCAAAAGGCATAGTCTTACGTTTTTAATTGGTTGATGAATAATGTTTATTGTCTCACTCGGATGCCTTTGCAAGCATCCGTTTTGCTGTTGCCTGAACTAACCTCCACTCTTGATTTTCCGAAGTGCCACTTCGACCACCACAAAGTGGCACCTTGTGCGCCTCGAAGTGCCACTTTGTCTTTCACCAGCTTCCACCTCCCAACGCATGATACAGATTTATCATCCCCTGTATTTTGTCGAAATGATCGTTTGCTTCCGTCAGTTCAGCGGAGAGCAGGGATTGCTGAGCGGTAAGCACTTCCAAATAGGTGGTGCTACTGCTGTGTTCCATCAGCTGGCGGGTACTTTCCACGGTGCGGCGCAGAGCGGCTATCTGCTTGCCATCAAGTTGCAAACGGCGGTCGGCTGTCTGCCATTGTGCAAGAGCATCGTTCACCTCGCTACCCGCTTTCAGCAGACTTTGCTGGAAAGAGAGTAACGCTTCCTGTTGCTGTGCCTTGGCGATGCGCAGGTTGGCGATGTTACGCCCACGGTTGAAGAGGGGGTGTGTCAATGAGCCGACTGCACTCAGTAGCCAGCGTCCGGGATTGATAATGGCGGCACCGGTACTGTTTGTCCAACCTGCAGACCCGCCCAGCGTAATGCTGGGATAAAAGGCGGAGCGGGCGGCACCGGTGGCATAGAACGCCTGTGCCAGCGATGCTTCTGCCTGACGGATGTCGGGACGGCGGGCAAGCAACTGCAGGGGTACACCTACGGAGAGTGTATCGGGAAATTGCTGTTCTGTCAACGTACCGCGTTCGATATGGGAAGGCACATCGCCTAAGAGCAAGGAGATGGCATTTTCCTGTTTCTTGACTTGCTGTTCCAGAGTAAGCACATTCGTTTCCACGGTAAGCAGGTTGGCACGTGCCTGCTGCACGGCAGCTTCGGTGGTGTTGCCGAACTGCTTTTGCAGTTCCAACGTGCGCAACGACTCGCTCCAACTCTCGGCGGTGCAGCGGTTGATGTCGAGTTGTACATCCAACATCAGCAAGTTGTAATAACTGTTGGCAATTGTGGCGATGAGTTGTGTCTGCACTGCCTGCCGGTAAGCGCGGCTCTGCTCTAAGGCGGCACGGGCACCACGTTTGGCATTGGTCAGCTTGCCGAACAAGTCCAGCTCCCACTCGGCGGAAGCAGCAAGGGTGTAGGTCTTGGTCGTCTTGCTACCATCGAAGCTACTCAACGTACCTTGCGGGGCAAGCGACACTGAGGGCAGGTAGGCAAGGCGCGAAGACATCAGCGTGGCTTCTGCCTCCACCACTTTCAGACGTGCGACGTTAAGGTCGTTGTTATTCTCCAGTCCTCGCCGGATGAGGGATTGCAAGCGTGTGTCGGTGAACAGTTCGCTCCAATGCAAGGAGGCGATGGAGGCTGTGTCTTCCGCTTGTATGTCGGTGCCATACAGCCCATCGGTTTTCACTTCCTCCGGACGGGAGTAAGGTTTATAGACTCCGCACGAGGCAAGCAGCAGTGCGGTAACTGTTGTCAGTAATATATTTCTCATGATTCCTTTTCCTTTTTATGTTTCTTCAAATCTTCCATTTCACCTTGTATCGACCATTCGCCGGAGGAAACAGCCTGCATGGGACGTACCTTCTCTTGCAACCACTGGAAAGCAATGAACAGTGCCGGAACCACAAATAGCAAGGCAAGTGTACCGACCAGCATACCACCCACCGCACCGGAACCCAACGTGCGGTTACCGTTGGCTCCTACTCCCGTTGATACCATCAGCGGTAGCAGTCCGAACACCATTGTAAGGGCTGTCATTAGGATGGGGCGCAATCGCACCTTGGCGGCTCCAACGGCAGCTTGTATCAGCGACATGCCCGCCTGTCGGCGTTTGACGGCATATTCCGTTATCAGGATGGCGGTCTTTGCCAGCAATCCGATGAGCATAATCAAACCGGTCTGCATATAGATGTTATTCTCCAATCCCATCAGCTTGGCAAACAGGAAACTGCCCAGCAAGCCGAAAGGAAGGGCGAGCACCACGGCAAACGGGATGAGGAAACTTTCATAAAGTGCGCTCAGGATGAGATAGACCAGCACAAAGCAAATGGCGAAGATAATCACCGTGTTGCTGCTCGACTGACTTTCCTCGCGGGTGATGCCGCCAAACTCGTAGGTATAGCCTTTGGGCAATGCCGTGGACGCCGCTTCGCCGATGGCACGGATGGCGTCGCCGGAAGAATAGCCGTCGGCAGCCGAACCGTTGACCGCAATGGAGCCATAGAGGTTGAAGCGGTTGAGCGACTGTGGCCCGTAGGTCTTGGTAAGCCGGGCAAACTGGCTGATGGGAGCCATTTCACCGTTGCCGGTACGCACATAGAGGTGGTTCAGCGATTCCGGTGTGACCCGTGTGTCCGGCTCCGCCTGTATCATGACACGGTAGAGCTTGGAGAAACGGTTAAAATTGGAGACATACTGCCCGCCATAGTAACCGGACACCGTGGAAAGCACCTCTGCCGGAGAAAGCCCCGAACGTTCGCAACGGGCGGCATCAATGTCCAGCGTATATTGCGGATAGTCTGCTGAAAAAGCGGTATAGGCAGTCCCGATTTCCGGGCATTGGCTCAGGGAGGCAATGAATCCCTTGGTGGCATCGTCCAACTCACTGACAGGTTTGCCCGTCTTGTCCTGCACGTGCAGTTCAAAACCGTTCACCATGCCGTAGCCGTTAATCATGGGCGGGGCGGCGGCAAATAACTGCGCATCCGGTATTTTCTGTGAAAGGGTGTTGATGCGTCCGATGATAGAGTTTACATCATCTTCCTTGCCGTCACGTTCCGACCAGTCGCGCAGGGAGATGATAATCAGTCCCGCACTGGCTCCCGAACCGCTGAGCGAATATCCGCTGACGGTGGCATAATGCTTCACCTGCGGCATTTGTTGGATTTCCTTTTCCAACTGCGCCAATACTTGGGTGGTGCGGAAGAGCGAAGTGCCCGGCTTGGTATTGACGCTCACCATGACCGTACCCGTATCTTCATCGGGCACAAGTCCGGTCTTGGTAGTGCGCATCAGCACCACCACCAGCGCCACCGTAGCCACCAGCAGTCCCCATGTCACCACCCGATGGCGGCAGAAGTAGATGACACCCCGAACGTACCGCTTCACCAAGACCTCGAAAGCCGCATTGAACGCCTTGCGGAAGCGTGCCGAAAAACCGCTTTTCTCTTTGCCGTCCGCATCTATATAAGGTTCAAGCAGTAAGGCACACAGAGTCGGTGAAAGTGTCAAGGCATTGACTGCCGACAGTCCGACCGCCACCGCCATCGTGATGCCGAACTGCGTATAGAATACGCCGGACGTGCCGCCCATCATGGAAACCGGGATGAATACCGCCATGAACACCAGCGTAGAGGTAACGATGGCAGCCGTAATGCCCGACATGGCTTCGTTCGTCGCCATATACGATGAGTAGTAACCGGCATCGAACTTCGCCTGTACTGCCTCGACTACCACAATGGCATTGTCCACCACCGTACCGATGGCAAGCACCAGTGCGAACAGCGTCAGCAAGTTGATGGAAAAGCCCGCCACCGCCATGAAAGCGAACGTGCCGACCAAAGAGACGATAATGGATATGGTGGGAATCAGTGTCGAACGGATGTCCTGCAAAAACACATAAACCACCAGTACAACGAGAATGATAGCCTCTATCAGCGTCCAAAGCACATTCTCGATGGAGGCAAAGAGAAAGTCGTTCACGCTCAACAAGCTGGCAAACTTCAATCCTTCAGGCAAGTCTTCGGATATTTCATCTATCAGCGCATCAATCTCCTGTACCACCTCCGTAGCATTGGAACCGGCACTCTGGTAAGCCTCGGTGATACATCCCGCATGACCGTCCGTCATGGCACGATAGGTATAGGCTTCATCACCCAACTCGATGCGGGCAATATCTTTCAGACGCAAGATTTCTCCGTTGGAAAGCGAACGGATAACAATATCACCAAACTCTTCGGGCGTGGAGAAGCGTCCCCTATATTTGATGGTATATTCGTAGGCATTCTCGTGGTTCTCGCCGAAAGCACCCGTAGCCGATTCCAAATTCTGCTTTTCGAGGGCATTGGTCACGTCTGACGGTATCAGTTTGTACTGCGCCATCACGTCCGGTTTCAGCCAAATGCGCATGGAATAGTTGGATGCCAATACATTGAACTCACCCACACCGGCAATACGCTTGACGCGCGGCTCCACATTTATCTTCATGTAGTTGTTGATAAACTGCATATCGTATGAATCGTCCGGGCTGTAGAGGGCGACCACCTTCAATAGCGACTTCTGTTGTTTCTGCGTCTGCACCCCGATTTTGGTTACTTCGGCAGGAAGCAATCCCTGTGCCTTCGATACGCGGTTTTGCACATTGACTGCCGCCATGTCGGCATCAGTTCCCTGACGGAAATAGACATTCACTGTAACATCTCCCGTATTGGAGGCTTCCGAATGGATGTAGCTCATGTTCTCCACACCGTTGATGGCTTCCTCCAACGGGACAATGACCGACTTCTGCACCGTTTCGGCATTGGCACCGGGATAAGAAGTCGTTACTTGCACCGTGGGCGGCGCAATGTCTGGATATTGCTCCACAGGCAGCCCCGTCAGGGATATGATGCCCAACAAAACAATAATTACGGAAATAACGATGGAAAAGACCGGGCGGTCTATAAAGAATCGTAAATTCATAACTTCTTCCTCCTCTTATTACGGTTTTAAGGTTACGGCATCGCCGTTATTGAGCAAGCCTACGCCTGTAGTCACAATCACATCGCCAACATCCAATCCGGAAGTGACGGTATAGCGGATGCCGTCATGCACCGGATTGACTTCAATACGGGTAGCCACCGCCTTGCCATTCACTACCCGATAGACAAACAGCTTGTCCTGCAATTCGTAGGTGGCTTCTTGCGGAATGGGAATAGCATCCTGCAAGGTCTGCGGGATAAGTATATTTCCCGTGCTTCCGCTCAGCAGCACCCGTTCGGCGTTGGGGAATACGGCACGCAAGGAGCCACTTCCGGTCTGTCGGTCAAGTACGCCGCTGATGCTCTCAATACGCCCTTCCTTTTCATAGATAGTTCCATCACCCAGTTGCAGACGGACGGCAGGCATCTCTTCCAAGGTTCGGTTGATGGAGCCGTAACAGCGTATCAATGACTGCAATCGCTGCCCCGACATGGAGAAATAGACATACATCTCCGAATTATCCGATACGGAAGTAAGCGGTTGTGCCGAACCGGAACTGACCAATGTGCCCACGCGGTAAGGGATGGTGCCTATTACTCCGTTTGCGGGACTCTTTACTTCTGTATAAGAAAGGTCGTTGTGGGCATTCACCTCCTGCGCTTTGGCTTGTTCCAACGCGGCTTCGGCCACGAGAAGCGCATTGCGGGCTGTGGAGAGGTCATATTCCGAAATGACCTTTTCACGATGAAGTGCCTGCTTGCTTTCGTAGGTCAGCCGGGCGGTCTGTACCTGTGCTTCGGCAGAATGGACATTGGCAATAGCTGTCCGCAGGGCTGCTTGGTAAGGAACTTGGTCTATAATAAACAACCGTTCACCCCGACGTACCTCTTGCCCTTCTTTCACGCATACCTGTTGTATCGTCCCGGACACCTGCGGATAGATTTCAATGTCCTGCCTTCCCTGTACGGATGCGGAATAAGATTCGGTCAGCGTCACTTCTCCTTTTCCTACGGTCATGACCGAATAATTGACTTCTTCCTGCTCCGGTTCCGTTTGGTGACAGGCAGTAAATGATGTTGAACAGAGTATCAACGTACTCAAGAAATACTTTTTCATAAGTTCGATATGTTTTTGTTGTTTCTGTTTAGCAGATAATAAACTAAAATAAGGATTTGTGTCATTATTTCCGATAGGGGAACTGACAGCCAAAGTCCCGGAACGCCGATGACACGCGGTAACACAAGAAAAGCCGGAACTACGAAAACAAGACCTCGCAATAGCATGAGCAAGATGGCGGTCTTGAAACATCCAAGGCTTTGATAGTACCCCACACATACCAAATTGAGAGCGAAGAACAGAAATGCGACAGAGAAATAGGGAAGTCCCTCTTGTGCGATATTAGCGGCGGCATTTGATAGACGTTCAAACGCACCGAACGCTTGTTTCTGTTCCTCTTCTGTCATGCCTGTACCTGTATCTTCAACGACCAGTGTCAGAACTCCATTATCATATTCAGTAATCAAAGAAACACCGCCTTCTTCTGTGAACTTGACAGCGTTTGACAGCAGGTTATTCCCGATTTGTATTATTCGCTCTTTGTCGGTCAATACAATGGCATCGTGTCCAGTCTTCACGGACAAGGACAGCCCTTTGTTCACGGCAACAGGCATGAACTCCGTTTCAAGTGTGTGCGTGATTGCTGAAATCCGGCAGGGTGACAGACGGGGCTGTTCCTTGCCGTTGTCCAGGCGGAAGAAGTCAAGCAAAGTGTTAAGCATATCCCGCATACGGTCGGAGGATTGCAGTATGTTTTGGATATACTGCCCGGACTTATCCTCACACTGTTCTTTCCGTATCAGTCCGGCATAGCCTGTTATTGCTGTCAGCGGTGTGCGCAGTTCATGGGTGATAGTATGTACCGCCTTCTTCCTTGACGTTATCAGTGCCTCGTTCCGTTGTACGGATTGTTCCAGTTGCCTTATCAAATCAGTTGTCTTGTGCTTGTATTGTTTAATGCTTTTTGCATCACGATGTATGATGATGTAGGAAATTAACAACAATAGAAGAACGAATCCCATTAAACCGCCTACTTGCATAAATGACTTTTCACGCATGGCAACTATTTCGTTTTCCCGGCTTTGCAGTTCGGTTTGTACCTTTTCTTCTATTTGGCAAATCAATTCTTGCAGTTGTCTGTTAAGTTCTGCATTACGAGCTGCAAGGCTGTCGGCTTGTTCCGACAATTGGCGATCCTGCACTTTCTGTTCGCTGATTACGTTTCTATTGACCGAATGAAGGATAGTGGTTGATACTGCTGGAGTTACTTCCTTTTTTTTGCCGAATATGCCTAAGAAACCTTTTCGTTTTGGCTTTTTGGACTGTTCCTGCACACTTTTCTGTACAATAACCGGAATTTGATTGGCTATCTTCTTGTTAATAGATTGTTGTTCATCCATTAACCGGACTATCTGGAACATCTGTCGTTCCTTATCCTCTAAAAGACTGCGCACACTATCGATGCGCTCTGCTGGATAGGTGGCCTTGAAACGGCAGAGCATACTGTCCATTGCCATACGCCGTGCATGGTAATGCTCGATATTTTTATCGTTCCATTCCAGTATTGTTTCACCCAATAGAGAAAATTTTATCATTTGAATATTGATATTGTTTATTTCTTTTCGGAGCTCGTCTATTTTTTTATTGCCAAGTTCTAATGCTTCTATCTCCTGCCATTCATAGAGGCTATTATATGCCATACATCCGATAAGAATGGAGATAAGTATATATCCCAACCGTATTGCCTTATAGAAATTTCCTGACCGCTCCATTATTTTGATGACATTGATTTTTGGAACATGAATAAAAGTTTATCTTTTTCGTTCATGCGGATATTATCAGAATAACCGTCTTTTGTTATTTGATACCCACATGGCTTAACCATAAAAATGCCTAAGCCCTTAGTGTACGAACTTACTTCTGAGGCATAGTCTTTACTTGTATTTAATGGAACTTTCCCTTTAATATGACACCACTCATTATTGCAACTGATGTCTTCAATCTCAGACATCAGTTTTTGCAAATCTGTAATAGCTTTGGAACTTGCCGCTTGGGGTATCTGCAACTCAAAATAGAGCATCGGTTCGAGAATGTCCACACCTGACTGTTGCAAGGCCAGCCTGAAGACATAAGGGGTCAGCTGTCTGAAATCAGCAGGTGTACTTACCGGGCTATAATACTCGGCTTGAGTAAAAGTTACTTTCAGATCAGTCACTTCCCATCCATGTAAACCAGATTGGCAAGACATACGAATCCCTTCAAAAACGGCATTTTGAAAAGAATGGTTCAGATAACCATAGGAGATGTCACTTTCGATTTGCAACCCTGTCCCTAACGGCAAGGGTTCAAGCGTCAGCCCTATTGTGGCCCAATAAGGGTTGGGTGGCACTTCGATCTGAATAATCTTATTGACCTTTTTTACAGGTCGTTCTTTGTAGATAGTCTTGATCTCATCAAAATGGACCTTTACGGAAAATCGTTCTTCCAGCAATGTCTGTATGATTTCCTTTTGGGTCAAACCATATAACGAGATTTCCAATTCATCACTATATGAGTTTATGGAAAAGGACAAAGACGGGTCTTCAATCCACAATGTATTCAGAGCGGATATCACCTTGCTTCTCTCTTCGGGCTTGTCTGGTCGGACGGAGGATTTGAGAGCGGGATGCTGATGAGATAATCCTTGAATCAAACAAGGTTTAGCGCCTAAATAATCTCCGATTCGAAAATCTTCCATATCTTCTACAATCGCGATATCATTGGCACCCACTTCATCAACATTTATCTCTCTGCCCTGATAAATAGTTTTTAGATTTTTAATCTTGATGAATTTTTCCGAATCATTGATTCTTACAACGTCTCGAAGTCTCAGACTTCCGTCAATTATTTTTAGAAAACTTCTTTTATGTCCTTTGGGGTCATGCTCTATCTTATAGAGATAAG
>ENA-OVGJ01000792-OVGJ01000792.1-human-gut-metagenome-genome-assembly--contig:-NODE-792-length-13198-cov-11.320627_pt1 | contig 13198 bp, 25 predicted proteins | sample MGYA00237772_ERZ505423 | MGnify/ENA primary metagenome ERZ505423 (study PRJEB26158, sample SAMN06016386) | human gut metagenome | biome: human gut; feature: ankylosing spondylitis patient; material...
AGTAGGGGTAACAGGTTAGGTAGTGTAGGGGTAGTCTAGTAGCTGGACTAGTAGCCGGACTAGTAGTCTCTATATAGGGGTAGTAGGGGGAATTAGTAAGGAGCTGGTGTAGGCTGGTGTGGATTGATATAGGGGTAGGTGTAGGGGTAGGTGTAATGGTCGTACGAGGCCTCTATATAAGGAGTAGCTGCGGGACTAGTAGTCTCTCTAGTCTTCTCTATATAGGCCCTCCAAAACTTTCTCACTATCGGAGTCAAAATCCCAGCCGACGACCTCCCTTCTATGACACAGGCAACGACGCCTATCAATGAGAGTTCACTATGATTCATTATGATTTACTATGATTCACTATGATTCGCTATGATTCACTATGATTCACTATGATAATGAAATTATCCCTGGCGCAAATTTCCACCTAAATCAAATTTTCGAATCAATAATCAATTCAAAAATAAATAAATCTAAATAAAATTTGACTTTATATAAACTTATATAAAAAAGAGACAAAATATAAAACTTTTTAGAATGCTCACAGTAAAAATTTAGAACACTTATTTACAATCTATATAAAAGATTATAAGGGCAGTCATTTCGACTGTCCTTTTCTTTTGCTCTGTGCGCGGCGTAATCGCAGCGTAATTTGATTTATTGTTAAAATTGTGATATAATTATTATGTATAGGCTCTTGCTCTCTTTGTGTTTCTCTCATATTTTTCTTGTGTTTTTTCTCTCATGCCGCGCAGTCCAACTCATTATTAGTTAGATACCTCTAACCAACCTATATACTTCCCATTATATTATACCATAATTTTATTTTGAATTCAAATTTTCTCGCGCGTCGCAGCTTTCCCCAGCTCGCACAATCGTAGCTTATTTTAGCAGCTTTCCAGCTCCCTGATTTTTACTTTATATATGCGTAGTAGTCTGCCTTCGTTCCGCGTGCATCCAAATTTGACATGTAGTAGTCTGCCCTACTTTAGTACGTTAGTATGATATCATGGTAGTGTGGTAGTATGGTAAAGTGGCCCAGAATACTACACGGTCGCACAAACAAAAAAGGGAGACGGTTTCCCGTCTCCCCATGGTATTACTCGGCGCTCGTCTCGGCGGCCTCGGCTTCCTGTCGCGCCTTATGCGCCGCCTTGCTGTCCTGTTTCTTGGCGCGGGCTTTCGCGTCGCGCTCCATCTTCTTCTGCTTCTTCGCGGCGGCTTCCTCGGCCTTGCGCGCCTTTTCTGCCTGCTTCATGGTGAAGTCCTCGGCCATGGAGTAACCGTCATAGGGTTCACCATCGCGCGAGCCTGTCGGCACTTTGACAGTCAGGACAATGAACTCGTCGTTGCCCTCGGAATCGACACAAGGGAGCGCGAACTCATTCGTACCCGTCTGGAGCACTTCTTCACCAGCGTTGACAAGAAAATCACGGATGCGGGTCATGTAGGACACGCGCAAAGCGTCACGGGTAGATTTAGACATAGTATACCTCTTTCCGGCGATAGATACGCCTATTGAAATTTTGAGATGAAAATTTGACTTTCGATTGAAAGTCCGCCGTGCGATTTAATCAATCACTTTCTTTTCTCATCTTCTATAAAGAGTATAGCAAAAATTTGATGAAAAGTCAAGTTTTATTTTCTGATTTTTGTGGAGTGTAGTAGTCTCCTCAGACTACTACAAAGAGAAGAGAACTTTTAGTCCTCTTCATACTCGATGACAATACGCCCATTCTGGCTATAACAGTCATGCGCGGTGAGATAGAATGTATCACTATCGGTTTCGACTTCAATACTACCAAAAGTAGTTACATAGTCCTTGATAGTATTGACGACTTTGCTCCATGCATCTTCCCGTGCCTTCTTGCGACGTTCATCAAGAGTTTTGGCGATTACTCGTACTGCTTCACCCAAGTCCTCCGAACTGCTCTGTTCAATAATGCGAATGAGTTCCTTATTCATGATATGCACCTCTTTCCTTTACTGTATCTATAATATACCACGCACGACCGCGAAAGTCAAGTGTTTGTAGTATTCTGCCCAGACTACTACACCTCAAATGAGAAAAGGGCGATTGCTCGCCCTCTTTCTCACAAATCTGCGCGCCCAACAATGCGGAACGGAAATGCGACAATTCCCAAATCAAACTTTTTCTTGGTAACTCGCATGAGTTCTGCGAAAATTTCGCTTTCGATGGTCGCATCGTCAAGTGCCGTGTGCGCTTCGTCAAATGCGTTATCATTTTTGATAAAACGATAACACGTTTCCGCGCTCGTCTTGTAATACTTTCCACTTGCAGTAATCCAACCGTTATTGACGCATGCCGCGCGGTAGTCATCACTGTTCAAAATGTGTTCACACGAAAGTCTCCAAAGGTCAAACAAGGGATATTCACGCCCACGGAATCGGAAAATAGTTGTATCATCCGGCTGACGTTCACTGCGCTTATACTTTACGCCGTCCGCGATGTTATCACAAATTCGTTCCTGATATCTCAACCACTCGTGAAAATCAGGGGAATACAGGTAAGAGATATAAAGCTCGGTGAACGGAATGGAACGCTTGAAATCAAATGCGGCGTTATATGCGGTCACGCCCTCGACTGCTTCAAGTGCTTCGACAAGTTCCACTGTTGCGTTCTTCCAGTCGGTGAGAACAATTTCACCTTTTTCCAGCATGGAGAGGTAAAGCGGACGCTTGGAAGCATAATAGGCGGTATCAAAAACAGAGGGAACAGAAAAAATTTCGGAAATAAGAAAATTCTTGCGTGAATAGACACGCCCCTGAGCATCAACAATCTGCCACCCAATGTCATAAATAAGAGGTTTAGTGACGGCGATTGTTTGGCGAGCTTTGCCCTCATATTTGGAAACAAAAGGAAGTGAAGCGGTTTCTGTATCTAAACAGAGGTAATACTTACGGCGGCGGTCAAGTTTTAACATTTTTCAAAATCTCCATTCAATTTACTAATCAAGGTTTACCATCGTTCCCTTGACTGTATACACAGTATAGCACACACTACGCACACTGTCAAGAAGAAATTGAAAAGTTTTACTCGGTGTAGTAGTCTGACCAGACTACTATGTAAAAGAGGACGATTATTCGTCCTCAATATCTGTGCCGGTGTTGACAATACGAGTAAGAGTATCATCCCATTTTTCGGTAAAGCCCCAACATGAATAATAGTCGCTCCAATAATAATATCCCTTTTTGATTATGCCTTGAGATACTTCTACTGGATTGATATAACTTTCCTCATCCATCTTCTCTCCAAGAAGAAAGAAAGCATTGGCCTTCTTGTTTCGAATGATGGAAATGTCATTGAAATCGATACCCTTTTCAAGAAAAGCTCGTCCGTTCATTCCACCGATGCCGCGAACGAAAATCCAAAGTTCATTTTTGAAAGTGTCTGCGCACTTATCTTCATGCGCACGACATTCATCAATATCGCTAAATTCTTCTCCGCAATAAGAACAAATGTATTTGGCAATCATAATATAGTCCCCTTTCCTTTACTGTATTTGTATTATAACACACGTTTGCGCGACTGTCAACTTTTGTAGTATTCTGTCCAGACTACTACAATGCCCGTACGCAAAACTTTCGTTCTGCGCGCGGACTATAGGAAAGGAAATTAGAGAATAGCGTGGTTTTCAGAGATAAAATAACGTGCATTGTATTTGTCAATGAATTCTTTTACTTTTGCGGAATCGGCTTGCGTCTCGCAATAGAAAGTAAATAATGTGTGCTTCGGCGAAAGAACAATGTGCGAATGTGGAATGAATACCAATGAATTATCGATGATAGAACAATACTGAGTGGAAACAGTGAATTCAATTTTCCAAAGTTTGTCTTTGCGTGACTTCATTTCACCGTACTTGACGATGAATACACCGACTAAGTTGCAAACAGAAGTAATGACTACTTTCTGCCAAAGTGGAAAGTCCGCAACGGTATAGATAAGGACAATGTTATAATACCCGTAATATAATGCGGATACAATAGATGCAACCCACGGCCCGGACTTGATAGTCACAATTGACTTGATTGTTGAAAAGATGACGTTTACGATAGTCAGAATCGTAAACAAGATGATAATGTTCATTTATTCCATTCCTTCCATTTATTTTCAATAGATTTTTCACGTTTTTCTTGCTCAATACCGTTTGCGATAACTTCTTTTACCGCCGCATCAATAGAGGGATATTGATTGAGAATAACATAATCATAATAAAAAGACCGAGTTCGGCCAAAGAATTTACGGTTAGGACGGATAACTTCATTGACATAAATAGAAATTAGTCCAAATGCTTCGTTATATGCCTCGACTTCAAAGGTTCTCCCCTTATATTCATAAATTTTTGGCTTGCTCATAGTGTGTTCTCCTTTTCTTTACTGTATCTGTATTATACTACTGCGTGCAGAAGAAGTCAATAGAAAGTTTTGAAGTGTAGTATTCTGACCAGACTACTAAAAAGGGGAGACATTAGTCTCCCACAGCGACGCTCAAATAACGGGCAATCATATCCATTTCGCAACCCATATTTCGCCAATCACAAACCACATAGCCCATAAGCTCGCCGTCTGTGATAATTGGATAAACACCGTAAGTGTCATTGTAAGCGAATGGTTTTCTTTCACACTCCCACTCATTAGGAGCATAGAGCGGAAAGTTTTCCAATCCCCGCAGTTTTGTATCACGGTCATAAATTGCGATAGGGCGCAAACCGGAATTTCTACCCATAGCAAGCGCAATCCGCAGAGTTTCATCGTCCATAGAGCCAAGCGTGGAATACTTCTGAAAACAAACGCAGTCCTTTTCAATGAAGATTTCGAGCGGGTCGCCCTCGCGAATCTTCAAAGTCCGGCGAATCTCTTTCGGAATAACCACGCGACCCAAATCGTCAATACGACGAACAATACCTGTTGCTTTCATATTTTACTTCCTTCCCGGTTTGTAAGTGTTTTCCCTCACTTGATATATGTATTATAACATATTGTATAAGAAAGTCAAGTGTATGTAGTATTCTGTCCAGACTACTACGATAAAAGGACGATTACTCGTCCTCTTCTTCATCGACTTCAATTTCACCAATTAGTTCTTCTTGAATTTCTGCGAGTGCATCCCAATATTGTTCTAAAAACCAATTATGGAATTCTTCTTTATCCATTCTGAGAAAATTGTTTAGAATTTTTTCAATGGTCAAACTCTCCTCAAGTTTATCGGCAACTTCTACCATATCAACAAAATTGAGTAAATCATCACGGCAATCTTCAATAGTTTCAAATTTTTCCTGACTGTATTCATGCATATAGTAAGTCATTTTTTTCTCTCCCTTCCTTTTGATATTATTATAACAAAATTTTTCTAAAAGTCAAGTAATTGTAGTATTCTGCTCAGACTACTACACTGTTTTGATAAAAAGGGACGGGAATTTCTTCCCGTCCCGTCCGATTACTCGGCGTCCTCAATCTCGATGTCCTCAACCTCGACGGCATCAGTCATGGAAATGGAATAACCATTGACTTTGCCCTTCTTCGGAATCTTGACCTCGGACTTGACAACCTTGCCGTCATTCACAAGCTGACGCAGAAGCGAGCTTGCCTTGGCGGTGGTGATATGCACATTCTCGGCAATATCCGCGGCAATCATCGGCTCGGACTGCGCGCTCAGGAAGTCCATGATAGAAGCCTTGATAGGCTCATTCTCAATGGCAGTCTTGCTGGGCTTGCTGGACTGCTTCTCCTTGCGCGCGGCATTGCGCATATCGAGCTTGGAAATCTGCTCGGCGGCGTAGGTGGTCAGTTCATCGGACAGGCTGGAATTGGCGATAGCAGTAAGAAACTCGCGGTTAGTCATAATATACCTCTTTCTTTATTTGGCGTTGGTCGCCACCCTATTTTAGAAGTCTTTCTCTCAACTTCTGTAATAAGTATATCACAGATTTTTGAGAATGTCAAGAGGGAAATCTCAAAATTTTGAAATTTTTTCAACTTAATCCTGATGGGAGCGACCCATCATTGAGTCGTTTCCCTCTTGACATTATGTAGTATAGCAAAGATTCGATGAAAAGTCAAGTGTATGTAGTAGTCTACTCAGACTACTACAATGGCGGAACTTAGTCCGCCGTCATCACATTGTCGTGAGTTATAATACTTGATGCTTCAGTCAAAGCAGTAAGTGCATTGCGAATAAGTTCAAGGTCATCTTGACTGAGTTCAAAATTATCTAATTTATAGTAGCTATCGGCACTATAAAGAAGATTATCGGAAAGGGTATCAAAGAGAGTTTTTGCTTTGTTAAGTGTGTTCTTTTCTTCATCGTTGAAAGTATACTGATTTGTTCTCCAAACATTCATTGTAGTTTCTCCTTTTCTTTTTGTATTTATAATATACTACATTATTGTATGATTGTCAAGTGTATGTAGTAGTCTGACCAGACTACTATAATGGCGGTTGTTTTAGAAACAACCGCCGAAACCATTAAAAAGGGGAGACACGAATAAAAGTTCGGTTTTGTCAAGGAATAATGAGTTCCGCATTGTCGATGGGATATACCAAGTATGTTGGAGCAAAGCAGTCAAGAGTGTAATTATCCAAACGGAGACAATTCCAGTCCTCTGCGCCGGTATCTTCATCGATAGCCGATGCGGTTTTGATATAATAATCTTCGGCAGTCGGGTCTTTGAAAACTGTGCCCTCGGCAACCTTTTCAAAGGGAATAAGTTTGTTATCCGTAATGGTGATTTTCATTTTATTTACTCCTTATTATAACGTTCATAAGCCTGTTCAATGACTTCATGGCTTGTGGTAATCCATTCTCTCTTGGGATTATCAAACTTTTCCGCGTATTTTTTGATATAATTATTGTATTCCATACGCGCAGCGTCATATGCTCCAATAGCCACAAGCATAGCGTGTCTTGCTTTTTCAGCATCAGCAATTGCTACTGTGCGGTCAGGGCCATTGGGATAAAGGTTGATTACACCTAACCGCGTAATGACTTGTTTTACTTTTTCGGTCAGGTGGTTGCGCTTGTCCCAAACTTCGTAGGTCATTTCATCGGCGCGCTTTTCATAAGGATTAAAGGTTTTATCTTTCTTCTTACCGAACATTGTAATTTCTCCTTTTCTTTTTGTACTCATAATATACCACATTATTGTGTGATTGTCAACCCCTTGTAGTAGTCTGACCAGACTACTACAACCAAAAGGGGAAGTTACTCCCCTTTCATCAAAAGACGGAGTAACTCCTCAATGATGTTTGCCTGTGTTGGGTCGATAGTCTCGCCCAAATGCCAACCGGCACGTACTTTCTCATTGTCATCAATGAGAATCGCGTTCTTTGCGCGGTCGCGCACACTGTCGGCCTTGGTCGCACCATACTGAACACCGTGAAAGTGGTCATAGATAAAACCCCACTTTTCAAGCCATGCTCGCTTAGCTTCACGAACTGCATCCTTGTATTCCTCGCTGGAGTTCTTTGACAGCCATGTGATAATGTTGATTTCCCAACCAGCAGCGCGCAGAAGCTCACAAACATAGTTGAGCAATTCCATGTCCCACATAGGTGCAGCGTCCTTATAGGGAGAAGGGTCTTCTGCGCGCAGTTTGGAGAGCCAGTTGTCAACGGAGTAAGTCGCTCCGAGTGTGCCGTCCATATCGAAGCAAATCATTTTCGTATTTTTTTCGTCTTTCATTCGTGTTTTCTTCCTTTCCTTTACTGTATACACAGTATAACACGAACAATAATGAATGTCAAGCCAATGTAGTATTCTGCTCAGACTACTACACTAAAAAGGGGAATTAGTTTCCCCTGATAACCTTGTTGATTTTGTTGATAAGCCCAACAAAGTAGTTCATCTTCTTTTCGAGACAGAACCAGTCATCTACATCATAGCCATAAACAAAGATATGACCATCAGCGCGAATGTCTTTTGCGGGATAACCATACCCTCTCCAGTCAAATGCTTCCTCAATGATATCCCAAGCCTCATCAGTGCCATCGCAATAAATTACGGTGCACTCATCAGCAGATTCACAAGCAAGAGGAAGTTCGATAAAGACGCCGTTCTTTTCTCTCATAAACTTGACGCGATTTTTGACTAATTCAAACTTATGCTCCCATTCGTGTAGGTAACATTCATCACCATCATCAAAGACCTTGCCGCAGTAATCGCAGATATAAGTGGTATTTTCCGTCATTGTAAATTCTCCTTTCCTTTTCTGTAAATATAATATACTCCAATTTTATAAATTTGTCAAGTGTATGTAGTAGTCTGACCAGACTACTATATTGCCATGGAAAGGGAGAGGGACTTTCGTCCCCCTCACCTATTGTCGATTAGAAAGTTGCCTTGTCAAGCATCGCCATGAACGTTTCCTTGTCTGCGCCGAGTGCGCAGTCAAGTTCAATCTGCTCCATGATATTTTCCTGGTGCTTATAACGCGTTCTCTCGCGCTCACCCTGCGCCTTTGCTTCTTTTTCGTTCATAACATACTGATTATAAAACTGAACAATAGCTTTGGAAGCATCTTCCATATTACTATAACGACGGACTTCCATGTCCATACCATAGCGGTCGAGAACTTCTTGTACTGCATACTGCGTGCGGTCAACAATCGCCTGAATTTCATTTTCAGCGCTCTTCTTGCGGTTGAGATAAGCCTGAGTTTCAGGGTCAGCCTTGTTCGCGGCACAGCGCTTCTCGTCGAGGGTCTTCTCCATGTAACTACGAATAATCTTGGTAAACTTCATATCTATTTCCCTTTCCGGTTTTGTAAGTGTTTTCCTTCACTTGATGTATGTATTATATCATATTACATGAGAAAGTCAACCCCTCGTAGTAGTCTGGACAGACTACTAACATGGGAAGTGGATTACTCCACTTCCGCGCAAGACGGACAATATATATAATCTTCATCATCTATATATGCAGAAGGAAGTAGCAATGTGGAACCACAACAAGTACAAGATACAACTAAAGGCAAGCCTTGCTCCAGAAACCAATTTCCGTTATGAGTTACCTTTTCATCGAAGTCTTTTCCACTAACATCCTTATACCATTCCTTGAAAATTTTCATTGTTATTTCCCTTTCCTTTCATTTGATGATACAATTATAACATATTCTTCCCTATTGTCAACTCCATGTAGTATTCTGTCCAGACTACTACACTCTCACTTTACGCGCGCTTGTGGAAAATCTACAAAGTCCGGCATAAACTTTTATAAAAAATCCACAAGCGCGCGAGAATTAGTGTTTGCTATTCTTCAAACTTGAATACTTTTTATAATTATGTAACAAAGTTCTATAAACTTCTTTTGGAATCTGCATACCATCATAGAAAACTGCTACTTGGTCGAAAGTAATCAAATATGCAGTAATTACGATATGATTCTCTCCTACAATCAAACAGCATCCCGTGTCAGTCAAACACTTTTTTACTCCGCCGACTGCCGGTCTTTCGTCAATAATTTCGCCCAGTCCATCACCCAACAAAATTTCCAGCATACGGTCATCTCGTTCTTCCCTAATGTGGCGCGACCAAATCAAATTCGACATTTTTTCCATACTTTATCACCTTTATATCAGGACAGGCGGCGCGCGGCGTAAAAGGTATCTATCCCACGGAAATCTCAATCTCCCCTTATCCGCGCGCCTTTATGAAACTTTCTATTGTTTCTCCTGTCCTTTGATGATATGAGTATAACATACTACGTTGATAATGTCAAGAGAGTGTAGTAGTCTGACCAGACTACTACGCAAAAGAGAAACGCTCAATGCGCTTCTCTCCAAATTTTCATTACTGTATCATCTTCAAACGAATCAGTGTCATTATCTTCAATCCATAACAGTAAGAAGTCATTGTCCTCGATTTCAATGCCACTAATTACCCAATACTGACCCTGTTCATCAAGCAAAACCAACTTGTCTCCGTCTCGTCTATACAGCTCAGCTCCAACAAAACGAATACTACCACGACGTTCACCATTACACCATTGTTCAATGACACTCAAGTCGAACGACACAGGAGCTTCCTCACAGGCCATGGCGTTTTGGTCTGCGCGCGGCATGAGAGACAGAATGATGGCTGCAAGAATGACGATAGAGAGAGTTTTGACAACAGAATTGATAACAGTTTTCATATTGATTCCTTTCCGGTTTATGGTGTTTCCCTCACCTGATAGATACATTATACCATATTTTGCTTATCTGTCAACCCAGTGTAGTAGTCTGCCCAGACTACTACATCGACCCCAAAGAAAAAGGGGAATTACTCCCCTTTTTCCTCTGCGCCGACCGCCCAGTATCGCACGGTCATCTTGCGGTCTCTCGCATACTTGCGCGCGGATTCGATATCCGTGAAGTGCCCAACCACCTTGCCCGCCTTGGTGATAACGTCAAAACCGCGCGCCATGTCAACAATAATCTTACTCATAGTCAAATCCCTTCCTGATGTTGGTCATCACCCTTATCTGATGATACAATGATACTACACTATACCGATTTTGTCAACCCTGTGTAGTAGTCTGCCCAGACTACTACACCGACCGATGAATAAAAGAGTGAATATTCACTCTCCTATTCAACTATGACGATTTTCTTTTTTGTATCAATAGAAACAGAGTATTTCAAACTAAAATTGAAACTATCCCAAAAAATCGCTGTATAACCGTTCGGAATTTTTTTCCATCCGCTCCGCCAGTCTTTTTCTATTTCTTCATGTTCAAATAAATACTTTTCAAGATTCTTTTTCAATTTATTACTTTCTTTATTGTAAAACCAACCGAAACGTCCGATAATTCCAGTTTTTGCGTCAAGAATATTCACTCTATAAATCGTCATAGTTTATTCCTCTTCCTATAAAAGGGGAGAATTTCTCTCCCCTCTATTCACTCTTCTTTCCAGTCATCGCTATAAAGCGTTTCCAACTGTTTAATCAATTCCATCGCCTTTTCAAGACGCTCCGCTCTGTCCTCGGCCTTGTTTCTATCCTCGACCAGTGCTTGCGCGATATCATACAGGGCGTCGACCTTGCCTTCTTCTTCTCCCGCATCCTCGGCATCGTTCGCGGCTTTGAATGCTTTCTGTTCCTCATCCCAAGCCTTATCAACGGCGGCGCTCCACTCGGACTTATGCCCATATAAGTTACACCATTCAGCACTCAAAGCAGCACGCAGGCGGTCAGCAGTGGTTTTATAGATATCATTCATCATAATTCCCCTCTCTTAGTGGCGAGCCTTGCGGCTCTTGATGTACTTCTTTACTTTCCATTCAGCCCAATCAATCATAGCTCCCATGCCCAGGACGCTGAACCCGATGACAATCAACACCAGCTCATTATGTAAGCCCATTCTATCCACCTCTTTCTTAGGTGATGAGGCTTTACGCCTCATCACCCAGTCCCAGCCGTTCAGCCAACCAGTCGACACGCTTACCAGCAGTCAGGTTGAACGGAAGTCTACCACGCGCGTTCACGTAGCTCATAACCTCGGCTTTCTTGATGAGCCACACGCCAACGGCATTGACCAGCAGTGTAAACTCAGCTTCACTCGGAGTGGCAAGCGCGTTACAGGTGAGAGAAGTCTTGACTTCGCAAGGGATACAGCCCATTTTGAAGTCGTAGCCGTCGCCGAACGTCTTACTTACAGCTTCCTTGCTCACGCCAAAGTGATACTTGACCACGCACTCCACGATAGAACCAGCGTTACAGAGGGAGAAGCCGCGCTCATCATCACCGCGGCAACCCTCGACCGTCAGCTCGACGTTAGCCGGAACGGACATGAGAACGGATTCGAGCTTTTCCATTTTGCGAATAGCCTTTGCGCAGTTAGAACGACCAATGCGGTTTTCGGTGGTTTTCAGGTCGTTCTGACGTTCAATCTCACGTTCGCAGATATCGAACCACGCGCCCGCGGTTTTCGTACTAACGTTTGAATAAGTGTTGTTCATTTTTGTTCCCCTTTTCGGTTTTATTTCGTCAAGTGGTTTTCCCTCTTGACATTGTCTATTATAGCAGACTACGACAGGAAGTCAAGGGGATTTTGAGAAAAAGATACACAAAGAAGGGGGGTAGTTTTTGTGCAATTCGCCGATACATGAAAATGTGGACGACGTGGGGTGGACATTTCGCACTACGAAATTTGAAAATGAACTTTTACTATCTAAATACTATTCAATCAACTATCAACTCTTCCCCTTTACAATACTCATTACCATTATCCCAATCACGATAAACCCAGCAATCACCTGCAAAGGGCTTGTAAAAAATCCAATAATAATATTCGGTAAATGCCATAACAAAGCTAAAGCAATTAGACCTAAAACGAAAATTTTATACATAATAAATCCTTTCGATAACAATAATTACCCTTTAGTCCCACAAATCCCACCAAATTCTTTCCAATATCCTAAAAAATTCTTCCTTTGCATTATTCATTGCTGCGCTTTTCTCTTCCTCACTCCAGTCCTCATACAATGGATTTTCTTCATCCATAGCATCCAATAATACTAACATTCGAGTAAGTATGCGACGCCATTCATCACTGGCTTCTTTACTTTCAAGAAGATAATAGCCATTAGCAATAAGTTCTGTGCGATTTTCGTAGGAATATTCAATGTAATCTGCGCGCTGGAGATTGGTAAGAGTTGGACAGACACAAGGGCAGCCAGAATTCCATTCAAGGAGACCAGCTAAACCAATGCGCCAAGCAGAAAGAAAATAGGAGTAAGTTTCAAAAGTAGAGACTGGACTTAGACCTTTTTTGAAGCAAAAATGGAGACGTTGAAGGAAAATTTTGAAGTCATGAGGCCAACGAGTAAGAGAACGAAGACTATGGTGAGGGAAGAGACCGAACGACAGTTTGGTAATAGATTTGGAGGAAGTAAAGTAGGTAGTGTATGGGGGAAGGGAATTAGGATAGGTATACATGGGGAGACCTCCGTAGTAATAGAAGTAGAACGTCCACGCGCTTCGCGCAGGACAAGACAGCAGACAGTAAATAGTATTTCTTTTATTTTCTATTATCAGTATAACAAAAATTTTAGTAAAAATCAAATTTGAAATTATTCTGCGCGCAGCCCATTTTTATATGAAGAATTGTTATAATTTTGCTATGAAATAGAGTATTTTATTACAAATTCTTGCTATAAAAATGGACAGCGCGCAGAGCAAAAGATAATAATAAATATATAACTTTTTTGTA
>ENA-OVGJ01000804-OVGJ01000804.1-human-gut-metagenome-genome-assembly--contig:-NODE-804-length-13071-cov-4.612784_pt1 | contig 13071 bp, 12 predicted proteins | sample MGYA00237772_ERZ505423 | MGnify/ENA primary metagenome ERZ505423 (study PRJEB26158, sample SAMN06016386) | human gut metagenome | biome: human gut; feature: ankylosing spondylitis patient; material...
TGCGACGTTCATTACCATTATTGAAACTCATGTGTAACCTCCAAATTTTCGATAAGTCGTGAAAAGTCGAAAATTTGGAAGGCTAACGATAATCACCGCAGGGGTTCACAGCCATGCGCTGCTTGTAGCCGGTGATCTTCTTCTCCAGCAGCTTGTCCACGCAGTTCATCACATCAGTCATTTTCGTGTCCTTTCCCCCGGACTCAGGGAGGGGAAGGATACCGATGACGGAGACTGGATAGGGGTTCACGCCGTGCACTGAACCAACCTGCAAAACGCAAAAAGGCCCGATTCCAGAGATGGGAGGTACACCCATAGACCGGTCGTTCTACCGCAGCAGACAGCGTCTGCCGACTGGTAAAACTCCGTTATGGTATCCTCAACCCTCTCTAGAACCGGGCTTTCGATATTATTTTTTTTGTTCTTAGAACTTGCCTTTTGGGGGTTCGTCCCTTGAACTGACTACATGATAACCGAGAACACCTCAAATCACCAGTTCATTAGATGAGCTCTAAAAAACAGCACACAAAGCATCGTTATTTCGTACTTTTATAAAAAGTGCCGTCATGTCAGATGCTCTTATGCAGCCTTACTGCGCCGTTTTATTACCGTTTAGGGCTCACTTCTTGAGCCCTTACCTCAGAAAAAATTTCAAAAAAAGAGGCGACCAGACCGTTTTATGGTCCAATCGCCTCATAGGTATATTCTGTTGTGTCCGCATTAACAGGCAGTTTTGAGTGGCGCACATCCACATGCTGCAAGGCAGACATTGACTTGTTCGATGCCCTCTTTGTAATACTCCGTTAGAATAATCTGATAGACAGTATTCTTTTGATTGTTGAAATCCAGCGTGATTCCGCACATCCTCAATAAATCACCGCTTACAGGTGGCGGAAGGTGCAGTGCCACCGAGATGGCAACGATCTGCTCCACACTTGCATCCTGTCCTGCACGAAGCCGCTTTACCGTAGATACAGAGAGCCCAGACTCTGACTCCATCTGTTCCACAGACATATCCCGGTCGTTCATCAGCAGCTTCAAGGCCTCTCCAAACCCTACCCCCGAAATCGTTCTGCGTATTGCCAACGACCATTGAACTTCCTCCGCAAACGCAACTGCAGCTGCCAACCCCTGTTCGGCAGTTTTCTGCGACAACTGACGGCAAACCGAGTTGGCACTGACGGTTTCCACCTTGGTATCCGTATTCTTATGTACACCAGATGCCACCTCGGTTCACCTCCTTCGCTGAAAATTTTAATAAAAAAAGACCGGAGCAAATTCAGATTTCAAGTTGCTTACGCATTACTTGTTTCTAAATTTACTCCGGTCTTATGTATTTCCGTTTCCGTACTCATTGACCGGACGTGTATTAGCCAGACATTTTATAGTCTTATCAGCAAGTAGACGCACTTCAACCTTACAGTAGTGTTTTAGTATTGAATTAAGGACCGTTTAGTTATAACTCCTCAATAATTGTGCGCTGACTGCCTCCAACAATCGCGGCACTCTACTAAAAACCTATGTAATGTCTCTTGCTGAGACGTCATTCAGAAGGATTTTTTTAACTGAACAACATGACTATGTTTGTCTGGTAATACACCTCCACGTTACAAATTATTATCTTTTCAATAGAGCTTTTCAGGCTATTATTACATTTATAATATAGCAGCCAAAACTCTATTTGTAAATAGGAGCAGCCGCTTTTCATCGAAGAGACGAGAAATAAGTTGGAAAATTGTGTAATCTGCCAATTCCGATCCTATAAACGCAAAAAAGCCGGAATAGACTCCTAAAATCCGAAATAATTTCAGATTTTTGAAGTCAACCCCGGCTTACTACCCATTCGAGCAGTACCAAACAGGCAACAATTCAGTTTTAAACTGGCTCACACGGTCCCCCGACGAGCCAAGTGTGCAGATTCGCATCTGCCTTTTCCTGTCCTTATCCTCAAACAGTGTAAATGAGCCGTGTATCCTTCTCCGGCAGGGAGTTGAACACACGGCTCATCATTTTAGGTTCAGAATCTCAAGAAGCTCGACAATCCTGTGCCGTCTCTCGGGACAGTGAAGCATTTCCTCTTTCCCTTAAGTACTCGTTCACCTCATCAATTGACCTCATATACATACAGTTAAGAATCATCAAATGTGCTAGCTGTTCTTTGGTCGCAGCCAAGCTAAAACCCGCTTTTGCTATGAGCGCAAACGAAAGCCATGGAGGAAGGTGCATAGCAACGCATAGTGCAACCACGTTTTTCTCAGAAAAACTTTTAACCTTTCCATTTCTGTAGCGACCGATCGTTGACTCAGACACCTTTGATTCAAAGGCCAGAGCCTCTTGCGTAAATCCGAAGCGTGTCATCACATATCGTAGTGCTGCCGGGAAGCAAGCAGGCATATTCTCTAACACCTTGCGTTCTTCTTCAGCCTTCTCATTCTCAGACAGCCTTTCCTCCGGGTCTATAATATGATAGTAGTTTTTGATCTCTGTTTGATTTTTTTCAGCATGCAAGGGCATCCAAATCCCTCCCACGTCCGAAACTACTCAAGGTAGCCTCAAACGTGGGAGGAATGGGCATAGCGATGCTCATTGGATCAGTAGTCAAACCCGCAGTCGCGCGACTGGCCTTTTTGGCTCTATTAACCCATAGCATATGCAATTGCGCATAAATCTGTGCACACTTAGCCTTTCTAATGCGTCTGATCAGTTCTCGCATCCTTTCCAATTCGAGAATTCTTTCATAAACGCACTGATACTCCACAGAATCCGGTGCCAGATCATCAGCAATATGAAGCAATGACTGAATCCGCTTATTGATTCTGTTCTTTTCTTGCTTCAAACATAATAAGCTGACCGCTTTAGCAACTGCCTCAAAAACTGAGCCAGTTGCTGATTTTCGACAAATGATGTACATTTGCACATTCACCTGCCCTTTTCATGTAGTACGGTAAACCGCCAGTTTTATTATATCACATTCCATCTTAAAACAAAATATGTCTCGTTTTCTTATTGCTTCGCCATCTTCTCCTTAGCCTTGTCTGGCACGTCGATCAGACCAAAGCGGTAGAACAACCCATAGATATACGACACACCCCGGATATCTCCCAGCGCCTTGGGTCTGTCCACTACCTCTCCGATTTTACCGATATTGTGATACGCCAGCATCACGGAACTCCAAGCAAGGCTTTTGCTGCCCTCTCTGCGGTCGATCCACAGTTCCTTGGTGAACTCATCTCCCCTGCCCTTTTTCAGCGTATATGTAAAGGACAAGCCGGACATCATCTTGAACTTGTATCCCCGAAAAGCCACCACGCACTTCCAGAGATTTACTTCGCAGGGATTCTTTTTCAGCGCAACCACCGCTCGATAGTGACGCTGTCTCTCTGCTCCGGTGCTGATATTGGCAGCGTCAGCCTCCTCCGGGAAGTACACGCCTTTCTCATACGGCAGATAAGAGGTCACAGAAGGGCGGGACAGCCGTAAGACAGACATGGTGGAGGTGACAGCAGCAGAATAACTTTGTGTTTTTCTGAAGGCATTAAAGGTCTGTTGGACGAGCTTTGCCGTGTCCGACTCATAGACCCCGGCTGTGATGAGCAGCTTCCGAACCTTGATAGGGTTGAGTGACAGGGCATCTGCGATGGCTTGCAGGCTCATTTTGTCCGCATAAAGATCAGCAGCCGCTTTCATCTGCTGTGCCAGGTTCTTGGCTGCACTGTACTCTGGTTTTGATGGCTTCCGCCCACCGCCGGGCTTGCGCGCACGTGTATTACTCACTAGTTTTCACCTCGTTTTTATTTCCGTCACAAAATATATATTGTGCTCAAGAGTATGCCGTGTGAACTTCTGGAGTTCAGTGTCCACACGGCGTATTGCTTTATTTCAGCTTTGCGAGGATCTCGTCTGCTGTCATACCGGATGCAAGCAGTTTCTTCAGCACAGCTTCAGCCTCGACCTTCTTAGTAGCTTCGGCAGCTTTCGCCTCAGCGGCAGCCTTCTTAGCCTCCAGCTTTGCGATTGCCTTTTCGGTCTGCTTGATCTCCGCCTTCTGCGGCTTTAGGCTTTCACGCAGGGACTTGATGTTGGTCTTCAGCCTTTCGATCTAGGCGACAGTCTTGGCAACCCCTTCCTCCAAGAGAGCCTTGTCCTTCTGCAGCTTTGCAATCTGAGCGTCGCAGTCGGTAGATGCGGTAACACAGTTCTTGCTACCTTTGGTTCTGGGCATAGGATGGTACCTCTGATAAGATTATGTAAGATTTGATGTTAGTATAGCACTATGAAAAAAGGGTTACAATGAGAATGCTTATATTTCCTCTGTTGATTCCAATGAATAGTACTGCACCCCTTCAAAGCTCTCCAACGTAAATGTTTGAAACGATTCATTGCCATCTACATCTTCAAAATTGATGTTAAACCACTTCGGAATCCCACGTTCCGTTCTTTCATACTCTGTTTCAAGTATTCGAGCAATAACGGCGACTTTTGTATCGGCATCTGGTGAATCCGAATAAACCACATAAATATCTTTAGGTTCATTCGGTTTAAGCAACTGAAAATAATATCGGTCAAAAATAATAACATTTCGAATCGGAAGCTCTGCAACATTTTCAATTCTAATGTGAACATTTCGGTGCTTAGGAAAATTGCTGGCGCTATATAGTCCAACCGCTTCAGCTGTGCCAGGAAGTTGTTGATCTATATCAATAATCTCCACCGAAAAGATTGGTTGAATCTGTTTCTTTCGAACAGCTAAGTCCCGTCTGTGTTGCTTTTTCGCATAGATGTGAGTTTGTACCAGTGCTATTACACTTACTAATGTCGCCCCCACAAAGGATAAATATGTACCAAAAAAAGCAAGCCAATCACCTTTCGTTAAGTATTTCCCTGTTGGAATAAAGCCTTTTCCTGCAAAGGATAGATAAATTAGAATGTAAAGTAGGATTACACTGGATGCTAACACCAACCCAATAATCCAGTAGTTTCTTCTTTTTTCTTCAGTTTTCTTTCCGTTATTCCCCATCGTAATTCGTGCCTCAGTATTCATATTTCTTGCTACTTGCATCTTAGCCACAAACACTTGTGTTGCCTGCCGCCCACCACGTAGAGGTGTGCAAAGTTTCGAGCGACAAAACCGTGAGAAATCTCCCACGGTTCAAATATAACCCTTTAAAAACTAGTTTTCAAGGGCACAGGTGAAATATACATCAACCTGTATTGTGCAGTATCAAGGCTACATTCAAATAGCGTAGCCCTTGTTCTTGATGACCTCCACAACCTGAGACACATACTTCTGGCAGGTGTCGTGGTCAGGGGCTTCCACCATCACACGCACGACCGGTTCCGTGCCAGACTCACGCACGAGAATACGGCCAGTGTCACCCAGTGCTTCGGCTACGGCCTTGACCGCTGCCTGCACCGCCGGGTCGTTCTGCGCAGCCTTCTTATCAGTCACACGGACATTTTCCAAAACCTGCGGGTAAATCTTCAGGGGCTCAGCCAGCTTGCTCATGGGCAGTTTCTTGGCCAGCATTACTTCCATCATCTTCAGGCTGGTCAGGATACCATCACCAGTACTGGCGTACTTGCTGAAGATAATATGACCACTCTGCTCACCGCCGATACGGCAGCCGTTCTTAGCCATGTACTCATAGACGTACTTGTCGCCCACAGCAGTCTTTGCATAGCCGACGCCCTGCTCGTCAAAAGCCTTGTACAGACCAAAGTTGGACATGACAGTAGTGACCACGGTGTTGTTCGTCAGTTCACCGTGTTCCTGCATGTAGCATCCGTAGATGTACAGGATGTGATCGCCGGTGATGACGTTGCCCTTCTCGTCCACGCACAGGCAGCGGTCAGCGTCGCCGTCAAAGGCAAAACCAACGTCCAGGCCGTTCTCTACCACGAACTTCTGCAGCCCCTCAATATGAGTAGAGCCAGCGTTGTTGTTGATGTTCAGGCCGTTCGGCTTGTTGTTGATGACATAGGTATCCGCACCCAGAGCATCAAAAACAGACTTAGCGATATTCCAGCTTGCACCGTTGGCGCAGTCCAGACCAACCTTCACGCCCTTGAAGGAGTAGATTCCCAGAGAGATCAGGTAGCCCATGTAGCGGTTACGACCAGCCACATAGTCCACGGTGCAGCCGATGTGCTCACGGTGGGCAAAGGGCAGCTCCGGCAAGTCCTTGTCAAACACATGAAGCTTGCCGTCGATGTAGTCTTCCACCAGCAGCAGAGTTTCCTCAGGCATCTTTTCGCCGTAGCAGTCGATCAGCTTGATGCCGTTATCGTAGTACGGGTTATGGCTGGCAGAAATCATGATGCCGCAATCAAAGTCATCCACACGGGCGATGTAAGCCACGGACGGGGTGGTGGTGACATGGAGCAGATAAGCATCCGCACCGGAGGCCGTCAAGCCAGCCACCAGACTATACTCGAACATGTAGGAGCTACGGCGGGTATCCTTACCAATGACGATGCGGGGCGGCTCCTGATTGCCGTTGCGCTGCCGCACCATGCCATAATACCAGCCCAAGAAACGCCCCACTTTATATGCATGGTCAGCGGTCAGAGTGATTCCAGCTTCGCCACGGAAGCCATCAGTCCCAAAATACTTTCCCATTATAATTCTTCCTATTCCACAGAAGTGAACTTTTAGTTTTATATGCTTTAGCCGGAAAATCCGTTGCCTGCTGCTCACCACGGAGAGGTAGCATACTTGAGCAGCACAGCCATGCTGATGCATGGCCGATAAGTTTTAGCTCCGTCTAATCAATGGTTGTTCAATCAACCGAATTCGAATCATATCAATTATCGTGCACGCGAAATAAATTACCATCACTGAAACAATGGCATGAATTATTATGTTGCCTTCTTGGTATGCACCGACATTATTGCAAACATCCACCCATAACCAGCGCCGCATCGTATCGCTATTTGCATGAATCAAGAGGACTCCGAACGTAGAAGCTGCAATTGTGTTGATTACTTTACTATACCCTATCTTCAGGTTCTTAAAGAAAAGGAACGTAGTAACACCAGTCATCAATGCGAGCACTTTATTGGAATCTGCCACAAGGAAGTAACAGAATCCAATTCCTTTTCCAACCATGCGACTAAGCGTAGCCAGAACAATAATACTTCCCCATGAAAGCAACAATGATGAACCTGCCAGAAGCCCGGTAATTTTTGCGCTATTGAACCACTCTTTTGGATACAGCCGAATGTACGATGCAATCACATAGAGGATGCTGAACCATGTGACATAATTGAACACCACATTGGCTTTTGCAAAGGACGGTAAAAATACATAAATGCCTATGCACCATGCCATCAGCAAGAAATGTTCCTTCTCTGTTAGTGCATGAATCAACTTGTTTAGAAACGGAATCAACAGATAGAACAGCAGAAAGCAACTTGTAAAATTATCCGCTACTGTAAAAAATGGGAACACCATTTTCAGGAATCCCTTGACAGAAAACGCCTCATAGCCGGTGAAAAAGAAAAGACACCAGATTACCACCGCGTAAAAGTACCTTTCTCCCAACAGCTTAAAGAATTTCTTCTTTGTAATCGCCGAGGTGCACATAAAGTACCCCGTTATCAGCACAAAGCAATCAATACCTGTCTTGCCGCCCCAGCCAAACAGCAGCAAAAAGTAATCTTGAAAATGCAGAACGCTTTGCGCATCAATACAGCGCATCAAACCCGAATTGACAACATAGTGATGCGCCACAATCATCAACATCGAGAGGATTCGGAAAAGTTCAATGTTAGAACTTCTTACCCCCCCCCTGAATTTATCGGTCTTTACCGCAACTGCGTTCATTTCTAAACCTCTCACAAATGTCTATCTTGTCAGTCTTTCTGTCCCAAAATCACATCACAGATGTGATCCACATCTTCAAGCGCCAAATCTGCATACAACGGCAGGGTCAGCACACGCAATGCCAGATGCTGTGCCACAGGGGTCTTCTCCGTCCCTGCGGTCGGATAATTCCGGTAGCACTCAAAGCTGTTGGTCAACGGGTAGAAATATTTTCTGGCCGTGATGTCCTGCTCAGACAGCATCTCGAAAATCTCGTTCCGGGTGTACTTGTAGCCATCAAACACGACCGGGAAGTAGGCGTAGTTGCTCTCTACATTTTCCTGAATCGCACTAAGTTTGATACCTTCCACACCGGAAAGGCGCTCACGGTAATGTTCCACGACCTTCTTGCGTTTGGCGATTTCCTCGTCCAGATGCCGCAGGTTGCAGATGCCCATCGCTGCCTGAAATTCATTCATCTTGGCATTGCCACCTACGAAGCAAACCGATTCAGGACCATGGATACCAAAATTCTTCTGGTCGTTCAGCAACTGCACCCAACTGTCATCTTTAAAGCAGACAGCACCACCCTCGATAGTATTGAACACCTTAGTCGCATGGAAGCTGAACATAGAAGCGTCACCAAAGCAAGCGGTGGATACGCCCTTGTACTTCACAGCAAAGGCATGAGCTGCATCGTAGATTACCTTCAAGCCATATTTCTTTGCAATTCGATCAATTTCCTCAACATCGCAAATGTTGCCATACACATGTACCGGAACGATGGCTACCGTGCGGTCGGTGATAAGACTTTCAATCTTCGTCACATCCATGGTATAGTCTTTATCGTTCACATCGCAGAACACCGGCACAAGTCCGTTACGAACGATAGCATGGGTGGTAGAAGCAAAGGTAAAGGGCGTAGTAATCACCTCACCACCCTCCGGCAGGTTCAGGGCAGCAATGGCATTTTCCAGAGCCAGGTGACCGTTCGTATAAAGTGCCACATGGGGCACGCCCAAACAGCCCTCCAATTCTGCCTGCAACTGCTTATGCTTTGCTCCCATATTAGTCAGCCAGTGGCTTTCCCAAATAGGACGGAGTTCTTCTACGTATTCATCTAAACTCGGCATAGACGACCGAGTGACTAAAATTTTATTACCCATATTTCCTCCCCTATAATCAGATGCAATCTAGTAACGCATCTGTAACATCTGTTTTCTGAATATTCCAGTCTTTTCCTAGATTATTATTTAAAACTTTTTTATAGAAACTGTATGCAACACTGACGTCAACAAAAGAAAGTCCAATGGAATTGAAATAGCAAATTTCATCATCACTTTCTCGACCAGGCTTTGTTCCATCTATAATGTCAGCGATATTGGCATATATATCACTGTCTTTAAGTAATCCCTCTTTATACATCCGAGCAATAGTTGGTGAGCCTCGATGTTTCAAAGAATGCCAGTTATCGCAAACAATCTTTGTTGCTTTTTGTGGAACAGCGTATTCATCTTCCCATCCACCTACATGACAATAATAAGCTCCCTTTCTTACAGCACCTGCTTTTAGAAGAGGTTCCTGGCAACTTACCGCTGTAACAATTATATCTGCGTTCTGAGCAGCCTTGTTATAATCCGAATTACACGAAACGAAATCAACATCGGGATACTTCTTTTTCATTGCATCAATAAATTGAATTTCTCCGTGTTCACTTCTGGACGCCACATAACAAGTATCTATTTGCGGGAACATTTGCTTAATTGCAATAAAGTGAGCTTTTGCCTGTTCTCCAGAGCCAATATGTACGACTATCTTTACGAGCCAGATATTTTGCACCAATAGCGCCCATACAAGCCGTGCGTAACGCTGTAATCAGCGTACCGTCCATCACTGCAATCGGAAATCCCTGCTCTAATTCTGATAAAATAATTACACCAGAAACATTTTGGGATGAAAACTTACATGGGTTTTCTGGAAAAACGGATACCCATTTAACTCCGCAAACTCCATCGTTCATCAATGTTGACGGCATGCAGTTAATTCTATCCTGCGTTTTTTGATTAAAAATCTGCGAGATTTTGTCCGGAAGCAGAACACCACCGTTTTTATAATCGACGAGAACATCTTCAATCACACGAATAACCTTCTGAATATCACAACATCCTGCCGCAATAATATCTTCCATGGATATTAATTTTACTGTCAAATCGTTTTTCAAGAATGCCCCTCCTCCATTATATAATCCTATCTACTGAAAACTTTTCAAATTGCATATTATTGCCTAGCGTATCGATTACAAATATGCTATTCTGCAACATTGAAATTTCTCTTTTGAGATTTTCAGTTGTATCACAAAGAATGTCTACCTCAGCCATTCTTTGATTTACATCATAGCTCCAAGCAATCTCACTTCCAACCTCACATCTTGGAATCAGTGAAACCACGCTACAATCACCGGTTCTGTCAAATCCCCGCATTTCTGCAACCTTACCTGCTTTTAACGTAGGGAACAAAACCGCTGCGCGTTTTCCATTCAGGTTAACGCCATCAGCTAAAGGCTTCATATTACCGCAATTACCTTCTAGTGCGTAATGAACCATTGCCTCCATCAAATCTATTCCAAACTCTTTTGTGTACACTCGTTCGTAATCAACGCCCGGAAATCTTAATCCAGGGTCGAAGAATCTGAACTTTCCATTATCTTCAAATCCCTGCATAAAAATAGGACCATTCTTATAACCCATTGCTTTAAACATCTGCACAACATTTTGATGTGCAGATGTTAAATATTCGTGCGTAAACCTTGACGGAGAAACAGCACAGGCCACAACTTTTTCGAGATGGTTTTCTTCGGAACCACAGTAGCTGTCTACCGTTCTGATTAAATACGCTTCGCCATCCACAAAGAAATATGTGACCTGGAACTCATGCGCCCCCTTCATATACTTTTCGATAAGGATATCCCCATTTGAAGATTCACTCTTTGCAAAACTAATTGCATCTTCAAGCTGTTCTACTGTGTAACACACGGACTGTCCACGCGATCCTCTGCTATCAACTGGCTTAATAAACAGTGGAAATTCCGCTTGTCCAGATAAAGCCTCTTCTTCTGTGTATTCAGGAATGACATCCACACCGTTTTTAATACACATTTTTTTAAATGCATGTTTATCAGTCATATAGAAAAATTGTTCTTTCGTTCCGTAGCATGGTAGATCAAGAGCAGCGCATATCTGTTGATATGGCCGCTGGCATGGATCAATATAACCACATATGACGCCATTCACCTGCTCTTGCTTACAACGTTCAACGATCCGATCTATATCCTTAATATTAAGCATCCATGATTCATCTGAAATTTTTTTTGCAGGAGAATCCACAAGGTAATCTGTAACGATTGTGTACACGCCCATTTTTTTTGCTGCCTCAACTAGTTTTATCTGTTGAGCTGTTCCACCAAGAATCAATATTTTTTTCATTATTGTTACCGCCTTTATTCTCATGAAGATTTATTCATCATTGAAAAAAATGTATGCTTTAGATATTCATACGAATCGAAATGCAAAACTTTTGATCCTCCTACGTAAATCAAAGCGCCAAGAGGAATTTGGATCAATAATGTTACAAAATCCGAGAACCTAAAGTATTTAATGACAGAAATAATAAAACCCATTCCAACAGCTAATATTATGCTCGGAAGAATATCTTTAATTTGCTCTACATACCCATATCCCAGTAACTTCTTGTTGGGAAAAGAATTGATTATTTGACTTAAAAAGCTTGTTATAAAAAGGCTATACGCCATTGCCATAACACCAAATCGTATGCTTGCAAAAAGAACTGTTAAACCAACAACTTTTTTTGTTATTTCTAATTTGAGAAAAATATCACTTCTCCCCTGTGCAGTAATAGCATTTAAGTTGGCTGTATGAATAGGATAGAACATATATGTGATGCAAAAAATCCTTAAGTACGGCACACATGGAAGCCATTTATCTGTAAGCACCACTTTCACTATTGGTTCTGCACAAAAGAACAAGCCAATCATTAATGGCGACATTGTATAGGTACTAACTTTTATTGACTTCCTAGTCATCTCTTTTATACGCTGCTTATTGTCTTGTACACCAGACATGACGGGAAGTAAAACACTATTAATTGAAGCATTGATATTGTTAACAATAACACTTGGAAATTGTCGACCTTGGTTGTAATACGCTAAATCGACAGACGAATACATCTTTCCTATCAAAAGGCTGCGCAGGTTATTATATATTGTATCCAACAATGTGGATGCCAACATTTTCCAGCCAAAGGAGAGCATCTCTTTCAGGCGATTCCAACTAAAAAGTTTTTTGGGGCGCCACTTAACTGTAATCCATAGAATCACTGTGTCAAGAAAAGCATTTGATAATTGCTGACCAACAATAGCCCAAACTCCTGCACCCGAAAAGGCAAGACCAATGCCAAAAAAAGCCGAGAATATTGTCCCCCCAAGCGTAGAATAAAAGAACTTTTTGAAAATCATATGCCGTGAAACGTATGCTTGTTGAATTCCTTTTACACCAGATATAATAATCAGCAACCCAATAACGCGAATTACTGCCGTTAGCGAAGAATTGTTGTAAAATTTTGCAATGATTGGCGCTATACAGAACAAAAGGGAATATATGATTAGACAAACAGCAAAGTTAAAATAAAAGACAGAAGAAAAATCAATTTCGTCTGCATCTTTCTTCTGAATTAAAGCAGTGCCAAGCCCACTATCTACAAAAACCTGCAAGATAGTAATAAAAACCGTAACTAATGAAACCATTCCAATGACATCTGGTTCCAAAATTCGTGCCATAACTATTGAAACTAGTATGGTTACACCCTGTGCTCCACAACGTTCTGCAAATCTCCATATCAAATTTGAAAGTGTAGTGTTTGCATTACTATTATCTCGCATTATTTCTCCCTGTTTTTTTCTTTAAATTTTTTGCTACAACAATAGCATGCCTGATTGGTACATAAGCATGCTTTCCGACTGCCTTATAGATTGGCATCAAGATTTTTTCAAACTGCTTAAGGTAATCTGGAACATACAAGAAATCATCTAAAATTCTATGATTGCAGGCTGTGCTTTCGCTGCTTTCATCCACACATAAATCAAATGTTTTGCTTTCATTTAATGGCTGATTTTCATAACCATAATTTTGTGAATTTGGTGTACCACCTTTGTCTAAAACTTTGCTGCAATACAAGCCACTTCCATCGAATCC
>ENA-OVGJ01000817-OVGJ01000817.1-human-gut-metagenome-genome-assembly--contig:-NODE-817-length-12916-cov-6.411788_pt1 | contig 12916 bp, 9 predicted proteins | sample MGYA00237772_ERZ505423 | MGnify/ENA primary metagenome ERZ505423 (study PRJEB26158, sample SAMN06016386) | human gut metagenome | biome: human gut; feature: ankylosing spondylitis patient; material...
AATCACCTTGGATTCCATAGCGAGTGACCTGAAAAGGCCGCTCGCTTTTTTGTTTTCCACGAAACATGAAGGGAGGAACGCAATGCCAAATAAAACGCAAGAATATCTTAATCTCGCCCAGCAAACGGCAAAGGAACTGACCCGGTATTGGGAAAACTGGACGGACTATCTGACCACTGCATCCCGGTTGTATAAATACAGCTATGCAGACCAGCTCATGATCTACGCCCAGCGTCCTGATGCTACCGCCTGTGCCAGTTTCGACCTCTGGAACAACCGCATGAACCGCTACGTCAGGCATGGCTCCAAGGGCATCGCCCTGTTAGACCAGTCCAGCAGTGTCCCACGTCTGCACTATGTCTTTGATGTGAGCGATACCGGGGTGCGCCGCAATTCTCGTGACCCTGAGGTGTGGCAGCTCGGCCCTGATCTGGTTCAGCCTGTGTCAGAAATGCTTGCCAGAGAATACGGTGTCCGGCATGAACGAATCACCCAGCAGATCGCGGACATTTGCGGCAAGCTGGTGGATTCCTATTGGGATAACAACAGCGGTGACATTCTCGACATCGTTGACGGCTCGTTCCTGATGGATTATGATGAAGCCGGACAGGAGTTCCAGTTCAAAAGTGCCGCTGCAATCAGCATCACCTATGCTGTCCTTGAACGATGCGGTTTTGAGCCGGAAGGACATTTTGACCGGGACGATTTTCAGGCCATCTTCTCCTTTTCCACTCCTGCCGCCGTGTATGCGTTGGGCACCGCAGTCAGCGAGTGCAGCCGGGATGTGCTGCGCAACATCGAAAGAACCGTAAAGACGACAATCCGCCGCCGCAATGTAGAAAGGAGCCAGTATGAATATGAACAGCAGGAACGTGACCTACTCGACCATCGGGGATTATCAGCTCCCGAACCTGACCCTGCCCCGGCAGGAGAAAACACTGGGCAAGTACGGCAGGCTGCGCCGGACGTACCTGATGAACCATCGCCCGGTGCTGTACAACACGATGCTTCTGTCGGGAACTCTGCATCCGCACCTGCTGGAGGTGGAGCAAACCGCAGAGAGCCGGATGCGGCAGACCATGCAGGAGTTGCTGAAACAGAACCCGGCTCCGAACAAGGAGCAGTATCAGATGGAGTGGGTGCAGCACATGAACAGCCTGAAAGCACAGGCCGAGGAACTGGTGATGAACGAGCTGATTTACAGCTAAGTTTCTTCGATGCACACATTCCCACCGAAGCTGAACAAATTGAATCCATCGACCAAGCGGAGAGCGAAATATCGCCCTCCGCTTTCTCTTTGTCACAGGCTGAGATCGAAAACGCGCTGCGGAGAGGTTCCAATGTTGAAGGCAGCAAACTTCGGATATGGAAAATTTATCAGTTGCAGCCTGACCGAAAACTCCGGGCAAAGGCTCTTGCCAACGAATATGCACCGTATGGCCCCGGCGGTTCTTCACACACTTATCTGGACGGAAGCTGTGGTTGGCTTGACCATGACAGCAAGGGGCTGACGTTTGAGCATTATCCCGACCATCAGAAAGTGCTTCTCCGCTGGAATCAGGTCGAAAAATATATTCACCTGATGATTCAGTCTGACCGCTACCTGTCGGACAAAGAAAGAAGAGTCATCGACTTTCCCCTTGAACTGAACGCCGCCAGTGCAGCCGAATACACTGCATTAAAGGCGCAGCACCCGGATACTCTGGTTGGATTTGAAGCTGGCGGCAATTTTATGTTCTATGGAGAAGATGCTGCCAAGGTCGCAAAAGTTCTCAACAGTGCTTTGTTTACGAGAGAAACAGCACTGGGCGAAGTTCAGGTCACAGGCTTTCCACCTAGCTTATGGATAAGAAAGTCAAAAGAATTGTGGTCTGCGGGCAATGATGTTTACCTTGCCGGATTGAACGAAGATGGGACTCATTACCAGACTAAACATCTGCACAAAGAGGACTATCTGCCCATCGGCTCCATCATCAATATGGATGGCCGGAAATTTCGGATTGGCGGAGTGGATTTTGATAAGGGCAAGGTTTCCTTGCAGGATATGGCACTGGCCGACCTGCGGATGCCAATTTTTCGGGAAGAACCGCTATCTGTTGTCCGGGAATTGTACGAACAGCAGGACGAGGCCCTTGACGCTGCTCCCGAAAAGGCCGTTGACTATAAGGTCGGGGACGATGTTGTGGTAGACCTTCTCACACGAACCATCGAGGGCAAAATCGGCTATGTGGGCGAAACCGATGTGCGCATCGACACCAGTGCGCAGGGCTATTCGTGGAGCAACGAGGTGCTGAACAAACAGCAGTTCGAGGACAGTCTGCGACGGGATGAGCCTACGTCTGATGAATCACTGGACAAGCTGCCTATCTCTGGGGAGGTCAACGGCGAATGGCAGACCTTCCCGGATGCCGCTGCCTTGGATGAAGCCCTGAATGCCGAACCTGCGCCGGAGCCTGCCGGGAACTTCCACATCACGGACGACCATCTGGGCGAGGGCGGCGCAAAGCAGAAGTATGCCCGGAATATTGCAGCTATCCGCACCCTGTTTCAGTTGGAACAGGAACACCGTGGAGCCACCGCCGAGGAACAGGAAGTGCTTTCGCAGTATGTGGGCTGGGGTGGTCTGCCGGATGCCTTTGACCCGGATAAGAGCAACTGGTCAAAAGAGTACACGGAACTGAAAGGGCTGCTCTCCGAGGACGAGTATGCCGCAGCCCGCAGCTCCGTGCTGAATGCCCACTACACCAGCCCCACCGTAATCCGTAGTATTTACGTTACTGTGGAGCGCATGGGTTTCCGCAGCGGTAACATTCTGGAACCTAGTATGGGCGTAGGCAACTTCTTTGGAATGCTGCCCGAGAGCATGGCAGACAGCCGCCTGTACGGTGTGGAACTGGACAGTATCACGGGCCGGATTGCCCAAAAGCTGTACCCGGAGGCCAACATCAAAGTGGCCGGATTTGAAACCACGGATAGGCGGGATTTCTACGATTTAGCGGTCGGCAACGTACCGTTTGGCAATTACAAAGTCAACGACAAAGCGTATAACAAGCTGAACTTCAGCATCCACAATTATTTCTTTGCGAAAGCCATCGACCAGGTGCGGCCGGGCGGCGTGGTGGCGTTTGTTACCAGTCGTTACACGCTGGACAGTAAAGATTCTTCTGCCCGCAAGCACATGGCAGAACGAGCCGATTTGCTGGGGGCCATTCGTCTACCCAACAACGCTTTCCGTGCCAACGCTGGTACGGATGTTGTCAGCGACATTATCTTCCTGCAGAAGCGTGACCGCCCCATCGACCATGAGCCGGACTGGATACAGCTCGGCAAAACGGAAGATGGCTTTACCATCAACAGCTATTTTGTAGACCACCCGGAGATGGTGCTGGGCGAACTGACCACTGAAAGCACCCAGTATGGCTGTGAGGAATGCACCGTGCGCCCCATTGAGGGTGCAGTGCTGGCAGACCAGCTTGCCGAAGCTATCCAGCATATTGAGGGACTGTACACGGAAGTTGAGGTCGAAACACCAGATATTGCGGATGCAGAAAATGAGCGACACATTCTCCCTGCTGACCCGGATGTGAAGAACTTCTCCTACACCGTGGTTGACGGTGAAGTGTATTACCGCGAAAATTCTGTTATGACACAGGTGGAGCTTTCCGACACCGCCAAAGGCCGTGTGACCGGGATGGTGGAGCTGCGGCAAATCGTCAATGAGTTGATTGACCAGCAGCTAAACGACTACCCAGATGCCGACATTCAGGCTACGCAGGAAAAGCTGAATGCCGCCTACGATGCCTTTTCTGCAAAATACGGCTTGCTGAATGACCGCAAAAACGGCAGATTATTTGAGCAGGATTCTTCTTACTATCTGCTGTGTTCTCTGGAAAATCTGGACGATCAGGGGCAACTCAAAAGCAAGGCGGCGATGTTCACCAAACGCACCATTCGCCCGGAACGTACTGTCACCAGCGTGGACACTCCCACGGAAGCACTTGCAATTTCCATCGGAGAGCGTGGCCGGGTGGATTTGCCCTATATGGCAGAGCTGCTCGGCACTCCCGGCGACTATGAGCGAATCACCAGCGAACTATCCGGCGTAATTTTCAAAGACCCCGGCACAGACCCTACTGACCCAGAAGCGGGCTGGCAAATGGCGGATGAATACTTGTCCGGCAATGTCCGGGCAAAACTGCGCATGGCACAGCTTGCCGCCGAAACTAACCCGGAGTTTGCAGTCAACGTCACCGCATTGGAAAAGGCGCAGCCGAAAGACCTTGAAGCATCTGAGATTGATGTACGTCTGGGTGCAACATGGCTTGCGCCGGAGATCATCCAAAAGTTTATGGCAGAAACTTTCCAGATTCCCTACTATCTGCGTCATGCAGTTAAAGTGAGATATTCTCCCTATACCGCAGAATGGCGCATTGAGGGCAAGTCGGCTATGGGCAGAGGCGACATTACCTCCACCGAAACCTATGGCACATCCCGCGCCAATGCCTACAAGATTCTGGAAGATACGCTCAACTTGAAAGATGTGCGCATCTATGATGCCATTGAAGATGAAGAAGGCAGACCGAAGCGCGTCCTGAACAAAACGGACACCATGCTGGCGCAGCAGAAACAGCAGGTAATCAAAGATGCTTTCGCCAACTGGATCTGGCAAGACCCCCAGCGGCGCATTGCACTGGTGAAGCAGTACAACGAACTGTTCAACAGCAACAGACCGCGCGAATACGATGGTTCCCACATCCACTTTGTCGGTATGAACCCGGAAATTTCGCTCCGGGAACACCAGCGTAACGCCATCGCTCATGTGCTTTATGGTGGTAATACGCTGCTTGCACACGAAGTGGGAGCCGGAAAGACGTTTGAGATGGCAGCATCCGCAATGGAAGCCAAACGGCTGGGGCTGTGTCAGAAAAGTCTTTTTGTGGTGCCAAATCATCTGACGGAGCAATGGGCGACAGAGTTTTTGCACCTATACCCCAATGCCAAGCTGCTGGTAGCTCGAAAAAAGGACTTTGAAACCGCCAACCGCAAAAAATTCTGTGCTAGAATTGCGACTGGGGACTACGATGCGGTCATCATCGGTCATTCACAGTTTGAGCGCATCCCGTTGTCCTATGAGCGGCAAGAACGCATTATTCAGGAGCAGATTGATGAAACGCTTGCCGCCATCAACGAACTGAAAGCCACTGCTGGCGAAAATTTCAGCATCAAGCAGATGGAAAAGACACGCAAAACGCTGGAAATCAAGCTGGAAAAGCTACGCTCCGATGCGAGAAAGGATGATGTTATCACCTTTGAGCAGTTGGGCGTGGATAGGCTTTTTGTGGATGAGAGCCATTTTTACAAGAACCTTTTCCTCACGACAAAAATGCGCAATGTCGCTGGTTTGTCTACAAGTGAAGCGCAAAAATCGAGCGATATGTTCGGAAAGTGCCGCTACTTGGATGAGGTCACAGGTGGGCGCGGCGTGGTGTTTGCTACGGGAACGCCCGTGAGCAACTCCATGTCGGAGCTGTACACGGTCATGCGCTATCTGCAATATGGCACACTCCAGCAAAAAGGGCTGACACACTTCGACTGCTGGGCATCTACTTTTGGTGAAACCACCACCGCCATTGAACTTGCCCCGGAGGGTACGGGCTATCGTGCGCGCACTCGATTTGCGAAGTTTTTCAACCTCCCGGAACTGATGTCGATGTTCAAAGAGGTTGCCGACATTAAAACCAGCGATCAGCTTCATCTGCCTGTGCCGGATGCAAAGTTTGAAACCGTGGTAGCGAAACCGTCCGAGATTCAGAAAGAAATGGTGCAGGAGCTGAGCAGACGCGCTGCGAAAATCCACTCCGGCACGGTGGATGCGTCCGAGGACAATATGCTGTGCGTCACCAACGATGGCCGAAAGATCGGTCTGGATGTCCGCCTGATGAACCCCATTCTGCCGGATGACCCCAACAGCAAACTGAACACTTGTGTTCGGAATGTGCTACAAATCTGGGAAGATGGCAAGGAGCAAAAGTTGACACAGCTTTTGTTCTGCGACCTTTCGACACCGAAAAATGATGGCAACTTCAATGTCTATGAGGATATTCGCAAAAAGCTGATCGCTGCCGGTGTGCCGGAAAACGAGATTGAGTTTATCCACAACGCCGACACCGAAGCGAAAAAGGCAGCATTGTTCTCCAAAGTACGCTCCGGCGATGTGCGCGTCCTGCTGGGCAGCACGGCAAAAATGGGCGCAGGAACCAATGTGCAGCAGCGTCTTGTGGCAGTGCATCATCTGGATGTCGGCTGGAAGCCCAGCGACATGACCCAGCGCAACGGACGCATTATCCGGCAGGGCAATATGAATAAGGAAGTCAAGGTGTTCAACTACGTCACAGAGGGAACTTTTGACAGCTACTTGTTCCAAACTTTGGAGAATAAACAGCGATTCATCAGCCAAATCATGACTTCAAAATCCCCGGTACGCTCTTGCGATGATGTGGACGAACAGGCTTTGTCTTATGCTGAGATCAAGGCATTGTGTGCTGGAAATCCGCTCATCAAGGAAAAGATGGATTTGGATGTGCAGGTGGCGAAACTGAAAGTGCTGAAAGCCGACCACCAAAGCCAGAAGTTCCGTCTGGAAGATAAGCTGCTCACAAAATTCCCGGCTGACATTCAGGAAACGAATGCCTATATTGCCGGAGTGAAAGCGGATGCCGAACTTGCCGCCGCCCATCCTCAGGAGAAAGAGGGCTTCTGTGGCATTACCATCAAGGGCGTGACCTATGATGAGAAAAAGACTGCTGGCGAACGACTTCTCCTCGCTTGCTCCGAACTTCCCAATAGTGAGGAAAAAGTGATCGGCAGTTATCGCGGCTTTGAACTGTCCCTGCGCTTCGACACCTATCACAGCGAGTATCAGGCTCTTTTGAAAGGCCAACGGAAATACTCGGTAGCACTGGGCAAAGACCCTCTTGGCTGCATCATCCGGCTGGATAATTCGCTGAACAATTTCCCGGAACGAATCACTTCTGCCGAAAACGAACTGGCTACCCTGAAACAACAGCAAGAAGCGGCGCAAATCGAAGTGGAAAAGCCGTTCCCACAGGAAGAAGAACTGGCTGAAAAGTCGGCTCGCCTTGCGGAGCTGAACGCACAGTTGGATATGGATGAAAAAGGTCACGAGCCGGAACAGGATGAGGAAGAACAGGAGGACGAACCTCGCCGCCCCTCGGTGCTGGCAGCACTGGAAGAAAAGGCGGACAAGACAGAAACCGTTAAGCCGTTCAAAAGTTTTCTGGACAAGGATGGTGATGCACGATGAGGGAAAAACGAGATGAAATTCTTATCCTGCGCATCACAAAATCAGAAAAAAGCCGCATTTATGAAAAGATGTTGGGCATGGGCATCCGTAGTCTAAGCGCATATATCCGTAAAATGGCTCTGGATGGCTATTGCCTGCATCTTGATTTGCAGGAATTGCGCCGCATGGCATACCTCTTGCAAATGTGCAGTACGAACTTGAACCAATATGCCAAACGCGCCAACGAGTGCGGTCAGGTTTACGCTGCTGACGTAGAGGATTTGCGCACCCGGTTGGACGAGCTAATCGACATTGGCAAGCAGATTCTTTCCCGGCTGGCTGATCTCTGACTTTTTCCCACGGCTTCGGCTGTGGGGCTACATAATGAGGCCGCATCATTGACACGGTGCCCATGCTCCTGTATATTAAAGCCAGAAATAGAAAGGTGGTGCTACTGATGAGGATCGTATTTAGAATTATGCTTTTTCCTATCTACCTGTTTGCGGCTTTTGTGACTCTGATGCTGAAATGGACGCTCAGCTTATCGGCTTTTATTCTTGCGCTGCCGATGCTCTATATTTTCGGCTGCGGGCTTTATACGCTGTTCCGGGGCGAGTGGATGCAGTTTCTGATCCTGCTGGTGGCTGAGTTCGGATGCTTTGTTCTGGTCTTTGCCGGAACCGCTGTTGTAGATGCTGCCGAGAGGTTCAGCGGCTGGCTGGCCGGACTAGGAGGTTCAAATGAATAAAGACGTAATGACCGACTATTATCGAAATAATCCGAAAGACATTGTGTATGAACAGCTTGCGGATAATAAACAATATCATGAACTGCTTCAGAAGAAGATTGCTTCTCAAGACGCTTTGCGCTCGCTTATAAGCGAAGAAGCGTGGAGACGCTATCTTGATTTGGATGCTGTTGGTAATGAATTAGAGAGTTTCCGGTTAGAAACCATGTACCTCGCCGGAGCTGCCGATTATGAAAAACTTTTCAAGTAAGAGTGCCGCCGTTGTGCGGCATTTTTTTGTAGGAGGTGATGGAACTGGCTGCAACACGGTTGATTGCCATGCGCAAAAATAAGGGGAAGTCCATTGCCGCCTGTCTGAATAACCACACCAGCTATATCCAAAACCCAGACAAAACCGAGCAGGGTGAACTTGTCAGCAGCTATCAGTGCAGTCCCTTGACAGTAGACGAAGAATTTATGCTGACAAAGCGACTTTATGAACAGACCACCGGGCGCAGGCAAAAAAGCAATGTGATTGCCTATCAGGTACGGCAGTCTTTCAGGCCGGGAGAAGTGACACCCGAAGAAGCTAACAAGATTGGCTATGAATTTGCCGAGCGATTTTTGAAAGGAAAACACGCCTTTATCGTCGCCACCCATACTGACCGTGCGCATATCCACAATCATATTATTTATAATTCCACTGCGTTAGATGGTACACGGAAATTTCGGGATTTTTACTTTTCCGCGCTTGCTGTGCAACGGCTGAGCGACCTGATTTGCTTGGAACACCAGCTTTCCGTTATTCAGAAAAAGCCCTATCGGGAGCGGCAGAAACGCATCCTATACCCGCCCAAAGAAAGCAACCGTGACAAGCTCTGCACTGTGATCGACAACATTTTGTTGCACGATAAGCTCAAAGATTTTGCTGCATTTCTGGATGCGCTGGAACAGCAGGGCTATGAGGTGAAGCGTGGCAAGCATCCCTCGGTGAAAGGCAAAGGGCAGCGGCGATTTATCCGATTTCGCACATTGGGAGCCGGATACACCGAGGAAGAAATCAAAACGGTGTTGGATGGCAAGGCTGAACACCAGCCGCACCCCAAACAGCCCTTGCCCGAAAAGAAGTTTGGCCTGCTGGTGGATATTCCCACGAAAATGGCCGAGGGCAAAACCAGTGGATATAAAAAATGGGCAACAAAGTTTAACCTGAAAGAAATGTCCAAGACACTGCTCTACTTGCAGGAAAAGAAAATTGACAGTGCGGACGAACTGCGGGAACGTGCAGCGGCGGCAACAGAACGGTATCACACGCTGGGCGATTCCATCAAAGCGGCAGAGAAGCGCATGGGGGAAATCGCTGTCCTGCGGGCGCACATAGTCAATTACGCAAAGACCCGCGATGCGTACGCCGCCTATCGCAAGGCCGGATACAGCAAAAAGTTTCTGGAAGCACACCGGGAAGAGATCGAACTGCACAAGGCTGCGAAAGCCGCCTTTGACGAAGCGGACTTAAAAAAGTTGCCCAAGGTAAAAGATTTGAACGTAGAATATTCCGAACTGCTCTCCCAAAAGAAAGTAGCGTACCCGGAGTATCGCAAAGCCAAAGAAGAAATGCAGGAACTGGTTCGCGCACAGAAAAATGTGGAACGGTTCTTTGCAGAAGAAAAGCAGATGCACGAAACAGAACAGGTGCGTTAATGCTGGACTGCCGGAGCTGACGATCGTGTCGGTTCCCGGCAGTCTTTTTTTGTCTTATAATCCCTATGGTGATGCACTGTTTCTTTCGATTGTGTATACGAGGAACGGCAACAGGTATTCTAAAGAGTGTAAACAACTCGATAGGATGAGGTTGCGCTATGAAAGAATTATTTGGACAGCGATTACGGGAACAGCGTTTGAAACATCATTTGACGTTGGAGCAAGTAGCAGAAAAAGCAGACCTTTCTGCCAACTATATCGGGATGGTGGAGCGCGGACTAAAGGAACCGGGGCTTGCAACCATTGTCAAAATCTTGAATGCCCTGAATATTTCAGCAGACGAACTTTTGTGCGATCTGGTTCCAAGTGCATCTCATGTGACCGATGATGAAATCAGCAAGCGGCTTGAAGGACTGACCCCTATGCAGAAGAAAGTGGCACTTGACCTTCTGGACACCTATATTACCAATCTGCCTTACCTCACCAAAGAAGAATAATCCTGCGGCAACTCTGGCGCACCAGCTTAATTTTGGCTGGTGCGCTTTTCTTTTGCAATTCTTTAGGCTATAATATTTCTTATAGAATGTATTCATTCCCAAAGAATTGATTTCGAGGTGAACAAGATGCGAGAACCGCGATATAGTATCCTTTCCGACATCAACGATGGAATCGACCGTGCCAAGCAAGGCAAGCTGACTCTGTACTGGCAGCGGAACATTGAACACGAATACCGCTGCAAAAAGTGACCCCGGCAGAGCAGCAAGCCTACACCGACTTGCAGGACATTCTTGCTGCCGTTCCGCAGTGGAGCGATGAGGAAGAACTGCGCTCCGGCATGGAGGGTATCGGTGGCCGCGTCTGGTTCTGTTATTTCTGGGAAGAACACGATTCGATGGTGCAGCTTACTGAAGATTGCAGCGGCAAGTTTACGGTTGCTTACGTTCTGGATTCGGATGTCACCCCAGAGGTGCGAAAGGCGGCTGCACAGCACGCACAACAGCAGCTTGCTGAATGTATGCAGGAGTGGGATGTTCCGCTTATGAAATCGGCTATTCCAGAAAAAGATAAATACGAATATTTAGATGAAGCGGCATCCCATCTGATGCAAGTCCTCAATGACCCGGAGAGCATCATCGGGTAAAAAGCGTTCCGCAGGAATGCGCAGCCTGCATCGGAACGGTGCAGAGTGAAAGGGTTTGGGGTGTCCCCAACAAGCATTTTGCAGCGCAAAATAGGCATTTGTATAGACGAATGCACTGCTTGCCAGTGAGCTATACAGATGCCCAAACCTAAGCTACAATGAAGATGTGCTGAGAGAACGAAGCATTGCTTGAGCTGAACGCTCGTAATATCCTCGACCGCGTGGGCGGCGGTGATGCCTTCGCCAGCGGCCTCATCTACGCCATGCTGCACGACTACAAGGCCATGGATATGATCAACTTTGCCGTGGCCAGCAGCGCCATCAAGCACACCATCCACGGCGATGCCAACATCACCGACGACGTAAGCTCCATCCGCAACCTGATGAACATGAACTACGACATCAAGCGTTGAGTTTCGCCTCAGCGCTTCCGTCTGCCGGGAACCGACCGCTGTACGTTGGTTTCCGGCTTTTTTATACTGTCAGCGTCACAAATTGACACCAATTTATCATTCTTCACGAAGTATGTGCTAAAATCTCTTGACAGCACCTCACAAAATATGTTATCTTTTGTAAACATCCTTGAAAAGATATGACCTTTTCTGGGGACCGAACACAAACCGATTTTTCTCTGGAGGAAAGACCCATGAAACAGGAGATCATCCGCAAACTGAGCGCTGCCGTGGCCATGAGCCTCGTTGTTGGCGTCTCTCTGGCCGCCTGCGGCGGCGGCAGCAGCTCCACCGCCGCTGGTGTGACTAAGACCGGCTCTGCCGAAGGCTTTGGCGGTGCTGTCACCGCCACCCTGACCGTGGATGCCAACGGCACCGTTACCGACTGCAAGCTGGAAGGCGCACAGGAGACCGAGAGCATCGGCGGCGCTGCACTGGAAGAGCTGTCCAAGCAGGTCGTGGCCGCCAACGGCCCCGCCATCGACGGCGTTGCCGGTGCCACGGTGACCACCAAGGCCGTCCGGAAGGCCGTTGCCGCCGCACTGGGTGTGGAGCTGGCCGAAGAAGCCCCCGCCGACTCTGCTGCCGCAGCCCCCGCTGAACCCGCCGCCATCGTCCCGGTGGAAGGCGGCATCCAGATCGGTCAGGCCTATGCTGCCGCCCACGGCACCAAGTGCTTCACCGAAGCGGTGGCTGTGGTGAAGGATGACGTCATCCTCGCCGCCTACCTCGACGATTTTCAGTTCACCAGCACCGATGCAGGCGTGACCGCCGTGCCCAACTCCGACTCCGACTTTGCCGCAGGCTACGCCGAGGGCAAGGTGCTGATGTCCAAGCGGGCCAACGCCGATTATTACAGCAAGATGATGGCTGAAAAGGGCGGCTCCACGGTCGCTCTGGATGCAAACTTCGACGCCATCCAGAACTTTGCCGTCGGCAAGACCATCTCCGAGCTGGAGGATGTAGCCGCCAAGGGTGCCGAGGCTGTGGACGCCGTCTCCGGCGCAACGCTGGTGGATACCGCCGGTTATCTCTCTGCCATCGTGGATGCCGCCAAAAACGCCCAGACCACGCAGGCCGTGGAGTTCAACGGCAGCTCCGAGGACCTGAAGCTGAATGTGGTCTATGGGGCCGCACACGGCACCAAGTGCTTCACCTCCGGCGCTGTCGCCACCGCCGGGGACACCATCGTGCTGAGCTACATTGACGAGTTCCAGTTTGCCGGTTCGGACGCCGGGGTCGTCGGTGTGCCCAACTCCGATTCTGACTTCGGCGCAGGCTACGCCGAGGGCAAGGTGCTGATGTCCAAGCGGGTCAACGCCGATTACTACAGCAAGATGATGGCCGAAAAGGCTGGTTCCACCGTTTCGCTGGATGCCAACTACGACGCCATCCAGAACCACGTGAACGGCATGAGCATTGCCGACGCCGAGGCTCTGAGCAAAGATGAAAAGGCTGTGGACGCCGTTTCCGGTGCCACGCTGGTGGATACTGCCGGCTACGTTGGTGTGCTGGTGGATGCCGCAAAGTAAGGCAAGAAAAATAACGTTCCTCTGAACGCAGCAGCGCCCGCCGGGAGATCTCCCGGCGGG
>ENA-OVGJ01000820-OVGJ01000820.1-human-gut-metagenome-genome-assembly--contig:-NODE-820-length-12867-cov-16.242507_pt1 | contig 12867 bp, 16 predicted proteins | sample MGYA00237772_ERZ505423 | MGnify/ENA primary metagenome ERZ505423 (study PRJEB26158, sample SAMN06016386) | human gut metagenome | biome: human gut; feature: ankylosing spondylitis patient; material...
TGGCAACGTAAAGCTGCTTAGCCATTATCTCAAATTTTAACGAACTATTGATGAATAAATTACTTAAAATATTTTGTCTTTATGGGTTGTTTTGCCTATGTTATTGTTGTAAAAATAGCATAAATCCTAATCTTATAAACAAAAAAGTTTGTAAGCAAATATTGGTAAAAAATTATTTTGATGATAATGAATACATTATTAATGATGATATTTCAATCCAAGAACTGTATGAACTCTTACAGAATGCAACTCTATGTGACATAATCAAATTGCCTCCAAGATTAGTATTAACTATAAAAGGAACAAATTATCATCAAACTTTTTTCATATGTGATAATTATATAAAAGATGACAAAAGAAAAATATATAGATGTAAAAAAAATATAGAAAAGGAGTTAAAGAAAATCATCAAAGAATAGTGGACTATCTGCAAAAAACGTGTGGACTATGCATAGATTTTCCCAAACAAAAAATTATAGTAAACAAACGTATAAAACGGAGAAATAAAGCAACCTAAATGGTTGATTCTTCAAAAATAGAGACATGGATTCCTATGCAAAATATAGTTCTTATCCTGTCGTTTTTAACTTGGAGAAATATTACGCTTTAACTAAATAATAAAAATGGCTCTTATATTTGAAAACATTATAAAGGATTTAAGTCAGATAGGTTTCTTTTCTAAATATAAATTTAGAAAACGCGATGCCTCCTTTTTATTAAAAACGAAAGGAGGAAAATATATTATAGAACTTGATCATTGGATGGACGAAACGACTTCATCCCTCGTAATATATCCTATCTATGGTATTAGATTTGATATTCTTCATAAATGGTTTGAAAAATTTAGTATAAAAAGTCTTCAAGACCAACGAGATAGAGCAAGTATCTCCTTTTCTGGGGATATGCTTTCTTTACAAGATAAATTCTATTTTAGTTTGGATGGAGAAAAATATACAACCGACTTTGATTATTTTCAAACCAATCTCCAAAAATGCGCAGAGTATGTTTTTAAAGAATATTCTGCTCTTGATGAACTATACGAGAAGACGATTTTACCAATTTTGAATGGTAGTGCCACCCTTCCAAATGTTGGTGCTGATTGGATATTTATAGATTTAGCTTTATGTAAATTGGTAAGTCCATCAAATTTTTCCAAACTTAAACAAATAATTTTCCATCATGTTAGATATATGTATGAACAAAAAGAACCTAACGTTTTGGATTACTATAATCAGTTAGAAAGTGTTTTTAGTTATTTGGAAAATAATAGAATATAACCTATAAGATGACAACCGATTATCTTATTTCTATAATAGACTAATTATGAAAAAGATTTTCTTTTATATAATAATTGCATCGTTACTTGTTGTCTCTGGTTGTGACAAGAATAAAACGCCAAAGATATTTATAGAAGAATCTTTGGATTCATTACTATCTAATTTCATAAAAGATAATCCAAACGACCATATTTATTCTATACTTTTTTACAATAAAAACGAAAAGCAATTTATGGAGATAACAAGCTTTGGGAGACTTTATTATAGTAGACTTGTTGATAAGGTTTTCTATAAAGATGGGAAACTTATATGTTACTATTCCATTAATAGGAGTTGGGCTGACAGTTTACTAAATATTCCTGCTTCTTTGTTATGCACTGATTCACTTAAAAAGTATGATGATCTTAGCACAGGACTCATAGGCTATGAAGGTCCACTGAACACAAGGACATACAGGATATTCAGTAAGGGAAAAATATTGCCAGCAAAAGAGGATGACTTTGTTTGCAAAGTAATAGCAAGTGATACAAATGTTATTAAAAATGAGCAAATAAACAATATCTTAAATAGTTTTATCAACGAACACAACCCTATTATTACATATATACGATTTAAACACATAAAAAATAAACGATATATGTGTCTCGGCAATGACATCTCTTATGATAAGAAAGGGTTTATTGGAATGTTCTATCGAAATGGAAGAATTGTTGTCTTGTATTCCGATATCAATATGGCTGACAACGACATTGTTGAAACAAAGCTATTGAAATCGATAAAAGAATTATCGGACTACCACATCGTACACAATGAAATTCCTGTTTATTTTCAAGAAGAATACTGCTTAAAAGGAGATGACCTTACAGAGGTTTCATGCAATGACCCTGAATACATAAAGGTACATTTCAACTAAGAATCAGTCATATAAAATAAAAAGAAGCGGAACACTGCCTAATCATCCTTTCCTATACGCCTTTGTCTTGCGCCCAACGCAGGATGAAGGCTTTTCTTTTTTCAGCGGTATGCTCCGCCTTCAGCACCTCCTTCGCTTCGCTATCCGCACCTTTGGCTTTTGCAATCTCTTAGGCGTGAGAGTCAATACCATAAGGTAACCAATCCCGATTTTCAAAGGAGTAAGGCGTGGCGCACCGCCTTTCCTGCACTTTGTGCATCTTTCCTATGCTGTTATCTTGGTAGTTTGTTCCATTGTCCCTGTCATTGTCTGTGGAGTAATTGGCTTTTTATTCGCAGCAAAATGACAAGTATTCATATTAGCCTTTTCTCATCCGTTCCACACTCTCATTAGTGAATGGCTTCGACACCACTGATGTCCGTTCCATTATGCCACAAGCACATCCACCTTTCTGCTTGCCTTAAAGATAGGTATCTGTCTGCCACGATTTCATCATGGAAGAAGTAGCCATCCCATCCTATGATGACAACAGAGATTGCACAATTCATATCACCAGTCTTCTTCTTTTATTATTCCGGAGTAATATTCTGAAGTGGTGTTCTTTGTACCAAATCATTTTATTTGTTCGACGTGAAGCACTTACCAAATGTAATGCTTATGATTTTTCCTTTGCAAAGTTAGCGCAAGCGGCATTCTGAAAGGGTCGCGCTCCACGCTTACCCTAAGATTTTTTCAAAAGTTTTTGGGGCAGGTTTGCCTCATTCCAAAATCTTTCAAGCCCGAAGGATGAAATAATCTTGGCTATCCCTTGCATTTACATGCCTTCTCCTTGCTGCTCCTTGTATGCACGTAAAAATTACAAAAGCACTTCGGTGCTTCACTCTAAGTCGAACAAATAAAATTTAAAGATTATGGTACACACCACGTTTAAATCAGAATATCACTTCAGCAAAAGAAGTTCAAGACAGGTAGAATTGTCGAGCAATCTCTATCAGGTTGTCATCAATGGAGAGGATGGCGAGTATATCGAATATGAAATCGAGGCGGAGAGCCATTCAGAGGAAGCGCCAAGGCGGAAGCACTCGCAGCGGACAGCTTTGTAGACATCAGCTACATCGAAGTCTATCTCATTCACTAATCAGATTGTTTCACTCTTAAAATAAGAAAGTTATGAATACTTCAAATGTCATTTTAGCAGCTAAAGCCAATTCTGGCAAGTCCACAAACAATGTATGGGTTGTTTACACAAGCGATAACAGCTCAGATAAGATGTATTGCACAAGTGCATACAAGGCGATGCGCCTCGCCTTCCTCCTCAAAAAGAGGTTGGGATTGAACATCTCTGATAATTGCCTCGCACGCCTCTCGCAAGAGATTGCAAAAGCCAAGGGAGCCACAGCTCCCACGGTGCAGGAGGTGCAGAAGCCGGAGCCAGCTCCAGTAGAGGAAAAGCCTAAGAAGAAAAGAGGGCGCAAGCAAAAGGCTGAAAAGGCTGCTTAGGCAGTCTTCCACTTCCGCCCGGCTCGAAGGAGTCGGGCTTTCTTCTGTCGCTGCTGCAAGATCGTAACAAGTCCGCACTTGCCTACACTCCATACTAAAGCCCTTTGTCCTTCGAGCCGTGCAGAGCAACGCTGCGGTTGGGTCTTTTCTTATACAGGCAAAGCCTGTTATCTTTGAAAACAAAAAGGTCATGCTGAAAATCAATTATACTCCTTCTCTATATGTCTTCACTTGCAACATCCCATCAGAGATAGAAATCTCTACTGATGCTGCTTCGGTATATGTCACTATCGCATGTGGTCCTGACACTATCTTTGAAACTACGCTTTACCCTTACAACAACATCGCCATGCTCTATGATGCTCGCACCATCATCGAGGGGCATATGCTGGATAAGCAACGTGTCTTCGCCAACTTCGTCATCACGGCGGACACAAAGACAGAAGAGACGACAACGCCGGAGCGCCATTTCATTTACTCTCGTCTGAGCCTCGCCACAAATGCCATGGGCTTCGTACAGCTGTTCTTCCTCACCACACGCTCGATGTTCACCATTCCACGCAATTCGTTTCAGACTCTTTCGGCGTTTTACTTGCCTGATGTCACGCTGCAGGGCTACACCGAGTGCCTGGCTCTCTTCGATGGCGAGTCTACACCTCGCATGGTTCGCATCGAGGATGCTAAAGTGGACACCAAGAACACCACCTTGATACGTGACATTATAAGTCCTATTGCTATAGAAACACGCATCGGCAGCAAGTGCCGACTGCTACAGTTCACCGTTCATCGTGGCTTTCTTGCCAAGACGTTCTATGTCACTGACCGCACGCCGAACCTCACGCTGCTCGTGCGCAATGAGTTCAACTGCGATGAATACATACATCTCACTTGTGTCACAAAGAGCAAGCTCGACCTCGACCGTTCCACTGCCACCTCGCTCGGTGTCACCACCTTCTATGATGACAAGTCAGCCTACGAGTATGACGTGGAGTCCTCTATGCTTACCCTCGAGGAAGCCAAGCACTTCTCCCAGCTCCTCCTTTCTCGCTATGTCAACATCGTTGAGATAGGTGGTGCCCTGGCACCCATCACCATCACTGACATAAACAGTGAAATCTCCGATGCCGACAACGCCACGAACAGCATCAAGTTCAAGTATAAGTACAGCAGCCATCATTTCCCATTCACCATCAACTACGGCAACAACATCTTCGATGATCCTTTCTACCGCACCTTCGATTAACGCCCATCACTATGCAATCCATTCACATCTCCACCCTCCGCAAAATCCTCGACTCTCCCGAACCCATCGACATCCGTCTATGGACTCGCAGCGGTGAAATCCAGTCCTGGCACCGCTGCATCTCCCTCAAATATGACTTCTACAAAGGCACAAGACGAATGAAGCTGCTGGACTCTAACGAAATCCGGCAGCTTCGTGATGTGTGTATTTTTGAGGTGAATGGAATTGAGGTGTATATGTAGTGTGTCACAAGAAGTATCTTTTTTTGTAACAAAATCAACATTTGTGTTTACATGGCTGATATTGTATATTTGTGGTTTTATAGAATATGTATCGGGCATTTTTTAGTTAAACATTGCTACTTTTCTAAGCCTTTTCTTTGTTTTGTCACAAAAAGTTGCTAATTTTGTGACAAAATTAAGGTTAGACATGGAAAGTATAGCTCATAAAATTGAAAACAGGATAAAGGGATTTGGTAGGGGAAAGATTTTCTTTGCCGATGACTTCCTTGATTTTGGCTCTTCTGATGCTATCCGACAGACTTTGCTTAGGCTTACAAAAAGCGGGGTAATTATTCGTGTGGCACAGGGCATTTACTGTTATCCCGAAATTGACGAAACTTTGGGATTGGGGGTGATTTATCCTACTGACATCCAAATTGCTGAAGCCTTGGCTGAACGCTCTCATTCCAAAATTGTCCCCACTGGCGACTATGCGCTGAATGTTCTTGGACTTTCTACACAGGTTCCGTTGAATAGTGTTTTCCTCACAAATGGAAAGTCGCGCAGAATATCAGTGTCAGGGAATAGATCTATCACATTTAAGAATACGGCTCCACGCAACTTGGCTTTTACGAACCGACTTGCCATGTTGGTTAATTCTGCTCTAAAGTCGATAAAGAACGTCAATGTTACTACTAAACAGACGGATCATATTTACTACTTATTGAGACAGGAGAAGAAAGAAGATGTGCTTGTCGACTTGAAACTGATGCCGGTATGGATTAGAAAAATTGTACAAAACGCTTATGAATAAATTCTTTGAACTTTCGTTTGACGACCAACGACGTGTGCTTCAACAAGCATCTGCACGATGTGGGTTGCCTCCACAGGCTGTAGAGAAGGACTTGTGGGTTTCTACTATTCTGGAAATCGTTTTCGACTTGCCATTCGCTGATAAACTCATCTTCAAAGGTGGCACATCTTTGAGCAAGGTCTGGCATCTTATTGAGCGTTTCTCTGAAGACATTGATTTGGCTGTCGACCGCTCTTTGTTTGGGTTCGATGGCGACTTGACGAAGAAGCAGATAAAGAAACTGCGCAAGGCTTCTTCACTATTTGTCAAGGACACGTTTTGCCAGGCATTGCAGGAGGCTGTCGAGAAATATGGTTTGCAGGACTTTTGCAAAATCGAGTCTGAGCCAGACGGTGAGGGCGATAGCACATATCCAGAACCGAGAAAGATTTTCGTGAGGTATAAGAGTGCTTGGGCTGAGCCGTCTGAATACCTTTCGCCAATAGTGATGTTGGAGATTGGAGCAAGGTCTTTGCTGGAGCCAAACGAGCAAACACATATCAACAGTATGGTCGAGGGCGTGTTTCCTACCATACAGACAACAATTGTCGATAGCAAGGTGGCAACGGCTCTTGCAAGCAAGACTTTCCTCGAAAAAGTGTTCCTCCTGCATGAGTTGTTTTCTGTCGAGGGACGTGGTGTCATTGCCGACCGCAAGTCAAGGCATCTTTATGACCTCTCTCGTATGATGGACAAAGACTTTGCTTTGGCTGCCATAAAGGATGATGAACTGTGGGAGTCCATTCGTCATCATCGCGAGATATTCACAAGCGTTAGTGGTATGGACTACACCCCAGACATCCGTCGTCGCATCGTTCTCGTTCCTCGTGAGGATATACGCAGCGCATGGGAGGCTGACTATAAAAGTATGTGCTCTTCCATGATTTTCGGGGACAAGCCCTCTTTCATTGAACTCATTGAGGATATGAAAGTGCTTGAAGATAGATTCCACAGATTTTGAAATGTGACAAGAAATAAAAAAAATGCAATAATTCATGCAATATAATCAAAATCTACCGTTTGTTAAGTAGTAAAATTAAACGTAAAATGAAAAAGACTTTAAACCTTTTATTCCTGCTACTTGCAGTTTTTGCTGTTTCAAGTTGCAGCAGCGATGATGACGAGAAAAAAGATTCCGTCAAGGAGATAACAATATATGTTTCTTCTGAAACGGGTGAAAGTTACGGATTTAACTCTACCCCAGAGGAATGTATGCTTGTAAAGTTTGATAATCCAAATGGCGAATGGGAACATCTTGGTCTATATTGTATCGAGGGTTTCACTTATGTAAAAGGGCATGAGTATGAATTGCGGGTAAAGATGACTACACTTGCCAATCCGCCCGCTGACGGCTATAGCCACAAATATTTGCTCGTCAAAATTGTTCAAGACAAACTCGTCAAAGAGACGGAAACTCCAACCGACAATAGTGTAAAGTCAGAAAGCGACATTGAGTATCAGGAGCTGTGCCCGTACAACAAATACGAGACAGAAGACAACTATATCGTAGATGGCGAAGGAAATATCTATAAAGGCAATGGGTGGCCAAAGCCTTCTTATGAACATAGCAGGATATACGTAGAAAATGTTTTGGATAAAGGCGATGACAACTGGGTCAAATTCAATAGCATCCCATATCAGGCGTATTGCTCATACGTCATTTCTCCGCTGACAGACGATATAAGAATGGTGTATAATGAGGACGGCGGCCCGTCGTTTAAGGATGTAATACCGGAAAGCGAATTTGAGTATATTACAAAAAAAATGAACTCAGGCGAGAAACTGCAGTATTTTCTCATCTTGGCCAATGTATACAAAAAAGGACTCCAGAAATTGAAATTTACAATTACGAAACAATGAAACGCTGTTTGTACGAATAATGTGCCATAACAAATAAGTGATTATGAAAAAGCGTTTCCTCTTACTAATCGCTTTTCTGATGGTTACGACATTATCTGCCCAGCCGTCGGTTTCAAGCAGTCGTGCTGATGTCTACCATCTGTTTCCCCATGGTTTTCAAATAGTGGAACTCGGGCAACTTTGAATACGAATATGTATTTGAACTCAAGAGTATTTCACGATGATTGGTTATTGCGTAATTCCATTTGTAAAGCAAAAAAGAGAAACGTGTTTTTATGCTATCAGAGACTTGTGCAGCCAGATCTTTGACGTTGTGTTTTTCCTCCGTTGTCAATGTTAGCGTGTCAAATTTAGTTGATGTAGCCATCTCGTTCATACTATGATCAGATAAATTCGGAATCGTTATCAAAAACCATCGATTGCTTTCCCAATATTGGTACTCTCCTTGTTTATGTTCTTCGCCCTCAAAAGTTACCTTGGCTTCTCCATCAAGGAATGGAGTGGCATAAGAAAAAACAGGTGGTATTACGATAACGCCACAAGTGTCGGCAAAACCCACTTTGCCATTTTTCCCAATAATTCTAAACAAGCCATCACTAACGCAGTCTGGACCATTGTCTATCTTATATACCTCAAACAACTCCTTTCCATGGTTGTCTATACCGATGATTTTACCTTTTCTATTACCTACAAAACCGATGGACGTGATAGTGTCTGTAAACGCTATTGTATATTTCTTGCTCTTCACTATTGTTTTCCCATCAGAGTTTTTGTAACAGATGTATTTCCCATTATCGCATTTATAAATAGATTGTGCGTCTACTCTCTGAAAGTGTGTCAGAAATAGAAGAATGAGGGTTGCAAAAAGAGCGATTGAGAGAATAGGTGATATTATCTTTTTCATTTTGTCTGAAATTATTATTTAATCATATATTAACCCCAAATGGTTTAATGGAATAACGTTATTTTAGAACTTTTCGTATAAACCACGATTGATTTTCACGCATTAAAGATTAGCTTTTTAATATAAAAGCATATAGTTCCTAAGGAATTAAGAATTAGCCTTGTCTTTTCCCCACCTCCCATTCGCTCATATCTTTGCCCTAAAAAAGCAAGATATGAGCGATTTTTCATTTATTCCACCAACATCCGTTGTCACCATCCCCGGTGCCCACGTCTCCGCAGCCTTCACCTCCAAGACAAGTGAAGTCTTCAAGGAGGAGCACAACATCGCACCAGTCATCATCAACGATAAGATGAAGTACATCCCATGGGGAGGTGACAATCAGATGCCATACAACATCATCGACCTCATCGAGTCTGACGAGACAATGAGCACCTGCCAGATGTTCAACGCCGAAGTCTGCTATGGCAGCGGACTTGTCTATGACACGGAGCTTGCCACCGCACAAGTGCAAGCACAAGTGGATGATTTTATGCTGGACAACGACCTCGCAAGTTACTTCCTCGGCGTGTGCCAGGACTTCAAGCACTTCGGCTTTTGCGTCAGCGTGATCATCCTCAATGAGGATGCCAGTCGCATTGTCCGCATCGTCCGCAAACAGGCGTGCTATGTCCGCTTTGCTCCTGCCGACAAGTCGGGCGTGATACCTTACATCCTCTATGCCAACTGGCGGAATACGGTCAGTCCGGAGGACATCGAGCGCATCGAACTTATCAATCCACAGTCGCCATTCACCGACCTTCAGAACAGAGGAAAGAAAATCAAGAAGTTCGCTGTTATCAGCCGTATTCCTACACCCGACAATACGTATTACCCAATACCGTACTACGCAGCTCTTTTCAAAGGCAAGTGGTTCAACATCAAGCAGCTCATCGGCATCGCTAAGGAAGCGAAGCTCCGAAACTCGGCTCCCATAAAGTACCACATCGAGATTGCCAACTCGTTTTGGAACAACATCTTCAAAGTCGAGGGCATTACTGACCGTGTCAAGCAGCAGGAACGTGTCAACGAGGAGAAGGACAACATCATCAACTTCCTTACTGGCATGGAGAACAGCGGAAAGGTGCTCTTCTCCACATTCTATGTTTCACCCAATGGTGAGGAGCAGCATGATGTGGTCATCAACAAGATCGAGACGGACAAAGAAGGTGGCGACTGGGCGACGGACATTGTAGAAGCCATCAACATGATGTGCTTTACCATGCGCGTCCACTCCAACCTCGTAGGCTCGGTGCCAGGCAAGTCGCAGACCAACAACTCAGGCAGCGACAAGCGAGAACTTTACACCATCGCCCAGGCTCTGCAAAAGCCTTACCACGACCTTCTCTTCTCCGTTCACCGACTGATCATCCGTTTCAACAAGTGGACAGCGGTCAAGCCGGACTGCCCATTCATCCAGCTCACCACGCTCGATGAGAATAAGGACGCAAAGCAAGTTTCAATCAATAAATCCAAAGACAATGGCAATGCTGATAAATGACAACGATACTCTAAGAAAGTATGTTCCCAACACGCTCAAAGCGGTAGCTGGTGAACTATCTCTTTTTGACAAGATACAGTATCACCTCTTACAGGCGGAGCAATGGCTTACCGACACTTTCGTTTCGTCCGACACGATGAGTCGCATCCGCACATACTCTGACAACACACCGCTCCTGCACTACTGCCGTATCATCACGGCTGCAGAGGCAATGTTGCACGCAGTGCCACAGCTCGACCTCATCCTCACGCCTAATGGCTTTGGCATTGTCAGCAATCAGAATGTGATACCGGCATCTAAGGAGCGCATCGAGAGGCTTCTTCTTTCTCTCGAAAAACAGCGCGACGATGCACTTGCAGTTATCCTCACCATGCTTCCAGACGCTCACCATTGGACTACTTCGGAGCAGTTCAATTACTTCGCTGCCACGATGTTCCCAACACTCGACATCGTGCACCAGCTGGGCTTTGCTGACCATATCTGGCTGCGATACCAGGACACTCGTGCCAAGTTACTCACCATTGAGCACCGCCTCGAAACGGAGTTCTTCAGTCCGGAACTCATGGACATGCTTCGCACGGCCAACGCTCTCAACAAATGGGATATGACTCTCGACACCGCTCAATACAAGCGGATGTATCAGCGTATCTCTGCCATCGAGTTCTCCATCCTCCGTATCGGTGAATACCCGATACCAAGCATCATCGACATCGTGAACAGCATACGTTTAGCCAAAGGCAACGTATTCGCTGAATGGAAAAACTCCGACACCGCCAAACTCTTTGAAGACCATGGATATAAAAATAAAAAAGGAGCAAGTGGGTATTTCTTCTGAAAAAGTTGCATTTTCCAGGCAACATTTAAAGAGGTTGTGCGTTTTATAATTAAAACCATTAAATATATAACAAATGAAAAAGAGACTATTTGCAACCATGTTGCTTTTTACTTGCATCTTGTCTTTAGCTTCATGCAGCAAAGACGATGGTGATTGGGATGCCATGAAATGGGAAAAGAACAATTATGAAGAAGCACTGACACCAAGTTTTGGCAAGGCTATTGGCGTGCCAAAGTCTGGCGGTACATATACTTTCAAATGCAAGAATTACAAGAATTTTTGGATTGAATACGTTAATGAGTCGGTGGGTGATAAAACCATTAAAAACGTTCCTTCGTATGATGACAAACCTTATTCCGAAGTTAAAGGCAGCTATACATCTTCAAAGGTGGAAGGAAATACGCTCACTGTTACATTTGCGCCTAACGAAACACAGGATGGACGTTATGTTCGTGTAGCCGTTTCTGCAGGTGATATTTTTGACAAAATCATGTTTGTGCAGAAACCAGAATAAACAATTTGTCTTTTCCCCAACCCAAATGCTTCCGTACTTTCGCAGTATGGAAGCATTTTCACACTTTGTTTTTCATTATATAACGAGATTGATTCTTCTAAAAAAACGACCTCAAACATTTGCTCGTTAAGAAAAAAGTGTTATCTTTGGCGCATTAAAAACCATAAAATCATTCACTTATGAAGAAACTATTTTTCATCATCTTCCTCATGGCTTTCTCGTTTGCGATAACTGCAAACGCCAAGAAGCCGAAACAAAAAGTCGTATGGCCTATGGCTGTGCTGACTCTCAATGACGGAACTGTGCTTAATGGCTATCTGCGCACAGACATTCATTTTATGCAAAAATATGTTCTTTTCAGCGAGACCGAAGAAGGAAAAGATGTGAAGTATAAAAATGAGACCATTAAATCCCTTGTTGTAAAAAATTGTTTTGGTGATGGTAAAGAAGCTACATTCATTCCCATAAAGTTGTATTGGAGTGACCAGAAAAAAATAGCTCCTAAACCAATATTGGCTATTCAAAATTACCAAGGAAAGCATGTCAAGGGATATATGTACCCTACGTTCTTTGATGACACTCGTACAAGTATTAATGCAGGTGTAATGCAGAATACATCAATGTATTCGGGAGAATGGTGGTATCTTTATAACGTTGATTCTGACAATACTCTAAACGTATCGTTTTGGGATTATTCGTATAGCCGAAAGCCAAAATCTCTAAAATCTCGCTTAAAAGACATGAAAAAAGATTTCAAAAAATATCCACAGGTTTATGAAACAGTTGAAAAGCAAGGTTTAACTGCTGAACAGATTAGCGAGAACCCTACCATTCTTCTTGAAATTCTTGACAAGAGCCTGCAATAACTTGTGTCTTTTCACCATACAAGTGCTAACTTTGGCGCATTAAAAACCATAAAATCATTGGCTTATGAAGAAACTATTTTTTATCATCTTCCTCATGGTATTCTCGTTTGCGATAACGGCAAACGCCAAGAAACCCAAAATCGTATGGCCTAAGGCAGTGCTGACTCTTAAAGACGGTACTGTACTCAACGGCTATTTGCAGAACGACATTCATTTCATGAAAAAGAACATCTATTTCAGTGAAACGCAAGATGGCAAGGACGTAAAATACAAGATAGTAGATATAAAATCCCTTGTGGTGGACAATGCTATGCAAGACGGCAAGAAGCGAACTTTCGTTC
>ENA-OVGJ01000823-OVGJ01000823.1-human-gut-metagenome-genome-assembly--contig:-NODE-823-length-12842-cov-3.404943_pt1 | contig 12842 bp, 10 predicted proteins | sample MGYA00237772_ERZ505423 | MGnify/ENA primary metagenome ERZ505423 (study PRJEB26158, sample SAMN06016386) | human gut metagenome | biome: human gut; feature: ankylosing spondylitis patient; material...
TTTTATCTGGTGTCTATCAGGAACCGTCAGACATGATCATAATTATGGATAACATCTGATGAAGGAAGAACACCTTCTTCTGTTATCTGATATAGAAACTTATTAATCAAGTAGTCATTCTTGACTACATCATTATTATACTAGGAGGAAGATTTTTTTAAAATGGAAGAGATTAAGGCTGGGAATAAGTACAAGTACACAGAGGAAACGGAAAGATTTAAAAAAATGAACAGATTTTATATAGCAGCGACATCTGTTTTGGGATGTATATTTATATTCTATCTGTGGTTAAAGCTGTCCTGTAATGCTATATCACATGTAACTGTATATGGTAATACAGCTCTTATTGCTGTATTTGCAATAGTCAATACTATCGTGTATTTAAAGAATAAGGAAACAAGAAAGTTAAAGGATATGGCTACATGGGAGATATGTATAGAATATCTGCTTATTGGTGTTCAGACTAGTGCAACCTTTATAAGCTATGCAATTATAATGATATTTATATTACAGATTCCTTATTATGAGAAGAAGTCTTTGAATAGAACTGCAATAGCCACATTGATTCTATATATTATAGTTATGAGTGTACAGGCATCAAAGGGAATATATGTCAATGATGTTAATGCAGTATGTGGAACCTTTATTGTTATTCTTACAGGTATTGTAATACTTCAGGTAGGGAAGCTCTGCATATTGTTTAATGAAGATGCAATTGGCTCAGCAAGAGAAGAACACGATAAGGTAAAGATGGTTCTTGATGATATGCTTGAGATATCGCAGACTGTTAATAAGGAAACTGATGAAAGCAGAAACATTATGGATCAGCTTGTAAGTACAACAGAGAATGTAACAAGCAATATGAAGGAAATTACTGCAGCTACGAATATGACGGCTACAAGCATAGAAGAACAGAATACTATGACAACATCTATACAACAGGCTATTGAGCACACAGGCGAAGTATCTAATGCGATGGTAGATATTGCAATTGATTCTAATGATAGTATTAAAAAGAATATAGAAATCATGACAGAGCTTAAGACACAGTCTGCGCAGATAAAGGATACTAATAAGTCGGTTACTGATTCAATGTCAAAGCTTCAGCAGAAAACTAAAGAGGTTGAGAATATAGCGGATATGATTCTTAATATATCAAGCCAGACTAATCTGCTTGCACTTAACGCTTCAATAGAGAGTGCAAGAGCAGGAGAGGCAGGAAGAGGCTTTGCAGTTGTGGCTGAGCAGATAAGACAGCTCGCAGAGCAGACAAAGGGTTTTACAGAGGATATAACAAAGATAATATATGAGCTTAATGCCAATGCAGATGATGTGGTGGAATCTGTCAGGATTTCTGTCAATGCGGCCGATACGCAGAGTGATAATATTAATTCAGCTTCACAGACGTTTGAACAGCTTAATAGTAATATGTCAGCATTAGTAGAGCATGTGGAGGAGGTTAATAAGCAGATATCAGGACTGTCAGACTCTAATAAAATAGTTGAAAATATATCACAACTTTCAGCAGTAACTCAGGAAGTAACAGTCAATGCTGAACAGGTACACAATATGAGTGAACAGAACCTTAAGTATGCTGAACAGGTTAAGCAGGCAGTTGAACATATAAGAGGAACATCGCAGAAGATGCATATCGGATAATAAATGTGACGGATAACTTTGGATGATAGAAAAATGTTAGAAATAGTACCCATTTTGTTTATAAAAACTTTAAAAAATTAATAAAATGGTTGTAAATTGCCAAAATTTGTTATAAAATTAACACAGCATATAATCAGTGAATTGATCGGAGGCGTGTTAATATGTTATTTCAACTTTACGGAGATGGCACTATCTATAAGCTTATAGGATGGGTGCTTGTATTCGCAGGTCTTGTTATATGTAACGAGCTTGCAAGACGTTCAAAGTTTGGTGGATTATTATTCTTTATATTTATTCCTATCGCTTTGACTATTTACTTCGTGGCTATCCAGATAGGTGCTGCGAATGGTGCCGCATGGGCACTTAATAACCAGACATATAAGTATATGAACGGCTGGTTCCATTATGCTAAGCTTTATGCTGCTACAGCAGGCTGTATCGGCTTTATGATGCTTAAGTATAAGTGGAGTATAGGTAAGACAGAATGGTTTAAGGTATTCCCATTCTTAATCGTTGCAATCAATATTCTTATTGCTGTATGCAGCGACTTTGAATCTGCTATCAGAGGTGGAATGAATGGCGGCTGGTGGTTCTCTAACGAGGGCGTATGGCTTTATGGCGGCTGGTGGAACTGGCTTAATGGTATAGCCGGTATCATCAACATTTTCTGTATGACAGGCTGGTGGGGTATCTATTCTTCTAAGAAGAAGGATGATATGTTATGGCCAGATATGACTATATGGTTTATCGTTGCATATGATATATGGAACTTTACATATACATATAACAACCTTCCTACTCATACATGGTATTGTGGTGTTGCATTACTTCTTGCACCTACATTTGCCAATGCATTATGGAACAAGGGTGGATGGATTCAGAACCGTGCGAATACACTTGCAACATGGTGTATGTTTGCGCAGGTATTCCCACTTTTCCAGGTAGATGGTATATTTGCAACTCTTCCAGTACTTTACAAGTATACAGGAGCAACAACTGGTATGGAGCTTTCACACTTCACATTAGAGCAGATGAACGCCGCTGGAGCTTATCCAGTTGCACAGGGTGTTATGTCTATACTTGCAGTTGTAGCTAATGTTATCTGTATTGCAGTTATTATTAAGAGAGCTATTGAACAGAAGAAGAATCCTTATAAGAATGAGATATTTGCAGGTACTAAGGACTTTGAAGAGGCTATGGATAGAGCATAACCGTTATTATATGATTAACTTATGATGAATTGATTATAATCGTTAGAAGTTAAGTTTTGAGAGTTTAAAAAAGTAAGAAAACAATTATAACCAATAAAACACAGATTATATGAAATTAAAGAAGCTGTCGGCTGTTGATGTTCTGTAATTATATACAGAATAGTAAAATAGTTCGACAGCTTCTTTATTTATATGGTATACTATATAAAACAGTGTCAGGTTTAAAAGGTCAAAAACTTGCTTGTGCCTGTACAATAAGGTTGTTGAACTTATAACACTGACATCATAAAATAATGGTTAAGGAGAAGTGGTTGTATGATTAAGAAGATTAAAGGAATTAAGATCGAACTTATTATTATTTCAGTTGTTTTGTTTGCACTGGGTCTTTTTCTTGTGATTTTTCCAGAGATTTCGCAACTTGTCATATGTAGAGTTGTTGGTATTGCATTGTGTGTATGGGGAGTGTTAAGACTTATAACTTACTTTAGAATGGCAAAGGAAGAGGTTTTTGGCTCATTTGGACTTGTGCAGGGGATATCTTTATTGGCATTCGGTATATTCTTTGTTATGAAGCCGGAAGTTATTGCTATGTTCTTTGGAACAGTGCTTGCGATTGTTATTATTATTGACGGAATATTAAAGTTACAGTATGGAATTGAATTCTACCGTATGGAAGCTAAGAAATGGTGGATAGAAGCTATTGCGGCAGCACTTATGGTTGTTATGGGTATAATTGCACTTCTTAATCCATTCGGTTCATCAGTGGCGCTTATGATATTTATAGGTGTTGTACTTATGATAGAGGGTGCATCTGACTTAATATCTATTATAAGAATATCAGGAATTATTAAGCGCCTAAAGGATTCTTTATAAAAATATCAGCATGTATAATAAGGCGGAGTAATTCGCTGATATATTGTCAGAAACAGGAGATATCTGCTTCTGACATCATTAATCAAAGGGAGAGTTAACAATATGTCAGAAAAGGTAATCTACGCTGCAATACTTGGAGCAGGAACGGTAGGAATGGGAACTTATAAGTTGTGTGAGGCTATGAGTGATGAGATAAAGCATAAGACAGGAGCAACACTTGTTATTAAGAAAGTTCTTGTAAGAAATATGGCAAAGAAAAGAGAAGGTATTCCTAAAGAGCTTCTCACAGATGACTGGGCAGAGATAATAACAGATACGCAGATAAGCATTATAGTAGAGCTTATGGGTGGTATTCATCCTGCAAAGGATTATGTGCTTGATGCACTCAAGGCAGGAAAGCAGGTTGTTACAGCTAATAAAGACCTTATAGCAGAGTATGGTGAAGAGGTTGGCAATGCAGCCAATGCGGCAGGTGCTGACCTTCAGTTTGAGGCTGCGGTTGCAGGTGCCATTCCTATTATAAGACCATTAAAGCAGAGCATGACAGGAAACCATATCACTGAGATTATGGGTATTGTCAATGGTACTACTAACTATATCCTTACAAAGATGACAGAGAGCGGCATGGACTATGCAGAGGCACTTGCAAAGGCTACAGAGCTTGGATATGCAGAAGCTGACCCTACAGCTGACGTGGAAGGTTATGATGCCGGAAGAAAGATAGCTATTATGGCATCAATAGCATTTAACTCAAGAGTAACATTTGCAGATGTATATACAGAAGGTATCACTAAGATATCAGCAGATGATATAAAGTATGCAAAAGAATTCGGATATGTCATTAAGCTTCTCGGTGTTGCAAAGAACACAGATGATGGAATAGAGGTAAAGGTGCATCCTATGCTTATTCCTTCTAATCATCCGCTTGCAACTGTCAATGATGCTTTCAATGCAGTATTTGTCCACGGTCTTGCCATGGATGATGCTATGTTTATGGGACGAGGTGCAGGACAGATGCCAACAGCAAGTGCTGTAGTAGGAGATATTATAGATGTGTGCAGAAATATAGTACATGATGCATGTGGAAAGATAGGCTGCTGCTGCTATAAGCATATCAATGTCAAGAATATAGAAGACACAAGCAGCAAGTTCTTCTTAAGACTTGAAGTTGCTGACAAGTCCGGTGTTCTTGCCAATATAGCAAGTGTACTTGGAAACAGCGGTGTAAGTATAGCTCAGGTTGTTCAGAAGAGCAGCAAGGATGGTGTTGCGGAACTTGTTATCATTACAGATGAAGTCAAGGAGAAGCACTTTAATGATGCTATGGCAGTGTTTAAGGGATTATCAGCGGTTAAGAATATTGCCGGTGTTATAAGAGTATATTAGGATATTTCAATGTTAGAGGTATGCGGTCAAAAAGTTGTGGTAAGACTTGTTGACATTGGTTATGGAAAAATATTTTACCGATAATACCGATATAAGAATAAAAAGGCTAAGATAATATATAAGGTGGTTAATAATGGCAGCGAAATATTACGCAGTAAGAAAAGGGCGTAAGCCGGGAATATACAGAACATGGGATGCATGTAAGAGTCAGGTGTTTAAGTGTGAGGGAGCAGAATATAAGAGCTTTACAACAGAAGCAGAGGCACTTGCCTATATGGGTGCAGTCAATGATGTAGTTAAGGAAAGTGACAGCTATGCATATGTGGATGGTTCATTTAATGTGGCTACGGGTGTGTATGGCTTTGGTGGTTTCCTTATGCATAACGGTGAGAAGTATATTCTCAGCGGTTCAGGTGATGACAGTGAGATGGCTTCTATGAGAAATGTTGCCGGAGAGATACTCGGCAGTATGGCAGCCGTTAAGAAAGCCATAGAACTTGGAATAGAAAGTGTTGACGTGTACTTTGATTATATGGGAATAAGGGCATGGGCACTTGGCGAATGGAAGAGAAACAAGAAAGGCACTATAGCCTACTATGACTATATGCAGTCAGTTAAGGATAAGATATCTGTAAATTTTGTTAAGGTTAAGGGACACTCTGGCGTTGAGGGCAACGAGGAGGCGGACAGGCTTGCAAAGCAGGCGGTTGGAATTCTTTAATGTTGCTGTCAGGAGATAATCTGGAAAATGTTACACATTTTCTTGATGCGGCGTGGTGTATCCGATATATAGAATTATAACAGTAATATATTGCTTTAAAATTCAGATAATAATTGACATATACTTTTGATATATGATATAATTCATTCGTGTGAGTCAGTGATATATGATTTCATACAAATATGACCACTTATATCTTTGCCTGTTAAGGGCATAAAGATTAAGTTAAGCCTAACGGACAGGCGGGTCGGTTGCCGGTGTGGTGAACCCACATTATTGTTATTGATTGGGCAGTAAGCCCTGTTTATAAGTTGATTACTTTATAATCTGTGCCAAGCACATCATCTTGTGAAACAGTCAATAAAGAGTGACGCATATTTGTATGTCATAGAATTATCATAATGTTCTATGGGTATATTAGCTGATTTTCTTACTAATAATTGGTATTAATTCTGATTATCTGTCTGTATTCTGTATATAGGTATCAGGCAGAAGAAAGGTCAGATTTAGATTATGACTAGACTATAAAGAGATGGTTGTGTATAATGCACAGCTATCTCTTTTTTTATGCAAACAGTATTCAGGAATAAAGTACATTCTGGATAGGATATTATAAAAGGTATGATATGCACAGATTGTAAGACATACATAATCAGCGGCGATGATATAAATGTAATTTACTTTATGTTTATGCACGGATAGTATTACGGTTCTATCTTGCTAATAATGATATAAATGTAATTTATTTTATGTTTATGTCCAGCACAACATTATATATGCGAATGGAGATAAGAAGATGTTAGATGACCAGACAAGAGCTCCAATATATGAAGCGTTGGAGAGATTAAGACGACAGAGAGTTGTTCCGTTTGATGTTCCGGGACATAAAAGAGGAAGAGGTAATCCGGAATTAGTGAATTTGTTAGGTGAAAAATGTGTTGGAATAGATGTTAATTCCATGAAACCTCTTGATAATCTGTGTCATCCGGTATCGGTTATACGTGACGCAGAGGAACTTGCTGCCAGAGCATTTGGAGCTGATAATGCATTTCTTATGGTAGGAGGTACAACATCGGCAGTTCAGGCGATGATACTGTCCAACTGTAAAAGGGGCGATAAGATAATACTTCCGCGTAATGTACATAAAAGTGCTATCAATGCGCTTGTTCTGTGTGGTGCAGTTCCTGTATATGTTAATCCGGAGGTTAATCCAGAACTTGGAATTTCACTTGGTATGAATCTGGCATCAGTAAGAAAGGCTATAGAGGATAATCCGGATGCGGTTGCGGTACTTGTAAATAATCCTACATATTATGGAATATGTTCAGATATCCGTTCTATTGTCAGGCTTGCACATGAGTATGGCATGAAAGTGCTTGCGGATGAAGCACACGGAACACACCTTTATTTTCAGCCAGACCTTCCAGTATCGGCTATGGAGGCAGGTGCAGATATGGCTGCAGTTTCCATGCATAAGTCAGGTGGTTCACTTACGCAGAGTTCAATACTACTTACTAATAAGGGTGTAAATGCTGACTATGTAAGACAGATAATCAATCTTACACAGACAACAAGTGGTTCATATCTTTTGCTTGCAAGCCTTGATATATCAAGACGTAATCTTGCACTAAGAGGCAGGGAGTCATTTACAAAGGTTATGGAAATGTCTGAGTATGCAAGAAAAGAAATAAATGATATTGGCGGCTATTATGCATATGGCAAAGAGCTTGTGAATGGCACAAGTGTATATGATTATGATGTTACAAAGTTATCCGTTCACACACTCGGTCTTGGTCTTGCAGGAATAGAGGTGTATGACCTGTTAAGGGATGAGTATGATATCCAGATTGAGTTTGGAGATGTCAGTAACATACTTGCATATATATCAATAGGTGACAGATTGCAGGATATTGAAAGACTTGTAGGTGCCCTTGCAGATATAGCAAGAATATATAAGAAAGATAAGACGGGCATGTTAAGCGGGGAATTTATAAGCCCGCTTGTGGCGAAGTCTCCACAGGAAGCATTCTATGCCGATAAGGAGTCACTTCCTATAAAGCAGACAAAAGGAAGAATATCGGGAGAATTTGTTATGTGTTATCCACCTGGAATACCTATTCTTGCACCGGGAGAGATGATAACAGAAGAGATTATTGAGTATATATTATATGTTAAGGAAAAGGGATGTTCTATGCAGGGTACAGAGGACCCGATGGTAGATAACCTGATGGTACTTATGCAGCAGTGATACTATAAGTGGGAAGATTAGAATTTTTTTAATCTGCTCATTGATAGATATATTAAGATATGAGAGGTGACAAGTAATATGGAAATGTGGTTTTCAGAACTGCATACATCTAATGTAAAGCTGTCAATGAGAATTGAGCAGCAATTGTGTTCAGTTGAGAGTGACTGTCAGAGAATAGATGTGCTTGTATCAGATGAATTTGGAAAGTTTCTGGCACTTGATGGTGAGATATTATTCTCTGAAAAAGACGAATTTATATATGATGAGATGGTGACACATGTACCTATGGCGGTTCATCCGGATGTTAAGAATGTCCTTATTATAGGTGGAGCTGACGGTGGTGTTGCCAAAGAACTTATCAATTATAAGACTATTGAAAGAATAGATGTAGTTGAGCCGGATGAAACACTTGCAGAGGTCTGTCGTGAGTATTTTCCGGAGCTCACATGCGGGCTTGATGATGAAAGAGTCAATGTATACATACAGGACGGACTTCGTTTTCTTAGAAGCAAGACAGATGAATATGACCTTATAATAAATGATGCTACAGACCCGTTTGGATATACAGAAGGATTATTTACAAAAGAATTCTATGGAAGCTGTTATAAGGCGCTCAAAGAGGATGGAATTATGGTGTATCAGCACGGAAGTCCATTCTATTCAGAGGATAAGGAAGAATGTGTAAAAATGCATAGAAAGGCTTATCAGGCATTTCCAGTAAGCCGTGTATATCAGGCACATATTCCAACCTGTTCGTCAGGTTACTGGCTTTTTGGTTTCGCATCAAAGAAGTATCATCCGATACTCGACTTTAAGCCCGATGAATGGAAAAAGCTTGGAATACCGACAAAGTATTATACAACAAACCTTCATAAAGGTGCATTTATGCTTCCTAAGTATGTTGAGGATATGCTTGAGGAAGAGGAACGTTAGAAAGATATATTTTGCGTAATATAAGGAGGATAAGAATTATGAGCAGATTATTAATAATTGGATGTGGTGGTGTAGCAGGTGTGGCTATTCACAAGTGCTGTCAGAACAGTGATGTATTTACAGAAATATGTATAGCAAGCAGAACTAAGAGCAAATGTGATGCACTTAAGGAAAAGCTTGAAAGTAAAACAAAGACAGTTATAACAACAGCACAGGTTGATGCAGATAATGTGGAGGAACTTACAGCGCTTATAGAAAGTTATAAGCCGGAGGCAGTTCTTAATCTTGCACTTCCATATCAGGATTTAACAATAATGGATGCCTGCCTTAAAACAGGTGTTGATTATATAGACACAGCTAATTATGAGGCTGAGGATACAGAGGATAAGGAATGGAGAGCGATATACGAAAAGAGATGTAAGGAAGAAGGATTTTCAGCTTACTTTGATTATTCATGGCAGTGGAATTACAGAAAGAAGTTCGAGGACGCAGGCATAATGGCACTTCTTGGAACAGGCTTTGACCCGGGAGTTACAAGCGTATTCAGTGCATATGCACTCAAGCATTACTTTGATGAGATAGAAACAATAGACATACTTGATTGTAATGGTGGAGACCACGGATATCCATTTGCAACTAACTTTAATCCTGAGATTAATTTAAGAGAAGTATCAGCGCCGGGTTCTTACTGGGAAAATGGACACTGGGTGGAAGTGCCTGCTATGTCTATTAAGAGAGAGTACGATTTTCCTGAGGTTGGCATGAAGGATATGTACCTTCTTCACCATGAAGAGATAGAGTCGCTTGCAAAGAATATACCGGGAGTTAAAAGAATAAGATTTTTTATGACATTTGGCCAGAGCTATCTTACGCATATGAAATGTCTTGAAAATGTGGGAATGTTAAGGACTGACCCTGTAAAGGTAGGAGATGTTGAGGTTGTACCTATACAGCTCCTTAAAGAGCTTCTTCCAGACCCTGCAAGCCTTGGTCCAAGAACTGTTGGCAAGACTAATATAGGATGTATATTTACAGGTAAAAAGGATGGTAAGGAAAAGACAATATACATATATAATGTATGTGACCATCAGGAATGTTACAGAGAAGTTGAGTCGCAGGCGATATCATATACAACAGGTGTTCCAGCCATGATAGGTGCCATGATGGTTGTCACAGGACAGTGGAACAAGCCGGGTGTATACAATGTGGAGGAATTTGACCCGGATCCATATATGGAGGCACTTAATAAGTGGGGACTTCCATGGGTGGTTGATGAAAATCCTGTGCTTGTCGATTAATTATATCTGTTGAAGAAGCATGATAATAATTACAAATGTATTAGATTATAAAATATAGCGCTGCTATACATTGACGTATGTATGACAGCGCTAATATATAGGAGAGTAAATTGAATACAGAAGTATTTAAAAATATAAAAACACCATCATATGTTATTGATGAAGGCCAGCTTATTCATAATCTTAGTATTCTTAAGAAAGTAGAAAATGCTACAGGATGTCATATACTTCTTGCGCAGAAAGCATTTTCAGGATATGCGCTGTATCCGCTTATAGGCCAGTATATAAGCGGAACGACAGCAAGCGGACTGTATGAGGCAAGGCTTGGCAGGGAAGAGATGAATAAGGAAAACCATGTATATGCGCCGGCATATAAACAGGAGGATATGGACGAGCTTGTTAAGATATGCGACCACATCATATTTAATTCAGTAAGCCAGCTTGTAAAATATAAAGATAAGTGTATTGATGCCGGAGTAAGTATTGGTATAAGAATTAATCCTGAGGTGTCAACGCAGAAAGAACATGCAATATATGACCCTTGTGCGGCAGGTTCAAGACTTGGTGTAACGCTTGCTGCACTTGAAAAGGGGCTTATGGAAGATGAACATCTGCTTGACGGTGTTGACGGATTACATTTTCATACACTTTGTGAACAGAATTCCGATGACCTTAAGATAACGCTTGATGGTGTATGTCAGAAGTTTGGAAAATATATGCATAATTGTAAGTGGATAAATATGGGTGGAGGACATCATATAACAAGGGATGATTATGATGTGGAGCTTCTTATTGCCTGTATTAAGTATGTGCAGGATACATATAAAGTGGACGTATATCTTGAACCGGGTGAGGCTGTGGCACTTAATGCCGGTTATCTTGTAACAGAGGTGCTTGATAAGGTTGACAATGGCATAGAAACGCTTATTCTTGATGCATCTGCTGCATGTCATATGCCGGATGTACTGGAAATGCCATACACACCTCCTTTATATGGTGCTAAGATTGTATCACAGGACGAGCAGGAAAAAAATTCTGACCGTAAGTATGTATACAGACTTTCTTCATATACATGCCTTGCCGGAGATGTCATAGGCGATTATGCATTTGAACATGAGATAAATATAGGTGACAGACTAATATTTATGGATATGGCTATATATTCGATGGTTAAAAATAATACATTTAATGGAATTCCACTTCCATCAATATCACTGTTAAAAGATGGTAGGGTAGAGCTTATAAAGAGCTTTGGCTATGAAGATTTTAAGGGAAGATTATCATAGGAAGAGGAGATATTAAAGTATATGGGTATTATTAATTCAACTCCGTTAAAAGACGGTTATTATATGCCGGCAGAATATGAAAAACATAGTGGAACTATTATGATATGGCCGGTAAGACCGGGTTCATGGCCGGGCAGAGGAGCTGCTGCCAAGAGAGTGTTTAAGGAAATAGCAGAACATATTGCGCAGTCGGAAAACATGTATATGCTTGTTGACAGTGGGCATATGAAAGAAGCGGAACAGATGTTAGACAGCAGGATTAAGCTTATTAATATAGATACAGATGATGCATGGGCAAGAGATATGTGTCCTACGTTTGTAAAAAATGTGTCTGGTGATGTCCGTGGCGTAAGCTGGAGCTTTAATGCGTGGGGCGGTGAATATGACGGATTATATATGGACTGGGAAAATGATGATAAGGCAGCAGGGATATTCTGTGATAAGGCGGGGATTGATTATTATGATGCTTCGCCTTTTGTACTTGAAGGCGGTTCGATACACAGTGATGGTGAAGGCACGGTTATTGTAACTGAGAGATGTCTTTTAAGTAAGGGAAGAAACCCTGAACTTGGTAAGGCACAGATAGAGGACAGGCTTAAACAATATCTTGGTGCTAAAAAAGTTATATGGCTTCCTTATGGCATATATAATGACGAAACGAATGAACATGTTGATAATGTGTGCGCATTTACATCACCAGCCAATGTAGTGCTTGCATGGACAGATAATGTCAACGATCCGCAGTACGAAATGTCACTTGCCGACATGAAAGTTCTTGAAAGTGAAACAGATGCAAAGGGAAGGAAGATAAATGTGCATAAGTTATATATTCCCGATGTACCTGTGTGTGTAACAGAGAAAGACTTAGAAGGATATGTGTTTGCAGAGGGCGAAGATAACAGGGAAGCAGGAGAAAGACTTGCTGCAAGTTATGCCAACTTTTATATAGCTAATGGTATAGTACTGGTGCCACAGTTCAATGATGAAAAGGATAAAGCAGCTATAGAACTTTTATCAAAGCTTATGCCTGACAGGAAGGTTATTGGAATATATGCAAGGAACATAATCGTTGGTGGAGGAAATATACACTGTATAACACAACAGATACCGGCAGGTGTGACAGATTGGTAGAAATGAGGAAATAGTGTGAAAAATAGATTTTTCACATGCGGGATTTGTGTCTGCGCGCACTTGACACAAACTCGTTATGCGCAAAAAACGTGCGCA
>ENA-OVGJ01000831-OVGJ01000831.1-human-gut-metagenome-genome-assembly--contig:-NODE-831-length-12776-cov-3.313262_pt1 | contig 12776 bp, 9 predicted proteins | sample MGYA00237772_ERZ505423 | MGnify/ENA primary metagenome ERZ505423 (study PRJEB26158, sample SAMN06016386) | human gut metagenome | biome: human gut; feature: ankylosing spondylitis patient; material...
CTCTCACATGTTCTATTATATGGTCCTCTTCGAATAAATCAAGCACTTTTTCCACAGCGGCGCAGGCCAACGGGTTGCCCATAAATGTAGGCCCGTGCATGAAGGTGTGCGGGGCGTGGGACGAAATGCAGGCGGCTACCCGGTCGGTCGTCAGTACGGCGGAAAAAGTCATGTAGCCGCCCGTCAGGGCTTTCCCGATGCACATGATGTCAGGCTCCACTCCGGCATGTTCCCAGGCAAACAGTTTTCCCGTCCGTCCGAAGCCGGTGGCTATTTCGTCAAAAATGAGCAGCAGGCCGTATGCCTTGCACAGCTTGGCCGCCTCGCATAAATAACGGGGATGGTAGAAACGCATTCCTCCCGCACCTTGCACTATCGGTTCCAATATCAGTCCGGCCAGTTCGCTGTGGTGCCGCTCTATGGTCTCGCGTAGTGGAAGGATGTCCTTTTCGTCCCATTCCCCGTCGAACCGGCATTGGGGAGCCGGGACGAAGTGCCGTATGGGGAGTGCGGAACCGAACAGGCTGTGCATGCCCGTAACGGGGTCGCATACCGACATCGCGTTCCACGTGTCGCCGTGGTAACCGGAACGGATGGTCACGAAATTGTTCTTTTCCGGCTTTCCGGCCGCATATTGGTATTGTACGGCCATTTTCAATGCGATTTCCACGGCCACCGAACCGCTGTCGGCATAGAAAATCTTTTGCATGGAAGGAGGGGCTATGTCTAATAGCAGTTTGCCCAGTTCGATGGCCGGTTCGTGTGTCAGCCCGCCGAACATGACATGAGACATGTTCCGCAACTGGTTTTCCACGGCACGATTCAGTACGGGGTGGTTGTAGCCATGCACGGCACACCACCAGGACGACATGCCTTCTACGAGTTCCGTGCCGTCTTCCAACGTAATGATGCAACCTTCCGCCCGTCTCACCTTATAGGTAGGAAGCGGGTCAATCGTAGAGGTATAGGGATGCCACAGGTGCTCCCGGTCGAAGCTGTCGGTAATCAGTTCATAATTCATATCCCGTTTCTTTGATTCGTTCTACATCTTCTTTCACATTTGAACCTATCGTCGTAAGCAAGTCGCCTGCTATGGCCGAATTGATGCCCGTGTACATGGCCCGGCGTATCATCTCATCGCTCAGTTGGGAGCGTCCTCCTGCAAATCTGAGATATGCGGACGGATTCACAAAACGAAACAAGGCGATGGTGCGTAGGATTTCTTCTTCGCCCAAAGGCGGCATGGTTTCGAGAGGTGTCCCTTTGATGGGATGCAGCAGGTTCAGCGGGATGGAAGATATGTCCAGCGATTTAAGCGTGAAGGCCAGTTCCGCACGTTGCCGCATGTTTTCTCCCATGCCGATGATACCTCCGCAGCAAACCTCCATTCCCACCCGGCGTGCGGCGCGCAAAGTTTCTATTTTCTCTGCTTGTGTATGGGTGGAACAGAGCCGGGCGAAGAATGAAGGGGCTGTTTCCAGATTACAATGGTAACGGACTGCCCCTGCCCGGTGTAGTTTGTCCAACTGTCCTTCCGAGGCAAGCCCCAACGAAACACACAGGCTGATGTGGGTGTGCCTGCTTAGGTATGCAAGATGTTCGCACCACGTGTCTACTTCACGGTCTGTGGGCTTTTTTCCACTTGCCACTAAAGAAAAACGCCGTATTCCCGCGTTTTCGTTTATTCGGGCATGACGCAGGCATTCCTCTTTCGAAACGATTCCATATGTTTCTATTCCGGTGGGGTGGTGTGCCGATTGTGCGCACCATTTACAGTTCTCTGAACAACGTCCCGATTTGGCATTGATAATGGAACATAAATCGAATTTACGCGAAGCATGTCTCAACGTAATGCGGTGGGATGCCTCGCAGAGGGCGTCGAGAGGAGCATTTTCCGTAAGTTGGAGCACTTCTTCCGGTGTGAAGGGTTGGCCTTCATGCACTTTTCTTTCCAGTTTTTCTATCATAACGTTCTGTATAAAAAGAGCGGAGTGACGAAGAAAACCGATGGGCATCCGTATGGATGTGGATGAGGTTCCTTCGTCACTCCGCTTTTATGGGTGACAAATAAATGAGAATACGTGGCAGGGGCTTCCAGGATATTCGTAAGTTTTATAGCCGCAGAAGACCCGAATGCCGAAAGGAAAAAAAGGACGGACGATAGTTCCGGACTGCCTTCCGGTGGCCATGCCTCTTCTTCCGTTTGCATCCGAAAATCAACACCTCCGCGTCTGTTTTCAAGGTTCAGTGTGTTTTTGTCCTTTTTCAATGCGGAATCGGCGATGCTTTTGCATACACGCCCAATCGTAACGTGGCGGTGCAGACTTCTGAATATGGCATACCCTTTCCGGTTCCAGCAACGGAAACGGATGGTTCCCCCAGTGTTGTAGATGACAGTCTTGCGCATGCAGAAGTCTTTTAGTCTTTGCAAAAGTATGAAAAAAACGATAAACCTGGAACGAATTGAAATAAAAATAAACTGGTTTTCTTTTGGATGGCGTTGTTCTGCTGATATGAGTTTCGTTTTAAATCTGCCTGCGGTTCATGATGTCGACCCAAGTGTTCATGATGGATTCTGTTTCAAAGCGTTTGAATAAATTCCGTTTGGTGGTTTTGATGGTATTTACCGACTTGCAAATCTGTTTGGCGATTTCCTCCACCGTGTAACCTCTGGCAGACAAAAGCAGGATTTCCTGTTCCGTTTCGTTCAGTCTTTTTATTTCCTTTTTGCCCCAATCGTGGCATAATAAATCGTATTCGTAATACGTACCGTTCGTGTGTAGCATGAGGACGTGTCCGGACTCTTTATGTGCCGAAGGCGATATGGCGCATAAGGCTATCCAAACTTGTCCATTGGAAGTGAACGCGAGAGGAGTGAGTTTGTGGTTTAAGAGTGTTTTTTTCTTGTTTCGGATAAGGTCTATATCATAACATAGTGTGTAGTTTGTCCGTTCGTTGGTAGGGAATGTGTGGAACAAACCAAGGCCTTTTTCGTTGATTTCCGAAAGCATCTTTTGTTCTTCTGTTGGGACATGTTTTAAGTATATTTTATAGTTGAAACGTTTCTTTCCGTCTATTTCTTCTCCACAGAGCCTGACGATTTTATCGGATACGTATAGGAAATCCTTTTTAAGGAAATCGATGATATAGATATATTGGTTGGAACTTCTAACGAATGCCTTGGCAATCTCAATAAGCGGTTTTAAATTTTCGTATTCCTCCTGTGCATAACCTATGAAGTTGGTAGTTGTGAGGGATTGGTTAGTTTTCATTTTATACTTAGGTTAATTGTTTATGGTGTAAAGTTATAAAAAAACTCAATAAGTGTGACTTTTGACGATAAAAAATCACACTTTTGGGTGAAAATAGCCTTTAGAATTGCAGAAATATACTTTTATACTTGGAAAAAGTATGATTTGACATCTATATTTGAGCAAACTTAATCTTAAGGCCATGACAAAACAGGAATGGAAAACAAATCTTCGGGCGTTGGTCGTAGGTGGTGCAGGTTTCGTAGGCAGCCATCTTTGCCGGAGGCTTCTTCAATCAGGTTATGAGGAAGTCATTTGTGTGGATAATTTGCAAACCGGCAGGATAGCCAATGTGGCTGATTTGTTAGGCTCCCCTCATTTCAGTTTCTTTGAGCATGATATAGTAAACGAATGGCCTGTATCCGGGGCATTGCATGAGATTTACCATTTGGCCTGTCCGGCTTCTCCTGTGCAGTATCAAAAATCTCCGATACATACATTCAAGACTTCTGTCCTTGGCAGCATCCATCTTTTGGAACTTGCTAAAGAGAAAGGAGCAAGAATCTTGTTTACTTCCACCAGTGAAGTGTATGGCGATGCGCAAGTCTCGCCTCAAAATGAATCTTATTGGGGCAATGTGAATCCCTTCGGTGTCCGTAGCTGTTATGATGAGGGGAAGCGCGGTGCCGAGACCTTGTTCCACGACTATCATGAAGAATACGGTGTAGATACACGTATCATTCGCATATTCAATACATACGGGCCGCGGATGAGTGCGGAGGATGGCCGTGTGGTATCCAACTTCATTGTGCAGGCACTTCGCGGTGAGCCTTTGACTATCCATGGCGATGGCACCCAGACACGTTCGTTTCAGTATGTGAGTGATTTGATAGAAGCGATTGTCCGCACTATGCAGGACGGAGTACCGCATTGTCCCATCAATATAGGTAACCCTTACGAGATTTCGGTAAACGATTTGGCGGAACGGGTGTTGCACATGACCGGTTCCCGATCGTCTATTGTGTACAAACCTCTTCCCCAGGACGACCCATGTCGGCGGCGGCCAGATATTACATTGGCCGCATCCGTGCTGGGCGGGTGGAAGCCGGTGGTGGGTTTGGATGAAGGACTGTCGCAGACTATAGCCTATTTCCGTCACCTTATAAATAAGGCGGTATGAAGCACGAATACGATTTCCTGGTAGTTGGTGCAGGCTTGTTCGGGGCTACATTTGCCTGTATGGCCAAGCAGCATGGCAAGAAATGTCTGGTCATCGACAAGCGTTCCCATTTGGGCGGTAATGTATATTGCGAAGATGCGGAAGGGATAACCGTACACAAATACGGCCCCCACATATTCCATACCCATGATGAAAAAGTGTGGAACTTTGTCAACCGGTTTGTATCTTTCAACCGGTTTACGTTAAATACCATAGCCAACTATAAAGGGAAGCTTTATAATTTACCATTCAACATGTACACCTTTTACCAAATGTGGGGTGTGACGCAACCCGAAGAGGCGCGGCGCATAATTGAATCGCAACGTAGGGAAGCGGTGATGGAAAATCCGGCTAATTTGGAAGAACAAGCTATATGTCTTGTGGGGCGTGATGTGTATGCGACCCTTATCAAGGGGTATACAGAGAAACAGTGGGGACGTGCGTGTACGGAATTGCCTGCATCGATTATCAAGCGTTTACCCGTGCGGTTTACGTTCGACAACAATTATTTTAACGACAGGTATCAAGGTATACCGGTGGGAGGGTACAATGTACTGATAAAAGGTTTGTTGGATGGCATCGAATGGCGTACAGGCTGCAATTACTTGGATGACAGGGCTTACTTTGACGGATTGGCGGATGAGATTGTTTACACGGGGCCGATAGACGAATATTTTGGATGGAGTTTGGGTTTTCTGGAATACCGTAGCCTGAGATTCGAACAAGAAATGTTACCTGTATCCAACTATCAGGGCAATGCCATTGTAAATTATACTGAGCGCACCGTGCCCTATACTCGTATCGTGGAACACAAGCATTTCGAGCCAGGTAACGGGGCGGTACTGTCTTTGCCTTATACCGTGGTCACTCGGGAATATCCGGCGGATTATACGCCCGGAAGTGAGGCGTATTACCCTGTGGACAACAAGCGGAATAGGGATTTGCATGCGGCTTATCAGGACATGGGGCGATGTAATGTGCCCCATACATGGTTTGCGGGGCGACTCGGCTCATATAAATATGTGGATATGGGGCAGGCCATATCGTCTGCTTTAAAACTTTCAAAGGCTTTATTATGAAAAAAGAGATGGATAAAATCGCGGATTATTTGTTGTTGCGGAGCAGCTATATGCAAGAACTCGGGCTGTTTCATGGCAAAATGGGCGTGGTGGTCGCATTGTATCTGTATGCTGATGCTTATGGAGACGAGGTGATGCGTGAGTACGCATGGGAGTTGTTTCAGCAAGTGTATGATGGAGTGCATACCGATATGCCGGTAGGTTTGGAACGCGGTTTGGCCGGTATCGGTTATGGCACGACACTGCTTTGTAAACGCGGTTTGGTGGAATGTAGCTTGAATGACATCTTGGAAGACATAGACCGTAAGATTATGGAGCGTGATCCACGCAGGCTGACAGACATGTCTGTACGTTCGGGTGTGAGGGGATTGATGCTTTACCTTGACCTGCGCCAGAGCGTGGAGGCTGTGGCGACGTTCGACAGCCGGTATATGATGGAGTTGCAAGATACAGTGGCAAGGAACAATCTGCCTTGCCGGGCATTAGATGTCATGGACGTTTTGAATGAACCTACGTTTCCTGAAACGGAATATATCGAAAGGCCATTAGGTATAGACGGGGGATGTGCTTATTATATATTAAAATCCATACTGGTATGATGCACATATTCATCTTCAATAATGCGAGCCGTGCGGCCAATTATGGTATAGGCACTTATGTACGTTTGTTGTCGGACGGGCTTTTGGGACGTTCCGGTGTGAAAGTATCTTTTGTGGACATGTTTTCGGACGTGAAAGAGTATTCGATTGCGGACGATGAACGCGGATGCCGTCACTATCAGGTTCCGGCTTTGTTTTCGGGTATGGAGAATGAGCCTTATTGCCGCAATGTGTTTTATTTTTTAGCCAGGCATATCAAGGCGGAGGATGATGAACGGTTGGTGTTCCATTTCAACTATTTCCAGCATAAGCCGCTTGCCTCTTTGCTGAAAGGGCAATACTTTGATTGCAGGATTGTTTTTACGGTGCACTATTTGGGGTGGTGTTTTGAGCTGAAAGGCAATAAGACTCGTTTCCGTGAACTGATAGCCGAAGGGTATCAACCGAAAGATGACAAGGAAAGAGGCTTGTTGGCGGGCGTGGAAAACGAAAAAGAGTTTTTGCATTTAGCTGACGAGGTCATTGTCTTGTCAAAAGATACACAACAGATTCTGGCTGAAGGCTATGGTGTTTCTTCGGATAAGATGCACTTGGTTTATAATGGTTTGGGGGATGGTTTATGTTTCGACAAAGATAAAAATGTAGGAAATGGCCGCATAATTCTGTTTGTCGGTCGTTTGGACGAGATTAAAGGGTTGAACTATTTGATTCATGCGTTCAGGCATATTGCAGACAAATATGCGGATATCCGTTTGGTGGTTGCCGGGGACGGGGATTTTCAACTTTATTTGTCGCAGTGCAGGGATTTGCAAGGTCGTGTCTCCTTTTTAGGGAAAGTGTCAAGCAGTGAGGTGGAGGACGTTTATCGGTCTGCATATATCGGCGTAATGCCTTCTTTTCATGAACAATGCAGCTATACGGCCATTGAGATGATGCGTCATAAAATACCTTTGATTGGCACGGATACAACTGGGTTGGCGGAGATGTTGGATGCCACACCGGAGTTGCGCGTATCCATTGATGAAGATAATATGATGGATGAGGAGTTTACGGAGCGTCTTGTGTCCTGTCTGAATTTGTTGTTGTCGGACGAGGATGCATATCAACGGGCGGCGGATGCCGTGGGCAAATTGTATGAAGCCCGTTATAAGGTGTCAGATATGGTGCATGCCACGTGCGGGGTGATGGAAAGTTCATGGGACAGGCCGGATTATACCGTGTCGCCCGATTATCTGAAACATATAGATTCCCGTATGATACAGTTGATAAACCAATGTCCCGACATAGATACGGATTTTTACGGGATGGGAGGAATCGGTGTATATTTATGGAAAAGGGTGTTGGATTTATGTGACAGGAAAGAAGGGGATTTCCAAGCTTCCCTGATACTGGAACATTTGATATACTATATGGATTGGGTACAGGATGTGGTTGGTTCGAGTCCTTTGCCTGTGGAATTGTGGGCCATGATACGAAGTATGGGACAACACGGTTTTTATAAGACGTGTGTGAACGCGTTGCTCGTGCGGCAATCCGGTTCGGATACGCTTTTTCAGATGCCGTCAGATAGAGTTATAATACAAAATGCCTTAAAGATATGCAACTGCAAGATTTAAAATCACAGCTTACTTTAGTCTTTCCGGTACGCATAGATTGTGAAGAAAGACGGGAAAACCTCCGTGTCGTATTGAGGCAGCTCGATGGTTTAGGATGTCGCATGCTTGTATTGGAAGCCGATGCGGTGCCTGCCCTTGGGGAGGAAGCTTGGCCGGATGGGGTGGAGTACACTTTCGTGGAAGATGCTTCGAAGGTTTTTCATCGCACGCGGTATATCAATGAATTGCTGCGTATGGCCGGTACGGAGGTTGTAGGAGTATGGGACACGGATGTGTTGGTCGGTTACGCTCAGATTGGTGAAGCGGTGCAACGGATTCTTGAAGGATGCACCATTGCTTATCCCTATAACGGACAGTTTGTGATGCTTTCGGAACAAATGTCGGTGCATACAAGGAAAAAGCCGGATTTGGAATATTTGCGTAGCATGAGACTAAATTCTTTTTTTGGACGTAGGTTATTCGGAGGAGCTTATTTGGTGCATCGTCAGCGTTATTTCCAATGTGGAGGCGAGAATGAACGGTTTATTGGTTGGAGTCCTGAGGATGCGGAACGGATGCACTCGGACACAAGGTGGCATGGACTCAGAGTGGGCAACTCTATCACCTGTATCATCCCCGTGGTGCGAGTTCCAGTTACCAGTCGAAAGACGATGCAGACCGGTTGAGACGGGAACTGGTGAAAATCTGCAGTATGGATAAAGAAACTCTGATAAGTTATCTGTTGAAATGAAAAATATATTGGAATCTTTTCTCGACGCTTTAGAGGTGCGCTATACAAAGCGGTATGTGCGGCGTTTGTACGAAGAACATCCGCATAGAGGCAATATGTACGGGCTGAAGCAGATGTTGGCAGTGTATGGCGTCAGGGCTTTGGGTGTATATATGGAGGACAAGGATTTGCTGAATCTCAGCTATCCCTGTATTTTCCATACGGGAAATGATTTTGTTATCGGTTTGGAGAGCAATGGGAGCCGGATTGTATTCTGGCAACAGGGGAAGAAGAAGACATCCACGCATGAAGCTTTCAAGTCGGATTGGACAGGCAATGTGTTGGTGGTGGAGGATTTGGAAAAGGCCGGTGAGCCGGATTTCAAAAAGCATCGGTGGGAAGATTTGCAGTTCGTGGCTCGATGTTTTTGTCTGCCAACCCTATTGGTGTTTGCTACAGGGATGGGATGCGTAAATAATTGGGGTGAGTTGTCTTTTCTCCATTGGTTTTGCATGTCGTTGGATCTGGTAGGCTTGTGCCTTTGTTTCATGCTTATGCAGAAACAGTTATTGGGCGAAAGCAAATATGGTGATAAGGTATGCTCATTTTTCCATCATGCTGATTGCAACAGCATATTGGAGGGGGCGTATGCCAAGATTTTTGGGGTCAGTTGGAGTGAAATCGGATTCGGTTATTTTATGGCGAATATCCTGTTGCTTTCGCTTTATCCATCAGGTATTGACGTGTTGCGTGTGGTGAATGGGTTGGCCATGTGCTACGGGGTGTGGAGCATCTATTATCAATGGCGTGTGGCTAAGAACTGGTGTGTGCTTTGTGTGTCAGTGCAGGCTGTGGTGTGGTGCACGGGCATCATGGCGGCTTGCCATATTCGGGGCATTTCATTGTCCGTCGAGGCTTGCTTGTGGTCGGCCATGGTTCTGGTGGCTTGTGTGATGCTTGTGCATCAATATGCCTTTTCGTATCAATCGGACAAAGAGCGCATCCGTATGGTACAGCAATACAAGGGATTGAAAGCCAATAGTGTTGTGGCCAAAGCTTTGATAGAAAGCAGTACCTATTACAAGGTTTCGGAAGAGGATTCTTCTGTCTTTTTCGGAAATAAAGAGGCTCACTTGCATATCACGGTTCTCAGCAATCCACATTGCAATCCGTGTGCAAGGTTACATAAAAGGGTAGAGGACATGCTAAAGTGGTATGGCGACGACCTTTGTGTGCAGTACATCTTCACGGCTTTCAGTGAAAAGGCGGAAGACAGTTGCCGATACCTTATTTCGTGTTACGACAAAGACAATCCGGAAGCCACACTCAAGATATATGGCGAATGGTATGCCGGAGGAAAGAATAGATATGAATCCATTGTGAAGGAGCATGCGGACAGTATTCATACGGACGAAGTGGAGCAAGAGGTACAGAAGCATTTCCGGTGGTGCAAGGGACATGGATTTACGGCTACACCTACGGTATTGGTGAATGGTTATCTTTTGCCTCGCGAGTATGACATAGAGGATTTGGTGATGCTAACAAACTGTCAGATAGAATATCCAAGAAAAAATATTGTGCATGATATCAGTGGCCGAAGCACTACGCCATTGGGAGCAGAGTCGCTCTCTGCGGAAGAGTCAGTGTGATTGTTTAACTTTCCAAACAGAAACATGATGAAGAAGCTTAAAAGATTTGCTTTGAATGATGCCAGGATGTTGTCCCGTGAAGAGTTAGCCGCTATTGAGGGTGGTTTGACTATAGATGCAGTAGATAATTGCACTGTCAGTACAAGTGGCCGCCCCTGTGTGTTTTACTCCGATTATAATAGTAGTGACGGACATCAGACGATAGTAATAGGCAAATGTGCTGTTAAGTACGAACAATTTGGAAGTACAGTAATAGCTACTCCTTATTGTATGTAAGATAGGCTTTTGTATTCCATCGGTATCACGGATTTGATACCGATGGAATTAGGCTTTCTTATTGAGAAGAATAGATGAAATGGAGAGTAAAAACTATTAGATATGAAAGGTAATTTACTGGTATATATTTTATTGCTTTTTTGTTGTGTACACACTTCCGCACAGACCGTAGAAATAGTCGGTGAGGTGGAAGACGCTTTTCTGCAGGTCCCTCTCAGTGGAGTGAGGATTTCTATTCTCAATCCGGATAGTACGGTTGTGGTGGATTCCGCAAAGGTAGTGGACTTTATAGACCGTAATGGAAAACTTCTGCAGGTGATGTTCTCTGCCGCAGTTAAGGCTGAAAAAAAGGATTATTTGGTACGTGCTACGAAGACGGGGTATGGTGATGTCTGGCAATCTGTTTCCGTGCCGTCATCACAAATAAGTTCGGTTAAAATCCCTACTATTAAGATGCGCAAGGAGCGTAATATGGCCTTGAACGAGGTCGTTGTAAAAGCTACGAAGGTCAAGATGTATTATAAAGGAGATACGTTGGTATATGATGCCGACGCTTTTAAATTGCCCGATGGTTCGATGCTCGATGCCTTGATACGCCAGTTGCCGGGCGTGACGATGAATGACGGCGGCGAGATATTCGTGAACGGGCGACGGGTGGATGAATTGTTGCTCGGTTCGCGGACTTTCTTCCGTGGAAACAAGAAAGTGTTGATGGAAAACCTACCTTATTATACGGTGAAAAACCTAAAAGTATATGAAAAACAGACGGACAAGAGTGAGGCGTTGGGATACGATGTGGAACCGCGCAAATATGTGATGGACGTAAATTTGAAAAACGAATACAACCAAGGATATATTGCCAATGTGGAGGCTGCGGGCGGAACGGAAGACCGGTGGTTGGGGCGCGGCTTCCTTTTGGGGTTTACCGATCGCTGGCGGTATGCGTTGTTGGGCAATGTGAACAACGTGAATGAAAGCCGCCACATCGGAGAGCATGGCCATTGGTCTCCGGCCACCATGCCCCAGTCGCTTCTCACCACGCGCAGCGTAGCGACCGATTTGGATTACCAATCGAAAGATAAGAATGTGACGAACAATTTCAATGCCGGTTTCACATCGTCCAATACCGAATTGGAGATGCACCAACGCTATGAGCAATTCCTTGAAGGTAGCAAACCCATGTCGCTTACGGAGAACCGTAATGAATCTGACAACTGGCACTTGAAATTGGTCAACCGTTTGAATTTCAAAAAGCCGGCTTACTTTGATTTCACGTCCCATTTTGATTATGAGAAAAGGAATGCTTCAGGTGGATCGCACTTTAACCAATGGGATGACCGGTTGACAGCTTCTATGCGTACTGATGCATTAAGTGAAGGGCGGTCATGGGCTTTTTGTCAGGAAACGGGAGGATCTTTCAATGTGAATAAGGAAAAACGTTGGTATGGCAATTATTACCTTTTTTTCAGGCACAGCGATGATCAGTCGTGGCTTTCCAACCGTTACGATACGTGGCAGGCCACCACACAAGCCGATGATATCCGCCATAATGCCAGTGATGTGTCCCATAAATTGACGAACATGATGTTTAATACCTATTGGACTATTACCGATTTGTTTGGTAAAGTGGATCTTATTATTGGGGACGATTGGAATTATTCCGATAGCCGTATTCATGATTACCTTTATCACCCCGATACGCTCTTACTGGCTTCGCAGCTCGATATGTTGTCAGCTATTACCGACCCTTCCAATTCCTATGATAGCCATCATCGTAATTGGTGTAATACAGCCAGCATTATCTTTTCTCAAAATGGAACTTATAAATTAGGGCTTTATGATATTCAATACGACCGTTGGCGTGTGGCTCTCAATGTGCCGGTTTTTCATCAGTCGCTTGATTACAGGCGAGGAGGTATCGACACTTTGATGCATGGCACGTGGGTGTATTTTAGACCCGATGCATCTTTTCGGCACATGTCGGAAGACGGAAAGCACGATTTTCGTCTCAGTGCCGGTTACCAATGTGCTCCGGTGGATATACTGAACCAAATAGGTTACCGTGACGACAGCCAACCGCTTGTGATTAAGGAGGGAAATCCTGACTTGAAGGGGACGGCCACGACAAGTGCCAATGTCGATTATACCCGGAAATACGGGACGCACGTCAGCCTATGGCATGCGGGCGCGTCGTTCAACTACCGCCACCGTGACGTGGCGCAGTCAGCGAGTTACAATCCGGTGACGGGCGTGTACACTTACAAGCCGATGAATGTGAGCGGAGCTTATTCCGCTACGGCACGGTTCGACATTTCGGCCAACATCGGCGAGAAGCGTTATTGGACATGGCAGATGAATGCAGATGCGAATTATGACCA
>ENA-OVGJ01000856-OVGJ01000856.1-human-gut-metagenome-genome-assembly--contig:-NODE-856-length-12505-cov-35.705944_pt1 | contig 12505 bp, 10 predicted proteins | sample MGYA00237772_ERZ505423 | MGnify/ENA primary metagenome ERZ505423 (study PRJEB26158, sample SAMN06016386) | human gut metagenome | biome: human gut; feature: ankylosing spondylitis patient; material...
AAGCAGAAGAGTCTTCGCCCTTCTGAGCCTTTCTGTCTTTCACAATCGCATGCCATACTGCCCAAATAACGCCAACTACACCAATGGCGAGTACTGTCCAATCCAGCCATACGAATTCTGTTGAATTCCAATTCATAATTTTACTATAAGATTGTTGTGTTTATTATTAATAGTTTTATCTTTCCCCTTTATAGAGTTTTCTTCTCTTTGTTGAGTTTTCAGAGCCTTTCCTTAAATGAATAAGGAAAAGGCTTTGATAAGAGGAGTCTTATTTCTTTACGCTAAATTTATAAGCAAGGTGAGAGTAGTATTTCTCGCCTGGTTTTAAGGTTGCGTCAGTCCAATCCTTCACTCCCTGTGAAATCTTGGTAGGAGAGTCTGGATATTTCTGGCTCTCGAAGCATACACTTACATGCTTAGGATACTTGATGCCATGCTTGCAAGAGATGCCTGTGCCCTGGAAGTTACCGGTATAGACTTGAATACCTGGTTCATTGGTGAATACTTCAAGCAGGATTCCACTCTTAGGAGAGTAGAGGCTGGCGCAAACAGTCTTGTCATCGCCCTTGCCATTCTTGTATGTGTTCAGGCACCAGTTGTGGTCATAACCTGTAGCATTCTTAATCTGCTCAAAGTTGTAATCCACCTTCTTGCCAATTTCTGTAGGAGTGCGGAAGTCCATAGGAGTACCTGTCACATCCTTGATTTCTCCTGTAGGAATATAGAGTTTGTCTGAAGGAGTGAACTTGTCGGCATTCACATACATAATCTGGTCGAAACCTTCCTTGGAAGGATCGCCGTTGAGATTGAAGTAGGAATGGTTGGTCATATTGATGACAGTCTCCTTATCTGTTGTTGCTCCAAATACGATATCAAGGGTGTTGTCGCTCTTGACAGTATAGGTGGCTGTTGCTGTTACATTACCAGGGAAACCATTCTCGCCATCCTTAGCATGGATAGTGAATGTAACGGATGAATCGTTTTTGGCTGTTACGTCGTAAACCTGGTTCAACCAGCCTGTGGCACCGCCACCATGCAGACAGTTGCCATTGTCGTTTGCCTTCAACTGATAGGTCTGGCCATTCAACTGTAATTTGGAGTCCTTGATGCGGTTGGCATAACGACCTACAGAAGAACCATAGTCTGATGGTGAGTTGAGGGTGTCGGCATACTGGTGAATATTGTCATAACCCAATACAACGTCTGTTGGCTTACCATCCTTGTTTGGCACAGAAATGGAAACTACGCGTCCACCATAATTGGTAAGACAAACTTCCATACCCTGATTGTTCTTGAGGGTAATCAACTCCGTTTTCTTGCCGAGGACAGTTGAGTCGAAATCAGCAGGATTTAAACCAGACTGTGTGAGGTTTGAATTCTCACATGCAGAAAGCATGACTGTTACTAAGCCAGCTCCCAAAATTAGATTTTTGATATCTTTCATTTTTAGGTTGATTATTAGAAACTTTATTATTTGGGTGTAAAATTAATACTTTATCTCGAAAGTACAATACTTTTTCCTTATTATTTTTGTTCTAAAGTGTGTTTTTAACACTATTTGTATTATTGTGGACGAAAACAGGGATGAAATAGCTTAAAATAGTCTGTTTGTATGTGACATGATGGAAATAAGAAAAGTCCACGAAAAACTAACCTTTTATTAGTTTTCGTGGACTTGTTTTTTCTGATACATTATATAATTATACTTGATATAGCATATCATGTGTATTAGTTATATAATATATTATAATGTATATTAGCAAACCTTGTGAGAACCCTCAGAGATAACTACAGGGTAAATCTCAGGAGCATGACCATACTTGGCTGTGAACTTAGCAGTAACATCCTCTACGAACTTGTCATAGATGTCGTCCTTTACCAAGTTGATGGTGCAACCACCGAAGCCGCCACCCATGATACGGCTACCTGTAACACCATTCTCCTTAGCTACGTCGTTCAAGAAGTCGAGCTCCTCGCAACTTACTTCATATTCCTTGCTCAAACCATAGTGAGTTTCATACATTTTCTGACCTACAGTCTCGTAGTCACCCTTTTCGAGCGCATCGCAGACTGCCAATACGCGGTCTTTCTCGCCCAATACGAAGTGAGCGCGGCTGTAATCCTCTTCGCCAACTTCTGCACGAACCTCTTCCAACTGCTCCCATGTACAATCACGGAGGGTTTCGAACTTAGCCTCTGGATGCTTAGCAGCGATGTGCTTAACCACATTCTCGCAAGAGTTACGACGGTCGTTGTATGGAGAACCTGCCAACTCATGCTTAACCTTAGAGTTTACCAAGCAGAGCTTATAGCCCTGAGGGTTGAATGGGAAGTACTCAAACTCGCGGCTGTTGCAATCGAGGCGCATCAATTTACCTTCCTTGCCGAATACAGAAGCAAACTGGTCCATGATACCGCAGTTTACGCCGATATACTTGTGCTCAGTAGCCTGACCGGCCAATACGAGATCCCACTTAGAAACCTTGTTGTCACCGAAGAGATCGTTCAAAGCAAATGCGAAGCAGCTCTCAAGAGCAGCAGAAGAAGACATACCTGCACCGAGAGGCACGTCACCATAGAATGCAGCATTGAAACCTTTCACCTCAACACCCAATGACATCATTTCCTGACAGATACCATAGATGTAGCGTGCCCAAGAAGTACGAGGACCCTCAGGATCATTCACCTTGAATTCTACACGGTCTTTCAAGTCGATAGAGTAGAGCATTACTGTATCTGTACCGTTAGGACGAATCTCTGCCATGATACCCTTATCTACTGCACCTGGAAATACGAATCCACCATTGTAGTCGGTGTGTTCACCGATAAGGTTGATGCGGCCTGGAGACATATAAATATTACCTGTTTTACCATCAAAGTGCTTGATGAAGCGGCTTCTTACTTTTTCGATATCCATAATTCTTATAGTTTAGATTGTTAAATTGTTAATATTTAAAAGATTTGCTTTATTTAGTAAATGGCTTTCCGTGAGTTGTACTCATGGAAAGCCAACCATTATAGAGGGTATTCCTAAGATTATTCTACAGGAATGTCCTTGTTGATGTTCTTGCAACCAGCGATTGCATAGAAGAACATGTAACCCATAGAAATGAGAGGTACGATGTAGCTCAACATGTAACCTGCATTATCGGCGATGAAGTTCTGTACCAATGGCATCAAACCACCACCTACTACCATCATCATGAAGATGCCTGAAGCCTGGGCTGTATATTTGCCAAGACCCTCTGTAGCAAGGTTGAAGATACTTGGCCACATGATAGAGGTGCAAAGACCGCAGAGTACCAAGAACATGGCTGAGATAGGAACTGTTACCAACTGGAATGAAGAACCTGTAAATACAGGCATATCTACAGTTGTTGATTTGCCAAGAAGTACTGCCAAAAGAATGAACAGCATACCTGCACCATTAGCGACAATCATCATAGAACGGCTTGAAACCTTGTTGGCAATGAAGCTGGAGCACAAACGGCCCACCAACATGAGCAACCAGTATGTTCCTGCTACGAAACCACCGATAGCTGCTGCGTTTGCCAAGGCTGCGCCGTTGATGAAGCCACCACCATTGGCAGTTGTGTCTGAAATGTAGAAATTCAAAGTTCCTGGGATACCTACCTCAACACCTACATATACGAAGATGGCGATAACGCCGAGGTTGAAATGGCGGAATGCCCATGGTGAATGCTCGAATACAGTCTTGTCAGTTGTCTTACCCATCTCAGGATCCTTGATAGGGATGAAGAGCAAGCATATAAAGGCAGCTGCAAATACTGCGAGAGCGATGTAAAGTACCAAGTTGACATCTACCATCTGGGTATTGGCTGTTACTGTACCGATAAGGGCACCTACGAGCATTGGAGTTAAAGTACCAGATAAAGAATTCAGTGTACCCCCAATGAGGTTCAACTGGTTACCGCGGTTACCACCGCCACCGAGAAGATTCAACATAGGGTTTACTACAGTATTCAGAATACATACAGCAAAACCTGAGATGAATGCACCGAAGAGATAAACAGAGAAGCCTGATACATCGACACCAAACTTACCTGAGAGGAACTGAATGAATACGCCGACAAAACCAGTAGCAATACCAGTAAGAGCTGTTTTCTTGTAACCAATTTTAGTCAACAATTTACCAGCAGGGATACCCATGAAGAGGTAAGCCAAGAAGTTCATGGCATTACCTAGCATACCAATCATGTTGGCGCTACCGCTATCGGCAAATACGTTTTTCCAGATGACTCCGATAGGAGCAGCTAAGTTTGTGACGAATGAAATCATCGCATAGAGGAACATCATCGTGATAATGGCAATGATGTTACCATTTTGTTTTTGGTTTTCCATTTTTTCTTTAATAGTTGATATTTAAATGTTTTGTTTATAGACTTGGAAAGGAGTGGCAGTTCAAAAACTGCCACTCCTATGTTTAAATGTATGGTCTATCTTATAAATAAGGTTATCTTAAGGATAAGACTGAACCATACAAGTTTCTTTTATTTGTCAACACCAAACTTATAGATAGTTTTCTGTGTGTATGTTTCGCCTGGTTTCAAGCGTACACTTGGGAAATATGAGCGGTTTGGTGAGTCTGGGAAGTGTTGAGCCTCAAAGCAGACTGCACTTCTGCGTGGGAATGTTGCACCATGCTGACCCTTGATACCCTCCAGGAAGTTGCCTGTATACATCTGCAAACCTGGTTCGGTAGTATAAACTTCCATTGTACGACAGCTAACAGGATCCTTGATTCTTGCAGCAAAACTCAACTCGCCTTCTTCCTTCTTGTTGAGTACGTAGTTGTGGTCATATCCTGAACCATTCTTGATTTGCTCATTGTCTGCATTGATATCCTGACCAATCGGTTTCGGTTTGCGGAAATCAAATGGAGTGCCTTCCACCTTCAAGATCTCACCTGTAGGAATAGAAGTCTCATCGATAGGCAAATAGAAATCAGCATTCACCTCACAAATGATATTGTCAATGGTTGGTGTAGGGTTGCCGATACCTTGGATTGAGAAGAAACCGTGGTTTGTCAGGTTCACGATAGTCAACTTGTTGGTTGTAGCCTGATACTTGATAACCAACTCGTTATCGTCAGTCAAGGTGTAAGCCACCCAAACGTCCATTTCTCCTGTAAAACCTTCTTCTCCGTAAGGGCTGGTATATTTTAATACGACAGCATTCTCGCTCATGCGGGTTGCATCCCAAACGTGTGCGTGGAAACCGGTAGGACCGCCATGCAAGTGATTCTTGCCATCGTTGCAAGCCAACTGGTATTCTTTGCCGTGTAATGTGAACTTACCGTCACAAATACGGTTTCCATAGCGACCGATGAGTACGCTTAGGAAAGGCTCTGGTGAATTGATAACATCCTGGATGTTGTCATGACCCTGGATGAGGTTAGCATAATTGCCATCTTTGTCTGGCATCATGATAGCCACAATTGCACCGCCGTAGTTTGTTACTGCAACTTCATTGCCCTGACTATTCTTCAAGATGAAGAGGTCGGTCTGCTTTCCATTTACAGTGGTCTGAAAATCTTCTCTTTTCAGACCACAGAGGTTTTCTACTTTTTCGCTCATAATATCCTAATTTTTTAGTTACTTTATCGTTTAAGTTATTATCTACTGCAAAGTAACTAAAAAAAAATGATTATTACAAATATTTTAGCAATTTATTGATTTAAAAAAACAAAAAATAACTTATGAAAGGAAATCGGCTACAATGTAACTTGACCCTCCAACGAAGATAAAATCATCTTCAGCAGCGTCTGCCTGTGCAGCTTTAAATGCTTTATTAACAGAAGAATACACGTTTCCGTTGAGTCCTAACGAAGTGCCTAATTCCGCGATTTTTTCCACTTTTATGGCTCTTTTTGTAGTTGCTTGTGTCCAATAGTAAATTGCGTCCTTTGGAAGCATTTTCATCACAGTTGTGACATCTTTGTCATCTACCATGCCAAAAACGATGCGAAGCTGTCTGCATGCTTGTGCCTTGATCTGAGGAGCCAGATATTGCCATCCGCCTACATTATGACCTGTATCGCAGATTACCAAAGGCCTGTCTTGTATCTTCTGCCATCTACCCATCAATCCTGTCAGTTCTGTTACATGGGAAATTCCATATTTGATGGATGTTCCTTTGTTCTTGGCAAGTGTAAGATACTTGACGGCATTAAGGATGGTGTTCATATTCTTGGCCTGATAATCGCCGCAGAGTTCTCCTGTCAGCTTACCCCATGTACGGGTAGTGTATTCCATTTTTCCATTAATATGTTCTGCTTTCTGGACTTCCTGCTGGTTTTCATCTTGGGCGAAAATGATAGGAGAGTTTTCTTTCTGTGCCTTTTGCTGGAAAACAGGACGTGTTTCTGGCAGATCTTCTCCGATAATGACTGGTACTCCTGGCTTGATGATGCCTGCTTTTTCGCCTGCGATGTCAGCCAAAGTGTTGCCTAAGAACTGGGTATGATCCTTACTGATATTAGTGATGATAGATAGGATAGGGGTGATAATGTTGGTGCAGTCCAAGCGACCACCGAGTCCTACTTCGATAATGGCGATATCAACCTTTTGTTCAGCAAAGTACTTGAATGCCAGAGCGGTGGTCAATTCAAAGAATGATGGATGTAGAGGTTCGAAGAATCTGCGTTCTTTTTCTACGAAATCGATAATGTATTGTTCGCTGATGCATTCTCCGTTTATTCGGATACGTTCACGAAAATCTACCAGATGTGGAGATGTAAAGAGTCCAACTTTGTATCCTTCTGATTGAAGAATGGCAGCAAGGGTATGAGAGCAGGAACCTTTGCCGTTGGTACCTGCGACATGAATGCTTTTGAACTGGCGATGAGGATGTCCGAAATGCTTGTCAAGCGTTTCGGTGGTTTGCAAACCTGGCTTGTAAGCCTTGGCACCTACCTTTTCAAAAACAGGAGTGCTGTTGAACAGATATTCTATGGTTTCTTGATAATTCATTACTTTTCTGCGTTTATTACACCTTACTATATATATAAAGGAGCAACCCTGTCTGACAAAGACAGGATTGCTCCTTTCATTTCTATCAATATATTTTCGTTTATTTAAAGAGGTTTTTGAAACTCTCAAAGAGAGACTTCTTGGTTGCGTTGTCTGCCTTGAAGTTCTCACATTCTTTAAATTTCAAGACAAGTGCTTTCTCCTCCTTGGTAAGGGTCTTTGGTACAAATACGGTGATGTTGACGATGATGTCACCCTTTCCGTAGCCATAACCCTGTACGGCAGGAAGTCCTTTTCCTCTGAGGCGCATCTGCTTGCCTGGCTGGGTTCCTGGTTCAATCTTGAGGGTTGTCTTGCCATCAATAGTTGGTACTTCTACCTCTCCGCCAAGAGTTGCAGTAGTGAAATCAAGAACAAGATTGTAATACAGGTCCTGACCGTTACGCTCAAAGATGTCGCTCTTTTCTTCCTGGATAAGAACCTGGATGTCACCATTGATGCCATTATGCTTGCCTGCATTTCCTTTGCCGCGAACACTGACACACATGCCGTCTTCAACACCAGCAGGAATGTTGATTTCTACGACTTCATCACCTTTTACGATACCATCACCGCCACAGTGCTTACACTTGTTCTTGATGATGGTACCTTCTCCATGACAGTCTGGGCATGGAACCTGAGTCTGCATCATGCCGAACATAGAGCGAACGGTCTTGATAGTATATCCTGTACCATTACATGTATGGCATGTTTCTGGTTGTGCACCGCCTTCGCATCCTGTACCATGACATTCCTCACAAGTAACATCCTTGCGAATTTTGAATTTCTTGGTAACACCTGTGGCAATTTCCTGCAAAGTGAGTTTTACTTTCACGCGCAGATCGCTTCCCTGATATTGCTGGCGAGCACCGCCGCCACCAAAGCCTCCGCCAAATCCGCTGAAACCTCCGCTGTGTCCTCCGAAGATGTCTCCGAACATGGAGAAGATGTCGTCCATATTCATGTTGCCACCTCCGCCAAATCCACCGAATCCACCTTGTGGACCGTCGAATCCGAACTGGTCATATTGCTGGCGCTTCTGAGGATCTCTTAAAACATCGTAAGCCTCAGCTGCTTCCTTGAATTTCTCCTCAGCCTCTTTGTTGCCGGGGTTGCGATCAGGATGATACTTGATGGCAATCTTTCGATAAGCCTTCTTGATCTCGTCATCGGATGCTGACTTATCGACGCCCAGCACCTCATAATAGTCTCTCTTAGCCATTTGCTAACTTCTGATTGAATGTTCTGAATTATTGTCCTACTGCTACCTTTGCGTGGCGGATTACTTTGTCGTTGAGGGTGTAACCTGTCTGTACGCAGTCGATAACCTTACCTTTCTTGTCATCGCCCATTCCCGGAACCATAGCGATGGCCTCATGGAAATCTACGTCAAAGTCCTTGTCTGTAGTCTCTATCTTCTTTACGCCTAATCCTTCCAATGTCTTGATGAATTTGTTGAAAATCATCTGAACACCTTCTTTGATAGCCTTAGGGTCTTCACTCTTATCAGCAATGGCACGCTCAAAATCATCGAGTACTGGCAAAATGGCTGAAATTGTTTTTTCTCCGCCATTGAGTATCAGTTCTGCTTTTTCTTTGAGAGTGCGTTTGCGATAGTTTTCAAACTCAGCAGTCTTGTAGAGCAATTGCTTCTTGAGGTCTTCCACTTCTTTTTGAGCTTTCTCAAGTGGATTCAATTCTGTTTCTTCTGCCTTTTTGTCGGCAGCATTGTTGTCCTCTGTCTTTTTGTCAGCATCGCTGTCAGATTCGTTCTCTGCACCCGCATTTTTGTCAGACTGGTTGTCTGCAGCATGGGTGTTTTGTTCCTGCTCATTGGATACTTGCTCGTTGTGAGCCTGCTCCTTGACGTTGCCGTCTTCTATATTTATATCTCTTTCTTTAGACATAGTTGTAAATTTACTTTTGATTTTTTTAGAATCTTCATGACAAAAAGTGTGCCAACCTGAAAAGGCTGGCACCTATTATATATTAATGTATATAAGACTTCTCGTTTGTCTTTGCAATATTCAATCCTGTATGAGCAGGATTACTGCAATCCGTACATCTTAGCTTTTTGCTCCTTAATAGCCTCGTCGTAGATATACTCGTCGTAAGACATGAGTTTGTCGATTGTGCCAGATGGAGTCAGCTCGATGATGCGGTTTGCTACGGTGTTGATGAACTCGTGGTCATGGCTGGCAAAAAGAATATTGCCCTTGAATGCCACCAAGTTGTTGTTGAAAGCCTGGATACTTTCCAAGTCCAAGTGGTTGGTTGGAGTATCAAGAATCAGACAGTTGGCATTCTGCAACTGCATACGGGCAATCATACATCTCATCTTTTCACCACCGGAGAGTACGTTTACTTTCTTCAGTACTTCCTCACCGCTGAAGAGCATTCTACCCAAGTAGCCCTTCATGGCTACCTCATTACCCGGACCATATTGGCTCAACCAATCTACCAGGTTCTTATCGCTTTCAAAGAACTCAGTATTGTCGAGTGGGAGATAGGCTGTTGTGATGGTAACACCCCACTTGTATTCACCAGCATCAGCCTTTCTGTTGCCGTTGATGATTTCGAAGAGTGCGGTCATCGCTTTTGGATTATGAGAGAGGAATACTACCTTTTCGCCCTTTTCGATATTGAAGTTTACGTTATCGAAAAGTACAGTTCCGTCCTCGTCGCATGCCTTCAAACCTTCTACCTCAAGAATCTGATTTCCTGGTTCACGGTCCATCTGGAAGATAATGCCAGGATATTTACGGCTTGATGGGCGGATTTCCTCAACGTTGAGTTTCTCGAGCATCTTCTTACGAGAGGTAGTCTGCTTGCTCTTTGCAACATTGGCAGAGAAACGGCGGATGAATTCTTCCAACTGCTTTTTCTTCTCCTCAGCCTTCATCTTCTGGTTTTGAGCCTGACGGAGAGCCAACTGTGAACTTTCATACCAGAAAGAGTAGTTACCGGCAAACATGGTTACCTTTCCAAAGTCGATATCCACGGTCTGGGTACTTACTGAGTCGAGGAAGTGACGGTCGTGAGATACAACCAATACGGTTTGCTCGATGTTGCTTAAGTATTCTTCCAACCATTCTACAGTATCGAGGTCGAGGTCATTGGTAGGCTCATCGAGGAGAAGGTTGTCTGGGTTTCCAAAGAGAGCTTTTGCCAACATGACGCGCACTTTCTCTGTGTTAGAGAGTTCACCAACAAGCTTGTTGTGCTGTTCCTCTTTTACGCCAAGATTCTGAAGAAGTTGTGCTGCATTGCTTTCGGCCTCCCAACCATTCATCTCTGCAAACTTCAACTCCAGGTCTGCAGCTCTGTTACCGTCTTCTTCTGTCATTTCTGGTTTAGCATAAAGGCGCTCACGCTCCTTCATGTTTTCCCAAAGAGGCTGGTGTCCCATCAAGACGGTGTCCATTACACGAAATTCGTCGTATTTAAAGTGGTCCTGCTCCAAGACAGAGAGACGCTCGCCTGGTCCCATTTCTACACTACCCTTATTTGGCTCAAGATCGCCACTGATGGCTTTGAGCAAAGTTGATTTACCTGCGCCGTTGGCACCGATAATACCATAGATGTTACCATGAGTGAACTTGAGGTTTACATCCTTGTAAAGAACTCTTTTTCCGAATTGGATTGCAAGATTTGTTACTGTAATCATCTTAATTTTATAAGTCTCTTATTTTCAACTATTTATAAATTCTTATTTTCTGTTACTTGCATATTACTGACGAAAACGCTTTACTGCACTTTTGTGAGTATGTACGACATGCCAATTTGGCTTGTTGCAAACTTCACCAAGTCAATTTCCGTTGCAGACACAAAGTAGGCTACGTACATATCTCCTCCGTCGAAGTATACTGCTGAAGTACCTGTATCAACTGTTCCATCCTGCTTGTAGTTGGTATTAGCCTTCCATGTCTTGTAGCTTCCGAACGGCATTGTCATCGGGCTGGCCGCATCCCCATTGATTACTACCGAGAAATCCCCTTCTGTGCGAAGAACGCCACCCTCCAAGAATGAAATTGTATTTCCCTTCTGGATGGAGTAGTGGTTTATCGGGATAGGGAAATCCTGAATCTTACTCAGTTCCCACTTGCCGCTCATAACCTTGCTTGCATCAAACCTCTGTTCCTGCTTCTCATTATCGTCATCATCGCTACTGCTGCATGATGTGAATGATGCTCCTGCAAAAAGTACCATTGCTGCTAATAATACCTTCTTCATAATCCTTATTCTTTTAATTTTGGCTGCAAAGTTACGAAAAAATATTTGAATATCAATGCTTTGATGATAAAACTTGCTTAATTTTTAGTTAAAATGTCACAGAGGCTTGGTGGTGTTGTCAAAAAGAAGTACTTTTGTATTTTAAAACATTTGAAAATTGAAAATAATAGAAATAGAATATGGCGCATCAAAGCAATAAATGGCAGAAAAGTGCCAACCAAAGGGGAGGCTATGGCGTTCCTAACGAATATGCTCACTATGTAGTCGGAAAACCGGCTCCGCTCCTGGAATGGCTTCTTGAAAATATCAAAGGGGAGAGTAAAACCAAGATTAAGTTGACTCTCCAGGGACGAGGTATTAAAGTGGATGGTAAGATCATTACGCAGTTTGATTATGCGCTGCGTCCTGGTATGAAAATCTCAGTCAGTAAAACTAAGAAAAACAATGATAAGTTTAAAAATCGATTTGTTAAGATAGTTTACGAGGATAGGTATCTTGTCGTTGTTGAGAAAAACGTGGGTATCTTGAGTATGGCTGCTGGGCATTCTACGCTGAATGTGAAAGCTGTTCTGGATGACTATTTCCATAAGTCACGTCAGAATTGTCAGGCACATGTCGTTCATCGCCTTGATCGTGATACTTCTGGTCTGATGATTTATGCGAAGGATAAGCAGACTGAACTTGCTTTGGAGAATGATTGGCACAACAATGTTTATGACCGTAGATATGTAGCTGTTGTCTCTGGAGAGATGGAGGAAGATGAGGGAACGATTGCTAATTGGCTCAAGGATAATAAAGCTTATATTACATATAGCAGTCCTACTAATAATGGAGGTAAATATGCTGTAACTCACTTTCATACGCTCACTCGTTCGACTGATTATTCTTTGGTAGAGTTTCGCTTAGAGACTGGTCGTAAAAATCAGATTCGTGTGCATACTGCTGATATGGGACATCCTGTCTGTGGGGATATAAAATATGGCAATGGAGATGATCCTTGTCATCGTCTTTGTCTTCATGCATATGTGCTCTGTTTTTATCATCCTGTAACTCATCAGCCTATGGAGTTTGAAACTCCTATTCCTGCTGAGTTCCGTAAGGTTTTTAAGTAAAAATATAGTATGGCTTTTGTGAAGTAATGAGTCTCGATTTTAGTCTTTTTAAATAAATTATAATAGTAAAATGGATCAATAGTTCGTTAATAATTCAATAATGTGCTAAGCAGCTATACGCTGTAAGCA
>ENA-OVGJ01000858-OVGJ01000858.1-human-gut-metagenome-genome-assembly--contig:-NODE-858-length-12502-cov-7.838114_pt1 | contig 12502 bp, 15 predicted proteins | sample MGYA00237772_ERZ505423 | MGnify/ENA primary metagenome ERZ505423 (study PRJEB26158, sample SAMN06016386) | human gut metagenome | biome: human gut; feature: ankylosing spondylitis patient; material...
GCAGCGCCTCCGCCTGCTTTGTTCTTTGGTGTACTCCGAGCCGGTCTTATGAGATAAGATGGATCAGAGCAGGATGACTGCTGCATTGATGATCAGGCCGACACCGGTAGCGGTGGAGCTGATCATGTAAGCGGTGCAGGCGATGTCACGGATGGCGTTGGCAGTGCTCTTCTCCATATCGGCAGTCAGAGCATCCAGACCGGTCTCAGTCCAAGTGTTGGGGTTCTTACGGCGGTAATTGCGGACAGCGGTCAGACCCTTGAACCAGCCGTACGGGGGAATCAGCCAGCACAGCAGAGCCTCAGACATGGTAGCATTGGCGCCGCCTTCGGTGTAGGTCATTTCCTCAGTGGACAGTACATTGTAGTACGCGGGCATCATCATTTTTTCCATAATAACACTCCTTTTGAAACAAAGCTATCCAAAACGGTGCATCCAAAAACGCACCGTTTTATCTGATTAAAAAGGTCAGCGCACGATCAGCAGAACGGCGCTCAGGGGAGCCAGCGCCACCACCATGGTGGTGGAAACGGCATCCCGCACAAAGTTGCCGGCGGATTTGCCCATATCGGCGGCAATGGCATCGGTGGCGCGGCCCATCACGGTAAAGAAGTTGCCGTCCTTGTTGCCGTCCTGCTGCAGCCAGGTGCGTGCCTGCTTGATGCCCCAGATATAGCTGGAGGCCAGCACCACAGCACCTACGACCGTTGCGGCAGTGGTGGCGATACCGGCAGCATCATCCACTGCGCCGCCGCCGGTGGTATAGGTCATTTCTTCGTTGGAAAGTACCGCATAATCTGCGGGATAATTCATCTTTTTCATCATCAATACTCCTTTGTCAAAGGGAAATGCCGCATTGCATCCCGATCCCCCGGCGTCTATACCCAAAGGCTGATAGAGCATTGTTCTCTATATGGTCATTCTACAACAGTGGTCGGATTTTATCAAGGGGTTTTGGCACATCTGTGCAAAAACTGGCGGGACGCATGAAATTGCGGCTATAAATTTGTGAAAATAGACTGCAATAATTTAGGCTTTTGGCTGTTTAACCCTGTACTCCGGCGCGGTAGAGGTAGGGGTCGCTCTTGAAGCTGTCAAAGTTGTACAGCACAAGGATCTGGTCGTAGCCGTTATCGGCGATCAGCTTGTCCAAGCCGTAGTTGTAGTTGCGGAAGTCCACCACGTCAATGTCGGCGTAGTTGGCGGTCAGGTAGGGTACAAAGCAGTTGGCGTAGCTGTCCTTGATGACAAGGATGCGCCCGCTGCCGTTGCCCTGCACCCGGCTTAAACCGTTGTTGCCGTGCAGGAACATGGCGTATTTATCATAAACGGAGAGCTTCTCTGTGTCGTACAGGCCGGTGGCCTGTCCCTCGGTGGGCTGGCCTGCCGCCGTCACGTTCCATACCGTCAGGGTGTTGGCAAGGTCGTAGTAGGTGATCACGTCCGGCACGGCGTTCCATGTGCGCGCCTTGGCGTAGTGGGTGCCGTAAAAGCCGTCGGCAGTCAGCGCAGTGTGGGCGGCGGTATCAAAGGGGGTAAGGCCAAGGGTCTGGCACAGCTGGCTGTAAGCGTAGTAGGCGCCAAGGCTCGTCCAGTGGTGGTCGGTGCGGTAGTAGATATACTCGCTCTTGTGGGCAGTAAGGGTCTGGCGCACGTCCACAAAGCTGCCGCCGGCCGCCTGCACCGCAGCGGAAAGCTGGTCAAGGTAGCCGTCCTCGTCCAGCAGGGGGGCGTTTGCGGGCACGTTTTCTTTATAGATATCGCTGGCAGCAGGTGCCAGCAGCACATTCACCTTGCCCGGGTAGCGCTGGCACAGGCTGGTGAGCGCTGCGGTGTTTTTGGGCAGGGTGCGCTCCTCGCTGGAAAGCAGCCCGTAGGTGCGGGGGAACATCATGTGCTCCTTGCCCAGCAGGATGCCGCCGTTCTGCTGCTTTTGCAGCAGGGTGGTCTCCACCACGCTCTGCAGGCTGATCCACTGGTCGCGCCCCGCCACCTGATCTTTGACATATTTGGTGTAGGCGGTAAAGTAGCTGTTCAGCCCCTTGGCGGTGAACTGGGTCAGCGCCGGGCGCTGGCTCAGGGTAGTGTTCTCCAGCTCGCTGTAACTGCGGTCCGGGGTGACCATATCCAGCGCGAACAGCCCGATAAAGAACAGGCTGAACACCACCAGCACCGGGTAGTGCAAAAGGGAGGAGGTCTTTTTCTCGTGTTTGGACATCTTCCCGCCTCCTTAAAAGTTAAAATACAGGAATGGGCTGTTGGTGCTGCCCACCACATAGGCGGTGGAGACCACCAGCAGCGTCAGGATGGCGGCGCAGCGGGTGACCACGTTCTTGCGCAGCGCATCCCACAGCTTTTCGATCAGCGGGGTGCAGCACACCACGCTTACCGCCAGCAGCACGCCATAATTCCGCAGGAAATACAGCGGCGACACCCCGCCGGAGGGGATGAAGAGCTTTTGGAACAGCAGCCCGAAAGACACGCCGGTGTCGTTGCCCACGAACATTGCCCAGCCTACCACCACAAGGAACAGGGTGTAGAAATGCGGCCACACCCTGCCCTTTTTCAGGTAGGGCAGCAAAAACAGCTTTTCAGCCGCCAGCAGCACAAAGTAGTAAAGACCCCAGCAGATAAAGTTCCAGTTCGCGCCGTGCCAGATGCCGGTGAGCAGCTCCACGATGAACAGGTTCAGGATCTGCCGCTTGAGCCCCTTGCGGTTGCCGCCCAGCGGGATATACACATACTCCCGGAACCAGCCGGACAGGGTCATGTGCCAGCGCCGCCAGAACTCGGTGATGGAAGCGGAGATATAGGGGTAGTTGAAGTTTGCAGGGAAATCGAAGCCCAGCATCTTGCCCATGCCGATGCCCATGAGGGAGTAGCCGGAAAAATCGAAGTACAGCTGCAAACTGTATGCGATGATGCCCAGCCATACCAGCGGGGTGGAAGCGTTTGCCAGACCCACAAAGGTGGTGGAGGGGCTGTCGGCTACCCCGATAATGTCCGTCCACAGCGCGCCCACGGCGTCCGCCAGCAGCACCTTTTTGGCAAGACCGAAGGTGAACAGGGTCATACCCTCTTCGATCTGCTTGAGGTTATAGCGGTGCTTGTAGACGTGCAGCTGGTCGGAGACGTCCCGGTACTTGACGATAGGCCCCGCGATGAGCTGCGGGAACATGACCACATAAGCGCCGAAGTCGATGATATTGCGCTCGGCTTTTACGTCCCGGCGGTAGACGTCGATGGAGTAGGAAAGGGTCTGGAAGGTGTAGAAGCTGATGCCCAGCGGCAGGGTGCCAATGCCCTGAATTTCGGCAAAGGCGGTGCCCAGCAGGGCATTCACGCTGCGCAGCACAAAGTTTGCGTACTTGAAGTAGAACAGCATCCCCAAGCTGCCAATGAGCGCCACCAGCAGAAAGAAGCGGCGCAGCGCGGGCTTTGCATCAAAATGTTCGATGGCAAGGCCGCTGAGATAGTTGATGAGGATAAGCGCCACCATGACCGGGAAAAAGCGCACCTCGCCCCAGCAGTAGAACACCAGACTGCACAAAAACAGCACGGTGTTTTTCAGTTTTGCGGGGGCAAGATAGTACAGCGCCAGCGTGATGGGCAGAAAACGAAACAGGAAGATGATGGTGCTGAAAACCAAGGGGTCAGCCTCCTTTTTTTACACGGAATTACAGACTCAGCCTTCCCCCGGCCGGGGGAAGGTGGCATGACGGATGCGGGCGCAGCTTCAGCAGAAATCCCCCTCATCAGGGGCTTTCTACTGAAAAAAGCCGATGCCGCAGATGGCACCGGCTCAGAAGGTCAGATTCAGCTGTTCAGGGCGCTGTCCACAGCACTGTTCAGGTCTGCGGTGCACTCGTTGGAGGCAATCACCATGACCACACGGTCGCCCTTGGAGGAGATGATGGCGTTTTCCACGTTGCTCTGTGCCTGTGCAAACTCGGCGTAGTTGCCGTAGAAAGCCACCTGATCCTGCTTGTAGCTTTCCAGCGCGGTCACCACGTCCTGTGCCTTGCCGGAAGCAGCTTCCACCACCAGCACAAGGCCGGCATCGCCGTTGTCGTTGCTCTTCACGCCCTTGTAGGCGGCTACGTCCTCCGCCTTCAGGCCGAAGTCGTACTCGATGTTCATGGCAGCGATCTCGAACTGGTTGGAGATGGGGTCAGCAGCCAGCAGGGTCTCCACGGCGCTGTCCAGATCGGCGGTGCCGTTTTCGGTGGTATCCGCCGCCGGAGAAGCTGCATCGGAGACCGGTGCAGAGGCGGAGGCGCTGGACACGGAGGACGGCGCGGAAGAAGCGCTGCCGCCGCAGCCGGTCAGGGCGACAGCCAGCACGGCACTGACGGCGATCACAGAAAGTTTTGTGCGGTTTATCATAAAATATTCCTTCTTTTGTTGAATTCGTTTGTCGGGGTGCGGGGCTGCGCCGCGCACACGGGCAGACTGTATTTATCTTACCATAACAGCAGGTAAATTGCAACGCACCCCACAGGGTTTTCCGGCAGTTTTCATCGGATTTTAACCGGTCACGGCCTCCCCGGCGGCAATGCGCTGCAAAACGGCTACTGCGTCCTCCAGACACAGGCCGCTCTGGTTGAGCAGGGCGGCGTTTTCCGGGCCCACATAGCGCCAGTGCCACGGCTCGTAGGTGATGCCGGTCACGCTTTCCGCCTCCTTGGGGTAGCGCAGGATAAAGCCATACTGCTCTGCGTTCTCGCACAGCCAGCGGAAGGCGGCAGTGTCGGCAAAGCCGGTGTCAAGGGTGGTGTGCTCCGGGCTGTTCAGGTCGGCGGCAAGGCCGCAGTTGTGCTCCGAGCAGCCCGGCGGGTTTACGATGGCAGCGGCCTTTTCCCGGGCGGCGGCTTCGCTCAGACCCTTGTTGCAGTAGTACTGGGTCTTGTTGTCGTACAGCTTTTTCTGGTAGCTGACGCTGCGGTAGCCGCTCTGCATCCGCACGTCCACGCCGTCCTTGGCGGCAGCGGCCTGCATGGAGAGAAAAGCCTCGGCGGCTTCGGTCTGCAAGGTTTTGTTGATGGCGGTGGCCGAGCCGCATTCCTTGGTCTCGACAGGGTAGTCCTCCGTTATCCGGTGGGTGCGGTTGACAAGGATCATGCGGGGGTCGTCCAGCAGCGCCTGCGCCTGTGCGGCGGTAAGGAGGCTCTGCTGCGCACCGTTCTCAGCGGGCTGCGCAAGGCTCTCGGCAGGCAGCTCCGGCAGCTGCGGCACCGCAGCCTTGCGGGTGCAGGCGTAGGCGGTGCCGCCTACCACAAAGCAGGCCAGCGCCGTCAGGCAGAGCAGACGGCGGGCGTGATGGTTACGGTGATGGGAAGAACGCATGGAACCTACCTTCTTTCACAAAAAAAGGATAAGCACCCGCCGCCCCGGGCAGACTATCCGCAAAAGGGGGCGCGGGAAGATGAAGATGACAGCGCAGGAATACGCACGCCGGGTGCAGAAGGCCGGGCCGCACTCGCCGCTTCTGGCAGACTGCCTTTGGGCGTTCTGCGTGGGCGGCGGCATCTGCCTGCTGGGTGAGGGGCTGCGGCAGCTGTTTCTGCGGCAGGGCGCGGACGCCGAAGCGGCGGGCACCCTGACCAGCTGCACTTTGATCTTGTTCTCGGCGGTGCTGACCACGCTGGGCTGGTACCAGAAGCTGGCAGCAAAGGCCGGGGCGGGGTCGCTGGTACCCATCACCGGCTTTGCCAACGCGGTGGTCAGCGCGGCCATCGAGTTCAAGGCCGAGGGACGGGTGCCGGGCACGGGAGCCAAGATGTTCCTCATCGCCGGGCCGGTCATCGTGTACGGCACGCTGGCGGCAGTGGTGTACGGCGCGGTGCTCTGGCTGCTGGGGGCCTCTGCTTTATAATACGGAACAGCCCCGCCGGATATTGCAGCGCCGCAGCACCAGTATAGCACGTGCCGGGGCATTTTTTGTAGAAAAAAGGAGAAAATTTTATGACAGAGCGCCGGGGCGATACCCTGTTGTTCCATACCCCGCCGGTCATCGCCGCACAGGCGGCGGTGGGCGGCAAAAAAGAGAGCGATGGTCCGCTGGCGGCGGGCTTTGACGAACTGACCACCGACAACCGGCTGGGACAGTGCAGCTGGGAGGCCGCCGAAAAGCAGCTGCAGCTGCGGGCGGCACGGCTCTGCCTGCAAAAGGCGTCTCTGCCCGCAGAGCGGGTAGACCTTGCGCTGGCAGGGGACTTGCAGGCGCAGTGCACCGCTTCCGGCTATGCACTGCGGGAGCTGGGCGTGCCCTTTGCGGGGCTGTTCGGGGCGTGCAGCACCATGGCGGAGGCGCTGGCGCTGGGCGCGGCGCTGTGCAGCAGCGGGGCGGCGCAGAACCTGCTGGCCATGACCTCCAGCCATTTCTGCGCGGCAGAGCGTCAGTTCCGCACCCCGCTGAGTTATGGCGCGGTGCGCACTCCTACCGCGCAGTGGACGGCCACCGCCGCCGGATGCTGCCTGCTGCGTCCGGCAGGGCAGGGGGTGGGCGTTGCCGCCGCAACCCTTGGCCGGGTGCAGGACTATAACATCAAGGATATCAACAATATGGGCGCAGCCATGGCACCGGCAGCAGCTGCCACCCTGCTGCACTATCTTGCCGATACCCATGCAGAACTGCGGGATTTTGACTGCATCTACACCGGCGACCTTGGGCTGGTGGGCAGTCAGATGCTGCGGGAGCTGCTGGCAGCAGAGGGTCTGCTGCTGAAAAACCACGCGGACTGCGGCTGTCTGCTTTACGATGCCGGGGAGCAGCGGGTAAAGAGCGGCGGCTCGGGCGCGGGCTGCTGCGCCGCCGTGCTCTGCGCGCATATCCTGCCAAAGCTGCTGCGCCGCGGCAGCCGCCGGGTGCTGTTCCTCGCCACTGGGGCGCTGATGAGTCAGACCACCTTTTTGCAGAAGGAGAGCATCCCGGCGGTGGCGCATTTGGTAGAACTGACCGCACCGGAAAAGGAGAGCTGAAATGAACTATCTGTGGGCATTTTTAATAGGCGGCGCCATCTGCGCGGTGGGGCAGCTGTTCATCGACCTGACAAAGCTGACCCCGGCACGCATCCTCACCGGCTATGTGGTGGCGGGGGTGGTGCTCTCGGCGGTGGGGCTGTATGCGCCGCTGGCAGAGTTTGCCGGTGCGGGGGCGAGCGTGCCCCTGCTGGGCTTCGGGCATCTGCTGGCAAAGGGGGTGCGCACCGCCGTGGCGGAAAAGGGTGCCATCGGCATCCTGACTGGTGGGCTGACCGCGGCTTCTGCGGGCATCACCGCAAGCCTTGTCTGCGGCGTGGTATGCAGTCTTGTGGGCAAAAGCCACGACCAGAACTGATGTTTTGCCCGCGCTGTTTCGCCACATTTTGCGCCCGGCGGCTGGTAAACTGGGGGCAAAACGGAGGTGAGGCGCATGAAACACAGCGGACAGACCGTATTGTGGGAGCTGTGGGCGGCGCTGTGCCTGTGCACGGCGCTGGTGCTGCCGCCGGGCAGCCCGTGGCTGCACGAGCCGGCACTTTTGTACCCGGGGCTTATGCTGGCGGCAGTCGTGCCCGCCGCGTGGGTGGTGTGGTGGGTGGCGTTGCCGCCGCAGTCGTTGCCGCCGGAGCAGCTGCTACAGCCGGTGCAGCGGCAGAGCCTTGCCGCACTGTGCGGGACATAACAGCGAAAAAAACAAAAACCCCTGTGCCGGTTACCCGGCACAGAGGTTTTGTTCGTCAATCAAACTGCGCGATCAAGCGTTCTTGTTAGCACGCTTTGCCATACGGCTGATCTTGCGGCTGGCGGTGTTCTTCTTGATGACACCCTTAGCGCGAGCCTTGTCGATCGCGGAAACAGCAGCCAGGACGGTTGCGTCCTTGTCAGCGGCATTCGCATCGATGGCAGCGTCTGCCTTCTTGACGACTGTTTTCAGGTTGGTCTTAATGGCCTTGTTGTGAGCCTGCTCTGCAGCAGCCTGCACGACGCGGTCCTTCTGAGATTTGATGTTAGGCATTCGTTCCACCTCCTTGGCTACCTATAACAGCGCACCCTATGATACCATATTTCGCGTACCAGCGCAAGCGTTTTTTTGATTTTTGTTTGGAAAAGTTTTATTTTTCCCATACTTTCCGGCAAGAAGGCGGGCTTTTGCCCCAAAAAGGAACGGAGAGTGTGGAAAATGCGTACTACGGATATGGCCGACGAGCTGTTTTCAGCAGCGGCGCAACCGCTGCCAGCCGGGGTGCGGCTGGCCACCGCCCGCCACGGCGGGGTCACGGTGACAAGGGTGGAGATCGCCCGCGAGGGACTCAGCCGCCCCCGGGGCAGGTATGTCACGCTGGAAATGCCCAGCGTCAGCGTGCTGGACGAGCGGGACGCCGCCGTCATCGAGGTGTGCGCCCGGGAGCTGCGGGCCCTTTTGCCGCCAGAAGGGCCGGTGCTGGTGCTGGGGGTGGGCAACCGCCGCATTACCGCCGATGCCCTTGGCCCGCGCACGGTGCAGCGCATCCTTGTCACCATGGGCGCGGGCGCTGCCCCGCCGGTGCGGGGCTTGCGCCCGGTGGCAGCCGTTGCGCCCGGGGTGGCGGCAGCCACCGGGTTGTCGCTGCAGCAGCTGACGGCGGCGCTGGTGGGGCAGCTGCGCCCGGCGGCGGTGGTCTGTGTAGACAGTCTCTGCTCTGCCGAGGGGCAGCGGCTGGGGCGCACGGTACAGTTTTCGGATACCGGGCTTTACCCGGCGCAGGCCGACAACGCCCGCCACCTGACCCGGGACACCTTGGGCGTGCCGGTGGTGGCGGCGGGCATCCCCACCCTGATGCAGGCGCAGGAGGGGGCAGACCTTGTGGTCACCCCCCGCGCACTGGACAGCGTCATTGCCCACGGCGCGGCGCTGCTGGCAGGTGCGGTCAACCGCGCCCTGCAGCCCCGCCTTACCGTGCAGCAGCTTTTCTGGCTGACGGGGTGAAGAAAGGAGGTCTTGCCATGCGCAGCAGAGAGCCTTGGCGTCTGCCTGCGGGGCAGAGCAGGGCAGTGCCCTTTTTGCAGGCGGTGGTGCTGTTTGCAGCGCTGTGCCTCTTTGCCCGCAGCGCCGCGCTGGTGCTGGCGGCCTTTCTGGCAGCGCCGGTGCCTGCGGCGCAGACTTTGCTGCATCTGGGGCAGCAGACGGTGGAGAGCCGGGCGGCTGCGGCTGCAGAAAGCGTGCCGGAGGCTGCATCCGCGCCCTCTCCGGCGCAGGAGGCTGCCGCTCCGGTACAGACCGGGGTGGAGCAGTATCTTGTGGCCTTGCAGCCGGACGAAGCCCGCCCTGCCGATGCGGGTACGGTGACAGAGCAGCAGTTCGGGCAGGGCAGCGGCGAAAAGTACATTCCCTGCGGCGCGGGCAGCATCAAGAATAACACCCGGCAGACGGCGGCAGATATTGCCGCCGAGGCGGCGCAGCCCCTGCCCTTTGCTATCGAGAAAGACAGCGCCGCGCCGCAGGTGCTCATCATGCACACCCACGCCACCGAGGACTACCGCCTTTCTGCCGGGCTGTGGTTCACCCCCGGGGACGGTGCCCGCAGCACCGACCGCAGCATCAATATGTGCGCGGTGGGGCGGGTGATGGCCGATACCCTCAATGCGGCGGGCATCTGCACCCTGCACGACGAGACCCTGAACGACTACCCCAGCTACACCGGCAGCTACGCCAACAGCCGTGCGGTGGTGCAGCAGTATCTGGCGCAGTACCCCAGCATCAAGGTGGTGCTGGACGTCCACCGCGACGCCATCGAGCGGGAAAACGGCACTCGCTGCGCCCCGGTGTGCAGCATAGACGGGCGGCAGGCGGCGCAGGTGATGATCATCTGCGGGTGCGACAACGGCACCAGCGTGCAGCTGCCCGCATGGCGGCAGAACCTTCGCTTTGCCGCTGCGTGGGAGCGCAGCATGGAGGAAAAATATCCCGGCTTTACCCGCCCGGTGCTGTTCAGCTATCGGTTTTATAATCAGGACCTGACCACCGGCAGTCTGCTGATCGAGATCGGCGGGCACGGCAACAACTTAAATGAGGCCCTGTACGCCGGATATCTGGCAGCACAGGGCCTCGCGGATGCACTATTAAGTTGAGGGTCAGCCGCCAAGGCTGGAGATCATGCTGCTCTTGGCAGACTGATAGTAACTCCATGCCTGATCGGCCACGGTCTCGGGCTGGTTATACTCCCGCAGCACGCGGCGCATCTCGCTGACCACCGAGGAGACGGCACTGTCGTAGGTGCTCTCCACCGAGGAGAGATGCTTGTAGGCGATGCTGACCTTATTGGCAAAGGTCCGCTCTTCGGCGGGCAGAGCGTGGTACTCATCCTTTGCGGCAGATATTGCGGAGGACACCGCAGACCGTGCCGAGGATTCCAGCGAGTACAGCTGGCTCAGCAGAGAGGAGATCTTGGCATCGCACTCGGGGTTTGGCGGGTCGTAGACGTGGTCGGGATCATACGATGTGCCGGACTGGGAAGTGCCTCCGTAGGTGGGGAACCAGTCGCCGAACATAAATTCGTTGTATCCGGCAATGAATTCCTCCTTGGTGCAGCCGCTCAGCAGGGCTGCCAGTGCGCAGCTGACCACGGCAAGGGTCAGCAGACGGATGATATGGTGTGTGTGTTTCATGATCTCCTCCAGAATCTGTTTTTGCGGAATACCGCTTTTTTCCATTTTACCAGAGAAAAGGCGTTCTGACAAGCAAAAAAGCGAAAATTTGCCTGATGCCGCACCGTAAGGTTGACAAAATGCCGCCAACGTGCTATTTTAAAACAACAAATGCAAGGAACGGGAAAAGTAGCGCGGGCCGTCCGGCCCAGAGAGTGCGGCACAGCTGAGAGCCGCGCCCGTGCGCCGCGTGAACGAACACCCGGGAGCAGCAAACTGAACACGGCAGCGCGTCTGCCGCTCAGTAGGTGCGCCGCAGGTCCAGCGTTACAGGGACAGCGCTTAAACAAAGAGCGCGTGAGCGACCGGACACTTCCGGTAATTCAGGTGGCACCGCGGACATTACAAGACAGCTTGTTCGCCCTGAACTTTCAGGGCAAAAGCTGTCTTTTTTCTTTATAAAGGAGAACTACTATGGAACGTACCGAGATCCTTTCGCTGTTCAAGAACACCCCGGCAGACGGCACCGAGATCACCGTCTGCGGCTGGGCAAAGAACATCCGCGACTCCAAGAACATCGGCTTCATCGCCCTGTCGGACGGCGGCTGCTTCAAGACCCTGCAGGTCGTGCTGGAAGCCGGTAAGCTGGCAAACTACGATGAAGTCATCCACACCGGTCTGTACAGCAGCCTGCGCATCAAGGGCAAGCTGGTGCTCACCCCGCAGGCAAAGCAGCCCTTTGAGCTGAACGCCGAGAGCGTGGAGATTTTGGGCGACTGCCCCGCCGACGAATACCCCCTGCAGAAAAAGAAGATGAGCATGGAGTATCTGCGCACCATGCCCACCCTGCGCCCCCGCACCAACACCTTCAACGCCGCCTTCCGCGTGCGCAGCGTGGCTGCCTACGCCATCCACAAGTTCTTCCAGGAGAACGGTTTTGTCTACGCCCACTCTCCGCTGATCACCGCTTCCGACTGCGAGGGTGCCGGCGAGATGTTCCGCGTGACCACGCTGGATCTGGACAATCTGCCCAAGACCGAGGACGGCGCTGTGGATTACAGCAAGGACTTCTTTGAAAAGCCGGTCAACCTGACTGTTTCCGGCCAGCTGGAGGCCGAGGCTATGGCCATGGCCTTTGGCAAGGTGTACACCTTCGGCCCCACCTTCCGCGCCGAGAAGAGCTTTACCACCCGCCACGCCGCCGAGTTCTGGATGGTGGAGCCCGAGATGGCCTTTGCCGACCTGAACGACTACATGGACACCGCCGAGGCCATGATCAAGTACATCATCCGCACGGTGCTGGAGCGCTGCCCCGACGAGATCAGCTTCTTCAATTCCTTTGTGGATAAGGGGCTGAAGGAGCGGCTGGAGCACGTCGCCTCCTCTGACTTCGGCCGGGTGAGCTACACCGAGGCGGGGGAGCTGCTGAAAAAGAGTGGCGAGCACTTTGACTATCCCGTGGAGTGGGGCATCGACCTGCAGACCGAGCATGAGCGCTATCTGACCGAGCAGATCTTTAAGCGCCCCGTGTTCGTCACGGACTATCCGCAGGAGATCAAGGCGTTCTATATGCGCCTCAACGACGACGGCAAGACCGTCGCCGCGGCGGACTGCCTCGTTCCGGGCATCGGCGAGATCATCGGCGGCAGCCAGCGCGAGGAGCGCATCGAGCTGCTCGAAAAGCGCATCCGCGAGCTCGGCATGAATCCCGAGGACTACTGGTGGTACTGCGACCTGCGCCGCTACGGCTCCTGCCGTCACGCGGGCTTCGGCCTCGGCTTCGAGCGCATGGTGATGTATTTAACGGGCATCGGCAACATCCGCGATGTGGAGCTGCATCCCCGCACCGTGGGCAACGCAGACTTCTAATTCTTCAAAAAACAAGGGACACGGT
>ENA-OVGJ01000872-OVGJ01000872.1-human-gut-metagenome-genome-assembly--contig:-NODE-872-length-12345-cov-2.271522_pt1 | contig 12345 bp, 10 predicted proteins | sample MGYA00237772_ERZ505423 | MGnify/ENA primary metagenome ERZ505423 (study PRJEB26158, sample SAMN06016386) | human gut metagenome | biome: human gut; feature: ankylosing spondylitis patient; material...
GTCTGCGCTTCTCCATGATATCACTCACCGGTTTAATCAGAAAATGTCTCAACAGGAGGAAGAGAACAATAAGGTTGATAATGGTATAGACAAGGTTCATATTTAACTGAAGCACCTTTTACACCTGCCTTTCCTGTTATCTGCTTCCATCATTTTCATAAGATTCTTTTCGTTTCTTATTTCAGGAAGAAGATGATCAGGATACCAATGATGAAACCGTAGATAGCTGTTGCCTCTGCAAGAGCACATCCAAGAAGAAGTGCTTTACTGATCTTGCTCTCTGCCTCCGGCTGTCTTGCGATAGCTTCTACTGCTTTAGATGTTGCAAGACCGATACCAATACCTGCTCCAATACCTGTTAATGCTGCGATACCTGCTCCAATTGCGATTAATGAATTCATGATGTTTTCTCCTTTACCATTTCTTTTTCAATTTTTCTGTGAGTGTGTTTACTCAATGCTCTCCTTAATGAAGAGTGATGTTAAAAATACAAATACATAAGCCTGTATGAATCCGTCAAACAGATCAAAATAAAGGCTTAACACTGCCGGTACAAAAATCGGCACTACAATTTTGATTAATTCCATAATTACAAATGCGCCTAAAATGTTACCAAACAAACGCATGCACAGGGATAATGGCCGGATGAATACTTCGAGGATATTCATCGGCAGCATGATCGGGATTGGTTCTGCAAAACTTTTCAAAAACCCTTTTGTACCTTTTTTCCGCACTCCTGCAGCCTCAATTAAGATGATGCTCATAAGTGCAAGTGCGCCCGTCACGCCTACGTCCTTCGTTGGTGATTTCAATCCAAACAGACCGATCATATTGGCAAACCCAATATAGACACCGACCGTCATCAGATATGGGATATACTGTTTTCCCTCCTCGCCAAGAAGATCATAGAAGAAGTTATAGAGACCTCCAACTATCGTTTCCAATACGAGCTGTTTCTTACCGACGTTTTCAACCTTTAAGTTCCGCCCGAGTATTGCCGCTGCGATCAGTAATACCGCCATGATGACCCACGTGACAACAACCGATTCCGCCAAAAAGCGGGATTGTAAATGCCGTATCACAATTCAACTGCGCCATCAGCTCCTTTGATAGTTCTTCCGTATGACCACTTCCTTTCTTATTTTTTATTGCCAAACATATTTTTAGTTATTTTTTATTGAAATGTCAATTTTTTCGAAAGACTATTTTTCCCTTCTATTTTTTGTGTATTTTGTATAGTTTTTATTCTGTTTTTTGTGCACTTTTTTGTTTTTCTTGTGAATTGCATTTTTAATAAAAATACATTTATCTGATTTTGTCTGTGATTAAATTTACAGATTTTCCAAGAAATGTTAATTTGAACTTGATAATTATGTGATTTTGATACAAAAAAGTCATTGGATTACATTTGTAATAATTGTAATTCAATGACTTATGTTTTTTTGATCAGCCGAGAAGTTCCATGATCTCCTCTTTTGTGAATACTACGGAATCCATTCCCTCGCCCTCCAGCACCTGCTCGGCAAGCTTTTTCTTTTTCTCCTGGATATCAATGATCTTCTCCTCGATCGTACCCTGGGAGACGAGTTTGTAAACCGTCACGACATTCTTCTGCCCGATACGGTGTGCACGGTCGGTCGCCTGATTCTGCACGGCAACGTTCCACCATGGATCGTAGTGGATGACGATGTCTGCTGCGGTGAGGTTTAATCCGGTTCCTCCTGCCTTTAAGGAGATACAGAACACCGGGACATCATCTTTGTTGAAGCTGTCTACCATCTGCATACGTTTTTCCTTATTGACGGAGCCGGTGAGCATATAGTAATCAATGCCCAGCTTTTTCAGCTGTTCCGCCAGACGGTCTAACATGGTCGTGAACTGGGAGAATAACAGCACCTTGTGTCCACCGTGCACTGCGTTCCCGATCAGATCCATACACATCTGGACTTTTGCGGATTCGCCCTTGTAATCTTCGAATAAAAGTGCCGGATCACAACAGAGCTGACGCAGTTTTGTGAGTTCTGCAAGGATCTGGATCTTGTTGGACTTAAATTCTGCCTCGCTCTTGCCATCTAACATCTGCTTCATCTGCTGCACATGCGCATCATAAAGAGCCAGCTGTTCGCCCTCCATCTTCGCATAAACATTCTCTTCGAGTTTTTCCGGAAGATCTTTTAATACATCACCTTTTAACCGGCGCAGGATAAACGGACGGATCATGCGCTGTAAACGTTCCATCTTGTTCTCATCTTTGTTCACAACGATCGGTGTCTCGATCTCCTCACGGAACTTCTGGTATGTATACAAAAATCCCGGCATCAGGTAATCAAAGATACTCCAAAGCTCGCTTAAGCGGTTCTCGATCGGTGTACCGGTCAGCGCCAGCTTAAAGGCTGCCGTGATCTTCTTGACGCCTTTTGCCGCCTGCGTTCCGGCATTTTTAATATATTGAGCTTCATCAATGACCTGAACTGCAAACACAATGTTTTTGTAATACTCCACGTCACGTTTTAACAGATCATAGGATGTGATGAGGATCTGCCCGTCCGTGGTGTGACGGATGATATCTTTCCGTTCCGGTGCACTTCCTGTGATCGTCACAGTCTCAAGTTCCGGTGCAAAACGCTCAATCTCTTTCTGCCAGTTATAAACTAAAGATGCCGGACATACAATAAGTGATCTGCGGCGCTCCTTTTCCCCTGCATCATAATCCTGACGCTCTGCCAGAAGAAGGCTTATTACCTGAAGCGTTTTTCCAAGTCCCATATCGTCCGCAAGGATTCCGCCAAAACCGTTCTCCCGCAGCGTTTTCAGCCAGAGGAAACCGTTTTTCTGGTAGTTTCTCATAACATTTTTCAGGGAATCCACCACCTCATAATCACTGTCCTCGATGGTTTTCATGTTCCGCACCATGCCTTTGAATTCCCTGTTTTTCTCGATAGACAGCAGCTGGTTATTTTTCAGTGCTGCATCCAGATACATAGCGCGGTATTTTGGGATCACGACGGTTCCTTTTTTCAGGCTTGCCTCGGTAAGCTGTAAGTCCTCACTGACTTCTGCAAGCGCACTGATCCCATCCTCTTTGATATCTAAGAAATCCCCGTTTTTCAGACGGATATACTTTTTCTTTCTGTCGTACTTGGAAAGCAGATATGCCAGCTCCTCGGAGGACATTTCATCGGAGTGTACCTTTAATTCCAGAAGGTCACTCTTTAAGGAGACACCCACGGATACGCTCGGCGCATTGACCACTTTCATATTGCGGAACTTGTCCGACGTGTAAATTGCCATAAAATGGCTTAAACGCTGCAATCCACCCGCCACGAGCTGATAGAGCAGATCTTCGTCTTTTGCAATGACAAAAAATGTCTTCGAATGGTCATACTCATTGAAATACGGCTCCACAAGGCTCTTGATGCGCAGCTCCTCAGACAGATCACGCACCTCGCCCGGTTCTACTTTGGCAAGCACGTTGTATTTATTGTCCCCATAGACTGCGACCAGCTTCGCACCGACAACATCCATTGCCTGACGATCCAGATATAACTCAAATTCCGGCTTCGGCGGAACGTAAAGCGCCTCGTCAAATCCTTCCGGGATTACATCGAAGCTTTCCCTCACCATCGGCAGAAGATCCCGGCAGAACATTGCGAGTTCGTCCGCTGCAATATAGCAGTCTCCCCCTACCTGACGGTGTAAAAACTGGAAGAAGTCTGATACTTTTCCTTTTAACAATGGCTCTCCGAGGAAAATCTCCCCATCCTCATAAAAGTAATAATACTTGTCACCCTCGATCATCGGCAGATCTTCCATGCAGAGAAACGCTCCCGCACTTCCACCTTTCAGCGTCAGTTTTGGTTTGCGTTTTGTTCCATTATAGATGTAGCTTTCATTCATATCATAACCGATCGTTGCATGAAAAGGAGTTCCTTTCACCGCTTCCAAAAACCGGTCGATCCCCACACCATCAAGCTCCATGGTACGCTCATAGCCGCCGGTGTAGGCATAATAAGCATGGAACTTACTCTGGCGCTTTTTATCATCATCCTGCTGCTGCATAAACCGGATCAGGCGCTTTGCATCCTCCGAAAAAGCTTCCATGTGATGATAAAAATCAAGTTTTTTGCCGTAATGCACTTTCTCATTGACCTGAACAGAATGTAAAAACGCAGAAATGTTTTTTAACACATACTTTGTCTCCATTCCGATCTTAAATTCTAGTCTTGCATAGCCGTAATCCATCTCAAAGTAAGGTTCTAACTCTACTTTTCCGTAAATGGTTTCCGGTAACATATATTTGGATGTTGCACGCATGGAATACTGGCTCAGCAGATTTTTCAACGGCGCTGCCGTCTCCATCTTCCCCACCGGACGTTCCCCTGCTTCCGGTGTCTCCGTGCCCTGTCCCCGTTTTAACCTGAGAATCTCCATCGGAGTCCTCTTGTTTACATAATTCAAAAGCATTGCCACACAATGCTTGCACATCCCCTCATAATTATAAAAAGCCTCACATCCGCAGTTGCAGTTCGTTACGTCTCCGAACTCCTCGTCGATAGTGGCTGTCACTTCATAATACTCCTGATTGATTCCACGAACTTTTGCCCTGACATCTGCCACTGGCAGCTCATCCACTAAATACAACTCATAGGAAAAATCAAAAACCCCCGCCGTCTCATACAGCTCTTTCCCTCTCCGGTACGCCGCCGGATACACTGTCTCTTTAATGTCTGATACGGAAAACATATAATTACTTACTCTGTCCTTTCATTTTCATTCGTACTGTCGTTATGACTGTCTTTCTATAATAACACAAAAATGGAAAAGACTGCTATAGTTTTTTCTTTGAATTTTAATTTTCACGTTTTTTTGATCTTTTTATATGTTTTTATCACGTTTTTCACAGCTAAATCACATATTTTTTCACGTTTTTATATAAAATAAGCCTCCGATATAAAATCAGAAGCTCATCTTTTCTAATTATTTTAAAAACGTCACCTTAATCTCCGTACCGGCACCCTCCTCACTTTCCAGTGAGATCTGCGCCTCATGCTGTGCCACAATGTGTTTGACAATGGCAAGTCCAAGACCTGTGCCTCCGGTCGATTTCGAACGGCTTTTATCAACACGATAAAAACGTTCAAAGACACGTTCCTGTGCCTCCTTCGGAATACCGATACCAGTGTCTTTGACGATCAGAGTCGGATGTCCGTCCTCCGTGCGTGTAATAATCGTGACTTTTCCGCCTTTTTTGTTGTAACGCACTGCGTTACTGCAAAGATTATAGATTAATTCATCTATTAGATTTCGATTTCCCCGAACCGAGGTGGCTTCTCCCTGTACTTCCACCGTCACCTCGTTCTTTTCCGCCGGGATCTCCATCATTGCCTGACAGTTTAACGCCATCTCATGGAGGTCTAACGTCTCAAACTCGATCTTTGTGTCGTCGCTGTCTAACTCGGAAAGCTTGATGATATCATTGATCAGATATTGCAGACGTTCTGCGCTCTTGTGGATTTCCGTGGCAAAATGAATGGTGTCCTCCCCGCTTGTCATTCCACTTGCAATGAGTTCTGCATAACCGGAAATCGCAGTGAGCGGTGTCTTTAATTCGTGTGAAACATTTGCAGTAAATTCCTGACGCATCTGGGAATGTTTTAAAATATCCACATGCTGCTGCTTGATAGTCGCAACAAATGGCTTCATCTCGTCATAAACATCATTTTCTTCCAGCAGTACAATATTGTCCGCCATCTTTTCGATTGGTGCCACAAGACGCCTGGTAAGCCTGTGTGCAAGGACTGTGCACAGTACAAATACGCAGAATCCCACAGACAACGTGAGATATACCATCTTGATGATCAGACTGTAGATGCTGTTACTGTCTTTTCCAATACGCAGAACTTTTCCGTCATCTGTTCTCATTGCATAATAAAAAGTATGTTTTGCGGACGTAGTCGATTTCCGCATCGCACGCCCCTCTCCGGCTGCCAATGCAGAAGCGATCTCCGGTCGTTCCCTGTGATTTTCCATCTTCGACTCGTCTTCCATGCTGTCATAGATGACGGTTCCATCCTCATTGATCAGCGTGATACGCAGCCCATCTTTATTCAGATTATAGTTGATCTCATCCGGCAGATCCTCCGGGTTCATCATGGAGATCACATGGGCGTTTGCCTTCAGATCGTCAAAAATCTGTTTTTTCAATATATCATAAAAAAGCACCATGGCACAGATTGCCATGACAATAATTGCAATCGCTGAGATCAGCATAAATTTGCTGTTGATTTTCTTTTTCATCCCATCACCGTCTTACGTCTGTCCTGCCTTTTCCCTGCTCCTTAACGGACGTCACTCCACCATGTAACCGACATTGCGCACTGTCTTGATATGGCTTCCCGCCTCTCCAAGTTTCTGTCTCAGCGTCTTGATATGCATATCGACTGTCCGGCTCTCACCCTCATAATCAAAGCCCCATACCTGGTTCATGATCTTATCCCGCGACAGCACGATTCCCTTGTTGATGACAAGGTATTTTAAAAGTTCAAATTCTTTGTAGGTGAGTTCACACAGTTTTCCATCCACGTAAACGGCGTGTTTATCATTATCCACCAGAATATTTTCGTAGGCAATCTGTGATTCTTCCTGCGTATTCATCGTTCTGCGCAATAACGCTTTGACACGGGAGATCAGTTCCATCACACCAAACGGCTTGGAAATGTAATCGTCCGCTCCGAGGTCTAACCCTTTTACTTTGTCAAGCTCGGATGTTTTTGCCGTCACCATAATAATCGGCACTTTTGCTGTGTTTTTATCTGCACGGATTTTGGTCAGAATATCAAGTCCATCCTCATTCGGAAGCATGATATCTAATAAAATCAGGGCCGGAACTTTGCTCTCTAACCTTTTAAAAAGATCTGCACCGCACTCAAATTCTTCTACCTGATATCCGCTGTTTTTTAGCGCATAGCGCTCGATCTCGCGGATATTTACATCATCTTCTACAATATAGATTGTTGCCATAATCATTTCCTCCCACTGTTCGCTCTATAAATAGATTATAATACAGCCTGCTTTGTTTTTTCTATAAGTCTTTCCCTGATTCACAAAAAATTCGCAACACAATAATTGTGCTGCGAATTTCTTCCCGGATTTAATCTATCTCATATTTTTGTTCAAATTCATTTTCCAGTTTTGTAAATTCTGCACTCTCTTTTTCATCCATCTGCTCTGTAAAACTGTGTTCCTCCAGACCGGTATCATTTAACTGCATCATATATACTGCGATATTGGAGCAGTGATCAGCAACACGCTCGTAGTTCATGGCAAGATCCGAGAGTACCAGTCCAAGTCCGATCGTGCATTTTCCCTTGCGCAGACGCTTCATATGATGTTTTTTTACCGTTTTGTTCAGACCGTCAATGACTTCCTCTAACGGTTCCACGGAACGCGCAAGTGGAATATCGGTATTGATAAACGCTCCGGTCGTTCTCTCCAAGATATCCCTCACGGCTTTGGAGTAAATGTTCATCTCATCCTCCGCCTTCTTAGAAAACTTTGCATCCTCTTTCTGCATCTGCTGTACACATTCTACCACATTTACCGCATGATCGGAAATTCTCTCAAAATCCGTCAGACAGTGTAAAAGTGAAGTCACCCGCAGACTGTCCGTATAAGAAAGATCCCCACTGTTTAATTTCGTCAGATAGGCGCTGATTTTATCATCATACACATCTACGCGGTTTTCTTTTGCGATCACTTCCGCAAATTTCTGATCCGAAGGCTCTTTGATACATTCCATTGCCTCAATAAAACTGTTTTTTGTGATCTCCGCCATCTGGTTTACTAAAGTTTTACATTGCTCGATCGCAAATGCAGGACTGCTCACAAAACGCTCATCTAAAATGGCAAACACATCTTCTTTGGCAGATTTTTCCTCGTCAGATTCCGGGATTGTAAGGTAAGCCAGTTTTTCCAGCCCACGGATAAACGGAAATAATACTACAGTTGTAAAGACATTAAAAATACTGTGGATCAGCGCGATCCCTGCAACTCCTACCGTCTCCCCGACAAATTCAAAACGAAAGATTGCATTTCCAATATAAAATACTGTAAGGAATAATAAGGTTCCGATAATGTTGAAATATAAATGCACGAATGCGGTTCTCTTTGCGCCCCGGTTTGCACCGATTGCTGAGATCATCGCTGTGACACAGGTTCCGATATTCTGTCCTAAGATAATCGGAATAACCGAACCATAAGTAAATGCTCCTGTGACAGACAATGCCTGCAGGATACCAACAGAAGCCGAAGAACTCTGAATGACTGCGGTGAGCAGCGCTCCTGCTAACACGCCAAATACCGGATTGTTGAACATCGTCAGAATATCGGTAAACTCCGGCACATCCGCAAGCGGCTTTACAGCATCGCTCATTGTCTCCATACCAAACATTAAGATTGCAAATCCAAGTAAGATTTCACCGATATCTTTCTTTTTGTCCTTGCCGGACATATACATAATAATACCGATCAGTGCGAGAACCGGTGAAAAAGAGGACGGTTTTAACATGCTGATCAGGAAATTGGAACTCTCGATCCCGGTCAGGCTCAAAAGCCATGAGGTAACTGTCGTTCCAATGTTTGCACCCATGATGATTCCGATCGCCTGCGACAGTTTCATGATGCCTGAATTTACGAAACCGACAACCATGACCGTTGTAGCTGAGGATGACTGGATCACAGCTGTCACGCCGGCTCCGAGCAATACCGATTTAAACGGGTTCGAGGTCAGGCTCTCTAAGATACGCTCCAATTTTCCGCCGGACATTTTTTCAAGACCGCCACCCATAACACTCATTCCGTACAGGAACATTGCCAGACCGCCGATCATTGTCAGAATTCCAAAAATATTCATAATCTCTCCCTTACATAGACATATACTAGGTTATTGTTTACATTTCGATTCCATATTATAAACTACATGTAAATCTTATGTCGGTTTTATGTAAAATCTATGTAAAATTGCAATCAGGAGTCTTTTAGCATGCCTTTTTTATGTCTGTAAGGGAAAAGTTTTCTTAAAATTTATTCGTCTTCGTGTTTTCCGGTGATAGAATAGATCACCCATTCTGCAATGTTGGTTGCATGATCTCCGATTCGCTCAAAATATTTTGCGACCATCAGCATATCCGTTGCCATCTCACCATTTTTTACATTCTCATTGATTTTTTGGATGAGTTCTTTCCGGAAACTGTCAAAAAGATCGTCCACCACATCATCACGGTTGATGACCCAGCGTGCCAGTTCGAGATCTTTGTTGACAAAAGCATCCACACTCTTGATGACCATATCGGTTGTCTCTTTTGCCATCTCTTTGATCACTTCCATATTAATGGCGCTTTTTTCATAATCGGAATCTGCCATTAAAATGGTCATCTCCGAAATATCCGCTGCATGATCCCCGATACGCTCCATGTCCGTGATCATTTTTAACGCTGCAGAAATTAATCTTAAGTCTTTTGCTACCGGCTGCTGTTGCAGCAGTAGTTTCATGCAGAGAGCTTCGATCGTTTTCTCCTGCTCATCTACTTCCACGTCAAATTTGATCGCCTGCTCTGCTTTTTCTACATCCTGTTTTACCAGTGCTGATATCCCCATCTCAATCGCCTGCTCAATCAGGCTTCCCATCTGGATCAATTCATTATTTAATTCTAATAACTGTCTGTCAAATCGATTTCTCATATCATTCTCTCCTTTTTATTTATGTCAACCAAAACGTCCTGTGATATAGTCCTCGGTACGTTTATCCTGTGGAATTGAGAATAATTTTTCTGTCTCGCCAGCCTCGATCACCTCTCCTAATAAGAAGAATACGGTTTTATCCGAAACACGCACAGCCTGCTCTTCGTTATGGGTGACCATGACGATGGTGTACTGTTTTTTCAGTTCAATGACAAGATCCTCGATCTTGGATGTGGAGATCGGATCAAGCGCGGAAGTCGGTTCGTCCATTAGGATGACTTCCGGTTCCACTGCCAGTGCCCTTGCGATACATAATCTCTGCTGCTGTCCACCGGACATGCCAAGTGCGCTTTTTTTCAGACGGTCTTTCACTTCGTCCCAGATTGCCGCATCACGCAGGGATTTTTCCACGATCTCATCTAATTTTGCTTTGGAGCGGATACCATGAGTTCTCGGTCCATACGCAATATTGTCGTAAATACTCATCGGGAACGGATTTGGCTTCTGGAATACCATGCCGACTCTTTTTCGTAAAAGATTGACATCCATACCCTTATAGATGTCCTCGCCATCTAACAGGACATTTCCTGTGATCTTACATCCTTCCACCAGATCATTCATTCTGTTCAGACTTTTTAAAAAGGTCGATTTTCCACAGCCGGATGGTCCGATGAAAGCTGTGATCTCGTTGGCATGGATACTCATATTGATATCTTTCAACGCATGAAAATCACCGTAATATAAATCAAGGTTTGAAATTTTAAATTTTTCACTCATATTGTTTCCTCGTTTTTACTTCTATTTTAAATCACTGTGTATCTTTGCTCTTATATATTTCCAATACGTCATTGATTGATTTTGTTATATGCCTACTTCGTAGCAGCTTCTAATTTTCTTGCGATCAGGGAAGACAAACCATTGATCAGCAATACCACGATTAAAAGAACGACTGCTGTTGCATATGCCTCATTTGTGTGAAGTCCCTCTCTCGACAGCGAATACATATGAATCGCAAGGGTTCGTCCGGAATCCATGACCCCTGCTGCTTCCGCTACGGTTCCTGCCGTATAGATCAGTGCCGCTGTCTCTCCTACGATACGTCCGATCGCAAGGATGATACCGGACAAAATACCCGGAATCGCCGTTGGAAGTACGATTTTAAAAATGGTTCGGAGCTTTCCTGCGCCGAGTCCGAAGCTTCCCTCACGGTACATATCCGGCACACACAAAAGCGCTTCCTCCGTCGTTCTCATAATGACCGGGAGAACCATGATCGCAAGTGTTGCCGCGCCAGCTAACATGGAATATCCCCAATGCAACGCTGTCACGAAAAACAACATACCGAACAGTCCATAGATAATGGATGGGATACCGGTCAATGTCTCTGCTGTAATACGCACCAGCTCAACGAGTTTATTTCCTTTTTTTGCATATTCGACAAGATAAATTGCTGCTCCGATTCCAAACGGAACAGAAAAAAGCAGTGCGAGCAATACCATTGTGATGGTGTTGATGATCGCCGGCATCATTGACACGTTATCGGAATTGTAAGTCAGTGAAAACAGGCTTGGTCTTAAATATGGAACTCCGTGGATCAAAATATAGCCCACCAGATAAACAAGCACTGTCACGGTGATCACTGCAGAGGCTCCCACCAGAAGCAGTAAAATAAAAGATCCCGGATGTTTTTTATAAGATTTCAATCTGTCTTTCCACGACAGTTGATTGATCGGAGTGATATTTTTTTCCATACTGCCTCTACTCCTTTCCTCTACGTTTCAAAATAGAAAACGATATATTAATAATAAGAATAAACACAAACAAAACTACGCCTGTAGCAATTAATGCTTCCCTGTGAAGATCCGTGGCATATCCCATCTCGAGTACGATATTCGTTGTGAGTGTACGCACACCTTTGAAAATACTGTCCGGCACTCTCGCCTGATTGCCGACTACCATCATGACTGCCATTGTCTCACCGAGCGCACGTCCTACGCCGAGCACAACTGCTGCAAACACACCTGATTTTGCTGCCGGAACAACAACCGTAAAGACACTTCTCTCATGTGTGGCTCCCAGTGCGAGCGCTCCCTCATAATAGCTCTCCTCCACTGCACGAATGGATGACTCGGACACGCTGATAATTGTAGGTAAGATCATGATTCCAAGTAACAGTGCTGCTGTTAAAATGCTCTGTCCATTGCCTTTGAAATGCTCCCTGACAAACGGAACCATAACAACCAGTCCGAAGAATCCATAAACAATAGAAGGGATTCCAGCCAGCAGATCAACGATCGGTTTTAATACCTTGTGTAATCTGTCCGGACAGAAACGTGCCATGAAGATAGACATCAGAATTCCGATTGGTACTCCGATGATCAAGGCTCCGCCTGTTACATAGATACTTCCCAGGATCATCGGGAAGATACCATATAAGCCGTTGCCGGGTTTCCATTTTGTTCCTCCGAGGAAGTTGGCAAATCCAATCTCTTTCATTGCCGGAACCCCATTTGCGAACAGGAACACGCAGATCAGTACAACTGCTACAATGGAAATAATGGCGGTAAACAGAAATACATATTTCATTACAATTTCTTTTAATTTATT
>ENA-OVGJ01000884-OVGJ01000884.1-human-gut-metagenome-genome-assembly--contig:-NODE-884-length-12243-cov-69.217509_pt1 | contig 12243 bp, 8 predicted proteins | sample MGYA00237772_ERZ505423 | MGnify/ENA primary metagenome ERZ505423 (study PRJEB26158, sample SAMN06016386) | human gut metagenome | biome: human gut; feature: ankylosing spondylitis patient; material...
TAACGAATACTGAATAATAGAATTTCATCTTTCTAACTGGAAAAAAATATTTTCCTAGTTAGAAAGATTATTTTTTATAACTACAAGTCGTCGTTTTCATCGTCTATAGACGATAAAATGTGGGTGTTTTTGTCGTCTATAAACGATGAAAATGCAGTAATCCTACAGCACTTCCTTCTTCAGATGCTTATAAAGCCACAGGAAGGCGGGAATGAGGAAGAAATCTGCCATGACCCACGCCACAGGGTCGCCGAAGCAGACTCCCGTCCACGCCAGGGCAGGCACCAGCCAGAGACTCACACCGCATCTCGCTATCATTTCCATTACGCCACTCAGCATCGAGAGATTGCTGTAACCCAAGCCCTGGATGCTGTAGCGCAGGATGGTGAGCAAGCCCAGACAAGGATAGAAATAGTTGGCTATGCGCATAAACTGGGCAGCATAAGTTACCACTTCAGCCTCGCCCTTATCCACGAAGAGCATCATCATCTCGTCGGCAAACGGATAGATGAGCAGGAAGGTGAAGACGAAATAAACCAGCATCATCCTGATGGAAGCCCTTACGCCCAGACCGATTCTATCCAGCTTCCTGGCTCCCAGGTTCTGACCGCAATAGGTAGCCATCGCCACTCCGATGTTCTCGAATACGCAGGTAAAGAGATATTTGATGCGCATAGAGGCAGTAAATGCAGCCACATAAACCGTTCCCAGAGCGTTGTTCGCACTCTGGAGCATGATGAGACCAATAGCAGTAATGGAGAACTGCAATCCCATCGGGACACCATTGTTCAGCAGGATGCTTACCTTTTTATTGTCGAATTTCCTTTCCTCACCCTTCGGAATCAGAATCTGCATCTTCTTTTTGATAAACCAGATACAGAGCAGCACGGAAATGCCCTGCGAGAGCCAGGTAGCGATGCCCGCACCCTCTACGCCTAACCCCATGCCGAGAATGAGAATGGCATCAAGAATAATGTTGATAACGGAAGCGGTAATGAGAAAATAGAAAGGCTGCTTCGAGTTGCCCAGGGCACGGATCTGACCGGAGAGCAGGTTGTAGCCTATGGTGAAAGGAATCGCCGCAAACTGCAGCATCAGGAAGATGTAGGCGTCATCGAACACCTCCTTCGGCGTATTCACCAGGTGCAGAATCTTTCCGCAGAAGATGCAGGAAAGAAAGGTGATGACCACGGCAAACACCACGGCGATGCGGATGCTGTTGCTCACGTAAGCCCGCATCTTGGCATAATCCCTGGCACCGAAAGCCTGGGCGATAGGGATGGCAAAACCGGCACAGGAGCCGTTGCAGAAGCCCATGATGAGAAACATGATGGAGCTGGATGCGCCTACTGCCGCAAGAGCTCCCACGCCAATCCATCTTCCCACGATGGCGGCATCGATGATGAGATACATCTGCTGAAGGATGTAACCCAGGATAAGTGGAATAGCAAATTTGATGATGGCTCGCAAGGGCGAGCCTACAGTCATGTCATTTATAGACTTTGAACTTTGAGCTTTGAACATTGAACTTTATGATTAGTTTTTGTTATCCTAAAAATATAAAAGGAGGATGCACTCTTTATTTGAGCGCATCTCCTATCTTCTGTTTGATTTCTGCCATTTTGTTGCGGCGCTCGATGGAGAACGTATCTCCGTGTGCTTCCACATAATCGAAGAGCATGAACGCCTTGTTCAGCAGTTCATCTCTTGTGGGCTGCCCCACCATATCCGCCTCGTGATAATAGAGTTCGGCAAGCATGTCCATCTTGGAGAGTCGTTTCTCCTCATCGGCAATACCCGCCATCGCCTTCATCACATCCTCTATGGTAGCGATGCTGTAGAAGGCATAAGGTCCCACGTATTGGTCGTAGAGTTCCTTAATCTTCTCACGTCTCACCTCCACCTCTTTCTTTTCGAGCATTCTTTCGAGTGCCGCCATAAACTCGCGGATCAACCGCTGGATATAATCTCGTTGTAACATAATCTTATCTTTTTTCTTTTTACACGAACTTCGTTCTTATTCATCATTATTGAGCCCTTCCACATACTCCCACAGTTTCTTGTAGAAAGGATGCTTCGTCATCGTGTCCTTGTTGCCCAGGATGATGAGCTTCATGCGGGCTCTCGTCATCGCCACGTTCATGCGGCGGAGGTCTTTCAGGAAACCTATCTGGCCTTCATCGTTGGAACGCACCAGCGAGATGAGGATAACGTCTCTTTCCTGCCCCTGGAAACCATCCACCGTGTTTACGCTGATCAGACGGCGGTAAGGCTTGAAGAACTCATACTTCTTGATGAGCTTCTTCAGATACTGCACCTGGGCACGGTAAGGCGAAATGATGCCCACGTCGATACTATCGCCCAATACACGTTGCTTGCCTATCTTCGTAAAGTATTCAGCTAAGGTCAGGAGGGTAAGTTCGGCTTCCGCCTTGTTGATACGGCCGAAACTCTCGCCCACAAACTGCTCCTTGAAGTTCAAATCAGAATTTTGATTGGCTGCAGATACAGAAGATGATGTGGAAGCAGAATCCTCAGGAGCATCTTCTCCTTCTATCGTTATCTGATTCTCCTCGTTCGAAGTATCAATCCACGTTATCGGATGGTCGTAATCGAGAATGCTACGATATTTGATTTGCGGCGCACTCTCCACCTGACCTCCATAAAACCAGTCGCTGGAGAATCGCATGATTTCCTCGTTCATGCGGTACTGTATCTTCAAGAGAGTCACTACCTCAGGCTTGTTTTCTGCAATACGCTCCATCAGGGTTTTGCCCAGTCCGGCTCTCAACGCAGCGATACTCTTCACCGTAGGCGGCAACTGACAATGGTCGCCCGCTAAGATCACCCGGCTGGCTCTTCTCATCGGAATCCAGCAAGCAGCCTCCAGCGCCTGTGCTGCCTCGTCGATAAAGAGGGTGCCGAACTTCATGCCTTCCAGCAGACGATGAGCGGAACCCACAAGCGTACAGGCGATGACACGAGCCTCGCCAAAGAGTTCTGCATTAATACGGATTTCTATCTCGGCAGCACGGCTTCTCAGTCTGTCCATCTTCTGATGAAAACTCTCGCTTCCTTTCTTGCGGTTGGAGCGCAATTCGCGGATAGCCTTGCGTATCGCCCAGAGTTGCGGATAGTCGGGATGGCTTTCAAAACGACGCTCATAGGTAAAACCGAGCATCTTGTCGTTGACCCTTGTCGGATTGCCGATACGAAGCACGTTGATGCCTCTATCCACGAGTTTCTCTGAAATCCAATCCACCGCCATATTGCTCTGTGCACACACCAGAACCTGACTCTCACGCATCAGGGTTTCATTAATGGCTTCTACCAGAGTCGTCGTCTTTCCCGTTCCCGGAGGCCCATGCACGATGGCCACATCCTTTGCCCAGAGCACCTCGTTCACGGCTCTTTCCTGGGTAGGATTGAGCCAAGGGAACTTCATGGGTTCAAAGGAGAACCTGCCTGCTTTCTGATGAGAATAGAAAAGGTCTCGCAGATAAGCCAGACGGTTATTCTTTGCCTTCATCGTACGGTCGAGCGCTTCAAACATCAGTTTATAACTCGTTTCATCAAAGGACAACTGCACGCCGATGGGTTCTTCTGTCTGCAAGTCGAACAAGGAAACAGAATCAGGCACATTAATCACCATTCTGTCACCATCCACATAGCTGACCGTACCGGTAAAGGAGAAATATTTAATGCTCTTGGGATTGGAAGCAGAAGAGGAAGACGCTGCGCCTTGAGACGAAGACGCTGCGTTTTGAGATGAGGACATTGCACCCTGAGACGAAGACGCTGCGTTTTGATGAGATGAAGCATGGGAAGAAATTTCCCCTGGATGATTCTTGACCTGAAAGAACATGACAGGTCGTCCGAACTCAAAATTGTGGTCGATCTCTTCATCGGAGGTACGGAACACCTCTATGGATTTTTGATTGAGCGAATTATAGAAGCTTTTGCCTATACGTAGTGGAAACCAAGCGTCACCACGTTTCACCTTGCGTCGCATGCCGATTTGTTCCGTCAGTTTGCGAAAAGCCTCCTTTTCAGTATAATACTCCAACTGAAGAAGAGTGCGTTGCTGCAATAAAGCCTGTATAGGAGAAGTTTGTTCCATTTTTGATTCTTTACTTTTAATATATATAGAAATAAAACGCATTTTTTGGGGAATTATTATTTGAAAGATTCGGATTTTTATGAAATAAACTTTTAAACTTTATAAAATAAGCAATGGATGTCCATGAGATAAATTGAAATAAGCAATGGATGTCCATGAGATAAAATGGCTTAGCATCAATCGAAACGAATGCGTTAAAGTTGGTTATTTTTATCCCGAGTGTGGCTATTATCAAATCAAAAGTCGTAATTTTGCACTTGAGAGCACAAAAAACGAGAAGGTTATTTCATAAAGTCAAAGAAGCGAGATGAAGAAAACTATCATTCTAAAAAATACAACTATCGGCTATCATTCGAGCGGTCAGAATCGAATAGTAGTCCAAAATATCAACGCCTCTCTGCAAAGTGGAGAACTCACTTGTCTGATAGGTGCGAATGGTACCGGTAAATCAACCTTGCTACGTACACTCTCAGCCTTCCAACCGCCTTTGGAAGGAGACATACTCTTATCGGAAACTTCAGAATCTGATCATCTCCAATCCGTCAGCATGTTTTCCCAAAAACAACTGGCAAAATCCATCAGCGTAGTTCTAACCGCTCAAATGGACGACATCCATCTGAAGGTAGAAGAAATCATCGGCTTGGGGCGCTCTCCTTATTCTAATTTCTGGGGATCACTCTCTCAGGAAGACCAGAAGATAGTGAACGAAGCCATTCATGAAGTAGGAATCCAACACCTCAGAGGTCGCATATTCAATACTTTAAGCGATGGAGAACGCCAGAAAGTAATGATAGCCAAAGCCTTAGCCCAGCAGACCCCCATTATCCTGCTGGACGAACCAACCGCCTTTCTTGATTTTCCAAGCAAGGTGGAAACCCTCCTCATGCTCAAGCGACTGGCCCATCAACTCCAGAAGTCTATCCTCATTTCTACTCATGATGTAGAAATCGCCCTGCAACTGGCAGACAAGATTTGGCTCATGGAGAAACTTTCAGCCAATCAGGAGAAAACAGAAAATCACAACGAAGAAGATCATCATGACAAGATAGAAGCAGGCAATTCCGTCTTATCCGTAGGAACTCCCCAGGAATTGGCAGACAAGGGTGCACTCTCCCACTTCTTAGACACCCCGGAAATCACTTTCGACAAGAGAACCATGAGAATTCATTTTAGGCGAAAATAGTGCAAAAACTGACAAATAAGTGTGTTTTAACGATTAATGAACCTTTTTTAATGATTTCTATACCTATTTTTATATAGGATTTTTTATATCTTTGCAACCAGATATTAACAATCAGACGAAACACTAAATAAAATACCGGCAAGCACATCAATGCTCATGGTGGGAACTGCTGCCCAGAAAAAGATGTTCCATGGTGCCGACTATGTGTTCATGGCAGATATGTGGAATCCAAAGCACTTGAGTGACAGCAGACACTTGTGGGTACCTATTTCTTGGGAAAATGGTGCACCAGTGTTGAAAAAACAATAAAAAATACGGTCGCTCTGCTTGTTTCTAACTTAATTTTCATATATTTGCAGTTGCTTAGCTGAGGCTACCGGCAACTTTCAACTTAAAATTATTAATAACAACAAACAATATACAACTATCTATGAATTATATATTTAAAAGTATCATGATGACGCTCGTCCTGGCGCTGGTTCCTTTCATGGGAATCTCTGCTAAGAAGAAGGCAGTTCAGCAGAGCGACCGTGAATATTGGTGCTCGCTTGCCTACAAGATGGCTCAGCCTGTTCTGGAGAACATGGCTAAGGGCGAGTTGCAGAAGAATATGCAGACTGAGTTCAGTCCCAGCTTCGACAACCGCAACAAGAAAGTGCTCTATATGGAGTGCTTCGGCAGACTGATGGCAGGTGTGGCTCCTTGGCTCACCCTTCCTGATGATGCTACAGCCGAAGGTAAGCAGCGCAAGCAGTTGCGTGAATGGGCGTTGGCTTCTTATAAGAATGCCGTTGATCCTCAGAATCCTGACTATCTCTGCTGGGGCATCGGCGGTCAGAACCTGGTAGATGCAGCCTATATCGCCGAGAGCTTCCTCCGTGCTTACGATACACTCTGGATGCCTTTGGATGAGGTGACCAAGCAGCGATACCTGAAGGAGTTTGCCAAGCTCCGCCACATCGACCCTCCTTATACCAACTGGTTGCTCTTCTCTTCTACCATCGAGAGTTTCATGGCGAAGGCGGGTGGCGATTTCGATGAATATCGCGTCAATTCTGCCTGCCGCAAGGTAGAGGAGTGGTATGTAGGTGATGGCTGGTATGCTGACGGTCCTGTATTCGCTTTCGATTACTACAGCAGCTATGTGTTCCATCCTATGTATCTGGAGACTCTCCAGGCGATGGTGGATGCCAAGGTGAATTCCCGTCTCGACTATCAGAAGTACTATGACAGAGAGTTGAAGCGCTGTCAGAAGTACAGCATCATTCTCGAAAGATTCATCTCTCCTGAGGGAACTTTCCCGGCATTCGGAAGAAGTATCCCTTACCGTATGGCTACCATGCAGCCGCTGGCTTTGATGGCATGGTACCAGAAGTTGCCTAAGGATTTGAGCAACGGTCAGGTGCGTGCAGCGCTTACCAAGGTGCTCCATCGCATGTTCGACCAGGAGAACAACTTCAATGAGAAGGGTTATCTCTCTATCGGTTTCTGCGGAAACAGCCAGAAAAACGTTGCCGACTGGTACACCAACAACGGTTCGCTCTATATGACAACCCTCGCCTTCATGCCTCTCGGCTTGCCTGCCGATCATCCTTTCTGGACCGATGCAGCACAACCTTGGACTCAGGTGAAGGCATGGAGCAATCAGCAGTTCCCTAAGGATCACCAGTGGAAGGACGAGATTGTTACCAAGGACAAGTGGTAATTTTATAATGAGAAATTACAAATGACAAATTAGAAATGTTCAAATGCTGTATAGCTGCCGGTCATTTCTCATTTGTAATTTCTCATTTCTCATTATAATAACCATTTCTAATTTGTAATTTTAAAAATGAACAAGATAATGATGATGATGGCTGCTGCAGCCTTGGCTTTGCCTTTGAATGCAGCGCAGCCAGTCAAGAAGACCGCTAAGGTCAAGAAACAGAACAAGAAGGAAGTGAAGGCTTCCAAAAAATGGGACCACGAACAAGTAGTGGAACTCATCAAGAAGGTGAACACCTACTGGCAGACCAATAATAAGGCAGAGGTTCGCGCTTTCTGGGATAATGCTGCTTATCATACCGGAAACATGGAGGTATATAAGATGCTGAAGGATCAGAAGATGCTCGACTACTCTATCCGTTGGGCAGAACACAACGACTGGACCGGTGCTACAGAGGCAAACCCAGCCAAGTGGAAGTACAAGCCATACGGCGAGGGAAAAGATCACGTTCTCTTCGGCGACTGGCAGATCTGCTTCCAGACCTACATCGACCTCTATAACATCGAGGCTGCCAAGGGAAATGCCGCAGCATCAGAATATATGGTGAAGCGTGCCAAGGAGGTAATGCACTACGAGGCTTATTCTCAGCCAACAGACTACTGGTGGTGGAGCGATGCCCTCTACATGGTGATGCCGGTAATGACCAAGATGTACAAGCTTACCGGCGATGTGAAGTATCTCGACAAGCTCTACGACAATCTCCTCACCACCGATGAGATTATGCTCGACAAGGAGACCAACCTCTACTTCCGTGACGGCAAGTATGTCTATCCTAAGCACAAGAGTGCCAACGGCAAGAAAGACTTCTGGGCTCGTGGCGACGGATGGGTTCTTGCAGGCTTGGCTAAGGTGCTGCAGGATATGCCAAAGGACTACAAGCACTATCAGTTCTTCGTAGATAAGTTCCAGAAATTAGCTAAGGCTGTGGCAGAAATCCAGCAGCCAGAGGGTTACTGGACCCGTTCTATGATGGATCCAGAACATGCTCCAGGTCCTGAAACCAGCGGTACTGCCTTCTTTACCTATGGTATGCTTTGGGGTGTAAACAACGGATTCTTAGTCAAGAAAGAATACAAGAAGACCATCGAACGCGCCTGGACCTATCTCACAGAGACCGCCGTTCAGCAAGATGGCAAGGTGGGCTACGTACAGCCTATCGGCGAGCGTGCCATCCCTGGACAGACCGTTGATGCCAACTCTCAGGCAAACTTCGGAGTGGGCGCTATGCTCCTCGTTGCTTGCGAATACGACAAGTATCTGGCTACGAAATAAACAACATTTCTAATAATAAAACCAACCTATAATTATGAGACAAAGACTTTTCATTACATTAGGTATGGCAAGTTTGGCAATGGCAACCTTCGGTATGAAGAAACCGAAGGCTGCCATTAAGCCGTTGAATGCGGCGACAGTCCAACAACCAAGCTATACCGAATGGCACGACCTTCAGGTGAATGCCATCAATCGTTTTCCATTACACACCAACTTCTTCACCTATTCCCCAGAGGATATGGTATATGAAGAGGGAGGCAAACTGGTGAGCAGAGATCTCGCGCAAGTCAACAAGACCATGAGCAAGAATTATCTGTCATTGGAAGGAACATGGAAATTCAACTGGGTAGAGAATGCCGACCAGCGCCCTACCGATTTCTACAAGGTTGACCTCGACGACTCCAACTGGAAGACCATGAATCTGCCTGGTATCTGGGAGATGAACGGATTCGGAGTTCCTGAATACGTAAATGTGGGCTTCGGATGGCGCGGACATTTCGACCAGCAACCTCCTGCAGTTCCTACCAAGGACAACCACGTAGGTTCTTACCGCCGCATCATCAATATTCCAGAAAACTGGGACGGCAAGCAGGTAGTAGCCCACTTCGGTAGCGTTACTTCCAACATCTATCTCTATGTAAACGGCAAGTTTGTCGGTTATGCAGAGGATAGCAAGGTAGCTGCCGAGTTTGACATCACTCCTTATCTGAAGAAGGGCAAGAATCTGATTGCCTTCCAGACATTCCGCTGGTGTGACGGTTCATGGGATGAAGACCAGGACTTCTGGCGCCTGAGTGGTGTGGCTCGTGAATGCTATCTCTTCGCTCGTGATGCCAAGTTGCATTTGGAGGATATCCGTGTGACTCCAGACCTCGTCAACAACTACAAGGATGGCGTACTCAACATCTCTGCCAAGGTAAAGGGAACAGGCAAGCTGAACTTCATTCTCTTCGACAAAGAGGGCAAGCAGGTGGCTACAGCTACAGGATTGGCAAAGAACGGAACTGCCAACATTACGATGAACGTAGAGAATCCACACAAGTGGAATGCAGAGACACCTTATTTATATACCCTTCAGGTTTCCCTCTCAAGTGCGCTGAAGAATGGCAACATGAAATCAGCAAGCATCACTCCTGTCAAGGTAGGTTTCCGCAAGGTGGAAATCAAGAACAAGCAATTCCTCGTGAATGGCCAGCCTGTACTCATCAAGGGTGCCGACCGTCATGAAATCGACCCAGACGGAGGATATGTAGTAAGCTTGGAACGCATGATTCAGGACATCAAGATCATGAAGCGCCTGAACATCAACGCCGTTCGTACCTGCCACTATCCTGATGATCCACGCTGGTATGATCTCTGCGATGAATACGGAATCTACCTCGTAGCAGAAGCCAACCAGGAGAGCCATGGTTTCCAGTATGGCGATGATGCAGCTGCCAAGAAGCCGATGTTTGCCAAGCAGATTATGGAGCGCAACCAGCATAATGTCTCTATCTACTTCAATCATCCTTCTGTTGTGACATGGAGTTTGGGTAATGAGACCGTGATGGGCGACAATTTCCTCCAGGCTTACAAGTGGGTGAAATCACAGGACCAGAGCCGCCCAGTACAGTATGAGCAGGCTCGCCAGGGAGAAGGCACAGACATCTTCTGCCCGATGTATTATTCAGTAAAGAACTGCGAGAATTACTGCAAGAACCCAAATAGCAAGATGCCGCTCATACAATGCGAGTACAACCATACGATGGGTAACTCGGGCGGTAATCTGAAAGAATATTGGGATCTGGTACGCAAATATCCTATCTTCCAAGGTGGTTTCGACTGGGATTTCGTTGACCAGGGCTTGCACCGCAAGGTATTGAAGCCGATGACCATCAAGAATCCTGAGAAGATGAGCAATGAAGAGCTCCGCAAAATAGAATATTGCTACGGTGGCGATTATAACAATTACGACCCTAGCGACAACAACTTCAACTGCAATGGTATCATCGGTCCAGACCGCCAGCTCAATCCTCATGCCTACGAGGTGGCTTACCAGTACCAGAACATCTGGGCTACCCTGAAGGATGCAGCCAAGGGCGAAGTGAACGTATATAATGAAAACTTCTTCCGCGATCTGAGCAACTATGCTTTGGCATGGAGTCTCATCGAAGATGGTGTGGAGACACAGAACGGCACAATCGCCGACATCGACGTAGCCCCTCATCAGGCCAAGACCTTCACCCTTCCTTACGACCTCACCCAGGCAAAGGGCAAGGAGATTTTCCTCAACATCGACTTCCGCCTGAAGAAGGCTGAACCGCTGATGGAAGCAGGACAGATTGTTGCCTACAACCAGTTGACAGTAAAGGAGAAGAAGTGCTGCGGTCATTGTTCAGACAAATTGGCTAAGGCTCAGGACGGCAAGAAGGTGAAGACCAAGTTCACAGACAAGAAGGGCGAACAGGACATTACCGTTTCAACAGCCGACCTGACAGTAAAGGTAAACCGCACTACCGGTCTTATCTCTGAATACACCTATCAGGGCAAGTCATTCCTCGGCGAAGGCGGAACCTTGAAGCCAAACTTCTGGCGTGCTCCTACAGATAACGACATGGGTGCAGGATTCCAGAAGAAATTCAAGGCATGGAAGAACCCTAAGTTGGAATTGAGCGGAATTACCATAGAGAAGAACAAGAAGGCCAATACCTATACCATCTGCGCCAACTACAATATGCCAGAGGTAAAGGGCAAGCTGGAACTGATCTATCAGATTATGCCAAACACAGGAGCTGTAAAGGTGACCGAGAACTTCATCGCTACAGAAGGCGAGAAAGTAAGCGATCTCTTCCGCTTCGGTATGCTGATGCAGTTGCCATACGAAATGGACAAGAGCCAGTACTACGGCCGTGGCCCTATCGAAAACTACTCCGACCGTGAGGACTGCATGAAGATAGGCATCTACAGCAACGATGCAGACAACCAGTACTTCCCTTACGTCCGTCCACAGGAAAGTGGAACCAAGGGCGACATCCGTTGGTGGAAGCAGACAGATGCAGCAGGCTTCGGATTCATGGTCAAGAACTGCAAGCCATTCTATGCAAGTGCCCTCCACTTCGATACAGAAGAACTGGATGATGGCGACGAGAAAGATCAGCGCCACAGTTTCAACCTGAAGAAGTCAAAATACACCAATCTCTTCCTCGATGGCGAGCACATGGGTGTAGGCGGCGAGAACTCTTGGGGCGCATGGCCTTTGGAGAAATACCGCATTCATTATGGCGACAAGACTTTCAGTTTCACCATTATCCCATTGAATAAATAGGAAAGAACCCATGAGATTAAGGCTCATGAGACCCAAAAATAGAGCATTTGAGCAATAATCCAACATATTTAATCAGAAAGTCCACCCCATTTGGGGTGGATTTTCTGTATCTTTGCAAACGCATTAAGCAATACAACTTAATTATTCAATAAGAATATCACAAAATAAGAATAAACCTAAAAAATAAAACAACGTAAACATGAGAAAAACGAATATCTTCGCTGCCCTTATGCTGGCAGGCATGACTTCGCTCGGTGCTTCAGCACAGCATCAGTTTGCAGTTCAGGCAAACAAGCCTGGAGTAGAAATCCAGCCAACCATGTATGGCATCTTCTTCGAGGACATCAACTTTGGTGCAGATGGCGGTCTCTATGCAGAGATGGTAGAAAACCGTTCCTTCGAGTTCCCACAGCGCCTGATGGGATGGAATACCTTCGGAAATGTAACTGTAAGTGACGTGAAGCCAGCCTTCGACCGCAACCCTCATTATGTAACACTCGAGAGTGCCGGTGCCCGTGAGAAGCAGACTGGTCTTGAGAACCGCGGTTTCTTCGGCATGGGCTTGAAGAAGGATATGAAGTACGATTTCACCGTATATG
>ENA-OVGJ01000890-OVGJ01000890.1-human-gut-metagenome-genome-assembly--contig:-NODE-890-length-12200-cov-6.064059_pt1 | contig 12200 bp, 8 predicted proteins | sample MGYA00237772_ERZ505423 | MGnify/ENA primary metagenome ERZ505423 (study PRJEB26158, sample SAMN06016386) | human gut metagenome | biome: human gut; feature: ankylosing spondylitis patient; material...
TCATCTCGGTGATGGGCGCGGTGCCCTTTGTGCTCACCGGCTGCATCCCGAACCCCGTGGATGCCCTGTTTGAGACGGTCTCCGGCTTTACCACCACCGGTGCCAGCATCCTGCCCGCCGTGGAGGGGCTGCCCAACGGTATTCTGTTCTGGCGCAGCTTCACCCACTGGATTGGCGGCATGGGTGTTCTGGTGTTTCTGCTCTCGCTGCTGCCGCTGACTGGCGGCTCTCACGTCAACCTGATGAAAGCCGAAAGCCCCGGCCCGCAGGTGGACAAGCTTGTGCCTAAGGTGCAGTCCACCGCTAAGATCCTGTACGGCATCTACTTTGCCCTTACCGTGCTGGAGCTGGTGTTCCTGCTGATTGGCCGAATGCCCCTGTTCGAAGCCATGCTCACTGCCTTTGGTACGGCGGGTACCGGCGGCTTCGGCTTCCGCAACGACAGCTTTGCCAGCTTTTCGCCCTACATCCAGTGGGTCGTGACCATTTTCATGATCCTGTTCGGCGTCAACTTCAACGCCTACTTCCTGCTGCTCATGCGCAAGTTCCGCCGCGCTGCCGCCAGCGAGGAGGTGCGGGGCTACTTTGTGGTCATCGTAGTGGCAGTGGGCATCATCACTGCCAATATTTATAGTATGTACAACAGCTTTGGCGAGGCGCTGCGGCAGGCCGCTTTTCAGGTGGGCTCCATCATCACCACCACCGGCTTTTCCAGCTGCGATTTTGACCTGTGGCCGACCCTCTCCAAGGAGATCTTGGTCATGCTCATGTTCATTGGCGCCTGCGCGGGCAGCACCGGCGGCGGCATCAAGGTGAGCCGTTTCCTCATTCTGGGTAAGACCCTGGCTAAGGAACTCAAGACCGCCCTGCACCCGCAGGTGGTAGCGCCCGCCCGCATGGACGGCAAGCTACTGAACCACGAGACCATCCGCACCACCAACGTGTTTGTGGCGGCGTATATCTTTATCTTTGCGGCCTCCTTCTTCCTCATCAGTCTGAACGGCTTTGATATGGTGACAAACTTTACCGCCGTGGCTGCTACCCTGAACAACATCGGCCCGGGCTTGGAAATGGCAGGCCCAATGCAGAACTTCGGCTGCTTTGCAGACCCCGCAAAGCTGGTGCTCATCTTCGATATGCTGGCCGGCCGTTTGGAAATCTTCCCAATGCTGGTGCTGTTCATGCCCGATACATGGCGGCGGTTCTAAGCCTTTTTGGGCACGGGACAAGCATAAAAATATTATTTCGGAACACCGGAGTCTCTATGGACGCTCCGGTGTTCTTTTTTGTGAAAGAAGCTGCAAAGGCAGGTGGCAACGGTTAGAAATGCCTTGCGTTCAGCGCCGCATTGCAGTATGATTATAATATCAATTATCTGACCCTTACCCCTGAGCAGGCAAAACCATTTTTGCAAATGAAATCGTTCTGCATGATAAAGAAGAGAGCAAAAACAATAAAATGTACAGGAGGAAATTACTATGGGTTTGATCAAAGCAGGTATGGGCGCACTGGGCGGAACTCTTGCAGACCAGTGGAAGGAATTTTTCTACTGCGATTCTCTGGACAAAGATGTGCTGATGGTCAAGGGCCAGAAGCGCACCTCCCGCCGCAGCTCCAACCACGGCGAGGATAACATCATTACCAGCGGCAGCGGCATCGCCGTGGCAGACGGACAGTGTATGCTCATTGTGGAGCAGGGCAAGGTGGTGGAAGTGTGCGCCGAGCCGGGCGAGTATACCTTCAATTCCTCCACCGAGCCCAGCGTGTTCACCGGAAACTTCGGCGACAGTCTGGCAGCTACCTTCCAGACCGTAGCCAAGCGCTTTACCTACGGCGGCGACACCGGCAAGGACCAGCGGGTGTACTACATCAACACCAAGGAGCTGGGCGAGATCCTGTACGGCACCGCAACGCCCATCCCGTTCCGCGTAGTGGTCAGCGAGGAGCGGGGCTACAAGCTCTCGGTGAACATCCGCTGCAACGGCAGCTTTACTTACCGCATCTGCGACCCGCTGCTGTTCTACACCAACGTGTGCAGCAACGTCTCCACCCAGTACGATGCCTCGGAGCTGGCTCCCCGCCTGAAGAGCGAGCTGATGAACGCTTTGCAGCCGGCGCTGGCCACCCTTTCTGCCAACAAGGTGCAGTATTACGAGATCCCCGCCCACACGCTGGAGATCTCCGAGGCGCTCAACGAGCAGCTGTCCAATATCTGGCGCAAAAAGCGCGGCATTGAGGTATTCTCCTTCAACATCAACTCCCTGTCCATCCCGGAGGAGCAGCAGAAGAAGATCACCGAGTGGGAAGAGAACGCCATGACCACCGACCCCACCACCGCCGCAGCCCGTCTGGTGGGCGGTCAGATCGACGCCATGAAGACCGCCGCCGGGAACACCGCCGGTGCTATGACCGGCTTTATGGGCATGGGCATGGCAGCTGGTGCAAACGGCATGAACGCCCAGAACCTGTTCGCCATGGGTCAGCAGTCCGCAGCACCCCAGCAGCAGCCTTCTGCCGCCGACAGCTGGAAGTGCAGCTGCGGCGCTACCGTTACCGGCAAGTTCTGCCCGGAATGCGGCAGCAAAAAGCCGGAGCCGAAGCCTGCAGACAGCTGGACTTGCAGCTGCGGTGCCACCGTCACCGGCAAATTCTGCCCGGAGTGCGGCAAGCCCCGCCCGGCGGCAGCAGAAGGCTGGACTTGCAGCTGCGGCGCGGTGAACAAGGGCAAGTTCTGCTCCGAGTGCGGCAAACCTAAGCCCGTCGGTACCCCCAAGTATAAGTGCGACAAGTGCGGCTGGGAACCGGCCGACCCTGCACACCCGCCCAAGTTCTGCCCGGAGTGCGGCGACCCCTTTGACGAAAACGACCGCAGCTGAACCCGGCACACAATAACCGATCACACTGCGGGGCAGGGAAGGAACCTCTGCTTCGCAGATCATAGGAGGAAACACTATGGCAGGAATGCTGGAATATAAGTGCCCCTGCTGCGATGGTGCTATCAAATTTGACAGCACCACCCAGAAGATGAAATGCCCCTACTGTGACACCGAGTTCGACGTGGATACCCTCAAGGGCTATGACGAGGAGCTGAAGGACGAAAAGCCCAGCGAGATGAACTGGGCCACCCCCGGCGGCAGCTGGGCAGAGGGCGAGACCGCCGGTCTGCATACTTATGTCTGCAAGAGCTGCGGCGGCGAGATCGTGGGCGACGACACCATGGCCGCCTCGGCCTGCCCTTTCTGCGGCAACCCCATCGTCCTCACCGGACAGTTTGCCGGAGACCTGCGCCCCGACCTCATCATCCCCTTCAAGTTGGATAAAAAGGCTGCCAAGGCAAAATTGCAGGAGCACCTCAAAGGCAAGACCCTGCTGCCCAAGGTGTTCCGCAGCCAGAACCATATCGACGAGATCAAGGGCGTGTATGTGCCCTTCTGGCTGTACGACAGCGATGCCGACGCCCAGCTGCGCTTTACCGCCACCCGCACCCGCTTTTGGTCGGATGACGACTACGATTATACCGAGACCAGCTACTACTCCGTGCGCCGGGACGGCGTGCTGGGCTTTGACGCGGTTCCGGTGGACGGCTCCTCCAAGATGGAGGACGACCTGATGGAATCCATCGAGCCGTTTACCATGAGCGATGCCGTGCCCTTCAAGACCGCGTATCTGGCAGGCTATGTGGCCGATAAGTACGATGTGGACGCCCAAAAGAGCATCCAGCGCGCCAATGAGCGTATCCGTCAGTCCACTGAGGACGCCTTTACCCAGACCGTTACCGGCTACGACTCCGTGAAAATGGAGAACAGCAGCATTCAGCTGCACGGTGGCAAGGCAAAGTATGCCCTGTTCCCGGTGTGGGTGCTGAGCACCAGCTGGCAAGGCAACAACTACATCTTTGCTATGAACGGCCAGACCGGCAAGTTTGTGGGCAACCTGCCGGTGGATAAAGCCGCCGCCCGCAAGTGGACGCTGGGGCTTACGGCAGCTGTTGGTGCTGCATCCTATGCGGTGATGTGGCTGCTGTGGCTGGCCGGGATTCTGTAAAGGAGGGACGGAAGATGAAAAAGACTGTTACCCCGCTGCGCTCCCTCTGTGCTGCGCTGGCCGCACTGGTGATTTTGCTGGCGCTGGCTGTACCGGCCTTTGCCGCAGACGGCTTTGCCGACCTGTACTACCGCGTGAACGACAGCGCAGAAGTCCTGACCGAGGACGAGGACGGCGAGCTGGAAACTTCGCTGGAGGAACTGAGCGTCCGCCAGAGCTTTGATGTAATCATTGCCACCATCGACTCGCTGGAAGACGAGGGCTGCACCAGCATGGAAGAATACGCCGATGACCTGTACGATTACTGCCAGTTCGGCTACGGTGAAAACCGGGACGGCGTGCTGCTGCTGGTGAGCATAGGCGACCGCAAATGGCATATCTCCACCTGCGGCTACGGCATTACCGCCTTTACGGATGCCGGCATCCAGTACCTTGGCGAGCAGATGACCCCCGATATGGCAGACGGTGATTACGCCGCCGCCTTCCGCACCTTTATCCAGTGGACGGACGCGTATGTTACCGCCGCCCGCGAAGGCCACCCCTACGATGTGGACAACATGCCCAAGGAGCCGTTCTCGATCGTGTATCTGGGCGTGGCGCTGGTCATTGGCCTGATCACGGCACTGATCGTGACCGGCGTGATGAAGAGCCGGCTCAAGAGCGTGGCACCGCAGCGGGACGCAACTAGCTATGTGCGGCAGGGCAGCATGAAGCTGACCAACCAGCGGGATCTGTATCTGTACCGTGAGATCCACCGCACCGAGCGGCCGAAGGAGACTGACTCCAGCGACTCCGGCGGCAGCTCCACTCACACCTCCTCCAGCGGCTCCACCCACGGCGGCGGAGGCGGCTCGTTCTGAAAACGTTCCCCGCAAGATAAAATCTCAAAAAACGATCCGCAGCAGCTGGACGCCCCCGCGCACCGGCAACCGCTGCGGATCGTTTTTTACTTTTCTGCTGCCCGACACAAACAACTGATTTTTTCTGCGCCTTTGGGGCTATACTTCCAGTGCAGACGATTTTATATGCAGCAAGGAGCAGACACATGGGCATTTGGGAAAATCTGGGCATGGGCGGTTACCGGGGCTTTTCGCGCCCGGCGGCGCGGCTGTTGCAGCAGGCGGTGCAGCTGGCGGGGGATTTGGGCTGTGAGCAGGCGGATACCAGCCATCTTTTGCTGGCAATGCTGCAGCAGCAGGGCGCTGCGGCGCAGTTCCTCACCCGGAAAAACATTACCGAGCCGGAGGTGCGCCGTCAGCTGGCGCAGCGGCGCAGCGCCCCGGCACAGCGGCTGGACCGGCAGTCCATGGCACCGGACCTGCGCCGCACCATGGACTATGCGCTCATTGGGGCGCAGAACGCCCACGTCAGCCGGGCAGAGCCGGAGCATCTGCTCTGTGCCATGTTGGAAGATGACGGCTGCGCCGCCGGGCTGCTGCTGGCGGAGATGGGGCTTTCGCTCACCGAGGCGGTGCGGGAGTGCCGCCAGCTGAGCGGACAGTTTGTGCTGCCCGCCCAGCCCCGGGTGTCGGCCAGCATCCCCCGGGGCAGCCGCGCCAGCGATAAATACTGCCGCGATCTGACCCGCCGCGCCGCCGAAGGGGAGCTGGACCCGGTGTTCTGCCGGGAAGCCGAGCTTGACCGCATGGTGGAGATCCTGTGCCGCCGCCAGAAAAACGACCCCTGTCTGATCGGCGAGCCGGGCGTGGGCAAAACAGCGCTGGCTGAGGGTCTGGCGCTGCGCATTGCCGCCGGGCAGGTGCCCAGAGCGCTGCAAGGGCGGCGGCTGCTGGCACTGGATATGGCCAGCTTGGTGGCGGGCACCAAGTACCGGGGCGATTTTGAAGAGCGGCTGAAAAACCTGCTGGAAGAGCTGGTGCGGGACGGCACTGCCATCCTGTTCATCGACGAGTTCCACACCATCGTGGGAGCCGGTGCCGCCGAGGGTGCTATTGACGCTGCCAGCATCTTAAAACCGGTGCTTGCCCGGGGCGAGTTGCAGCTTATCGGAGCCACCACCAATCAGGAGTTCCGCACCCATATCCAGAAGGACGCCGCGCTGGAACGCCGCTTTGGCCGGGTGCAGGTGGAGGAACCCACCCCCGCACAGGCGGTGGAGATCCTCAACGGCCTTGCGCCCCGCTACGAGCGATACCATAATGTGCGCCTGCCGCCCCAGACCTTGCAGGCGGCGGTGGAGCTTTCGGTGCGGTATCTGCCCGGGCGCTGTCTGCCGGATAAGGCCATCGACCTTGTGGACGAAGCCTGTGCGGCGGCGCGCATCCTTGCCGAAAAGGAGCAGCGCACCCAGCCGGTGCTCACCCCGGAGGATATCGCCCGGGTGGTGGCAGCCGCCAGCGGCGTGCCCGCCCAGCGGGTGGGCGAGCAGGAGCGGGAGCGTCTGGACAAGCTGGAAAGCCGCCTGAACGCGGAAATTGTTGGTCAGCAGCGAGCGGTGGCGGCGGTGGCGGGAGCCATCCGGCGCAGCCGCACCGGTCTGGGAGAGCCGGGGCGTCCCATCGGTGCTATGCTGTTTTTGGGGCCTACCGGCGTGGGCAAGACCGCACTGGCGCGGGCACTGGCGGTCAGCTGGTTCGGCAGCGAGAAGGCACTGCTCAAGTTCGATATGTCGGAGTATCAGGAGCAGCACACCGCCGCCCGGCTGCTGGGTGCGCCGCCGGGATACCTCGGCCATGACGAGGGCGGGCAGCTGACCGAGGCTGTGCGCCGCCGCCCGTACAGCGTGGTGCTGTTTGACGAGATCGAAAAGGCACACCCGGATATCCAGAATATCCTGTTGCAAATCTTGGAGGACGGTCAGCTGACCGATGCCATGGGCCGCAAGGCCGATTTCCGCAATACCATCGTCCTGCTCACCTCCAACCTGGGGGCACGCTTTCTGGCCGGGCAGAGCGCCCCGCTGGGCTTTGCGGCGGGCAGCGAAGCCGTGTTTGAAAAGCAGTCCGCGCAGGCTGTGGAGGAAGCTAAAAAGTGGTTCCGGCCGGAGCTGCTGGGGCGGCTGGACGAGGTGATCGTGTTCCGCCCGCTGGCGGAAGAAAACCTCTGCGCCATTGCAGAAAAAATGCTCTGTCAGCTGGAGCAGCGCGCCGCCCGCAGCGGCTACCGACTGCGCCACACCCCGCAGGTGGGGGCGGCACTGGCTGCCCGGGCGCAATCGGCCTACGGTGCGCGGGAACTGCGCCGTCAGGTGGACAGGGCGGTGGAGCAGGCACTTGCAAACCGCATTGCTGCCGGAACTGCCTGCGTAGGGCAGCACTGGACAGCAGACTGCGCCGCCGATGGCAGCATCGTTTTGCGGGAGGATGAGACCATAACCCTATAAGAAAATAGCAAAATAGCGTTTTCGCTTGCAACCGGCACGGTTTTCGACTATTATAGAGGAAATAGAGTTACAACAGGGAGGACCCCGATGCACACGCTGTTTCTTCTGAACCCCGCAGCCGGAAAGGCCGACTGTACCCGCACCCTGCCGCAGCAGATCGCGGCGGCTGCTGCCGGTGCCGGGCTTGCCCCGGAGGACTACACCATCCGCGTCACCACCCACGCAGGCCATGCCCGGGAGCTGTCCCGCGCTGCCGCCGCTGCCGCCCAGAAGGCCGGGGTGGAGCTTCACATTTTTACCGCCGGTGGTGACGGCACCTTCAACGAGGCGCTCACCGGCGCTCACGGCTTTGACAAGACCGCCGTGGGCTGCCTGCCCTATGGCAGCGGCAACGACTTTCTGCGCACCTATGGTACAAAGGAAGAGTTTCTGGATCTGGACGCCCAGTTGGCCGGCGGGACAGTGCCCATCGACCTGATGCGCACCAGTCTGGGGCTTTCTGCCACCATCTGCGCCGCCGGTCTGGACGCACAGGTGGCCTACGGCATCCCCAAGTTCCGGCGCATCCCGCTGTGCGGCGGCGAGGCAGCCTATGCGCTGTCCATTGTTCAGCAGCTGTGCGGGCATATCGGCCGCAGGGTGGAGTACGTCATTGACGGCGAGGTGCTGACCGTGGACTGTCTGATGTGCGCAGTGTGCAATGGCCGCGCCTACGGCGGCGGTTTTATGGCCGGGCCGGAGGCACAGCCGGATGACGGCTGGCTGGATGTGTTCATCGTGCGCAAGGTCAGCCGCCGGGTCATTGCAAAACTGCTGATGTTGTACAAAAACGGCCAGCACTTTAAAAACGGCCAGCTCACCGAGGCCGCAAAGCCCTACTTTATCTACCGCCGCGCAAAATCGGTCAGTCTGCGGGCAGCAGATGGCCGTGGGCCCATCATTGCCACCGTGGATGGCGAGTGCGCCCCCTGCAAGCAGGTGTCGGTACAGGTGCAGCCGCTGGCAGGCCGCGTGCTGCTGCCGCTGCCCGCCTACCAGCGCTTTACCGCCAAAAAAGCGGCTGTGAAGTAAAGAAATAAACCATCAGACCCAAACAAGGCCGCTGCACATTGTTCCGTGCAGCGGCCTTGTGTTTTACTGTTGTGCGCCGGTTTGGGTATGGCGCTGCCGCACCCGGCGTTCCAGCGCCTTGTAAAAGCTGCTCAGGCAGAGCGTGAGCAGATATACGGTCAGGGTCCAGACCACAGGATGTACCGTAAAGCTGAACTTGTCCGCAGTCCACTCCATATACCGGATCAGCACCTGATGAATCAGAAAACCGTAAGGGGACAGCCCGGCCAGCCACAAAAACGGCTTTGCGGAAAGCAGCCGGGAAATGATTCCCTTACCCACGGCAAGCAGCCAGACCAGCAGCACCGCAGAGGGAGTGAACAGCACATTGTACCGGAAGGCCACCGCGCCCAGAACCCCCACCTGCTTGGCGGCGATAAACAGGCAGCCGCTCGCAAGCAGCACAGCAGCAAGCTCCAGCAGGGAGAAAGCACCGCCCGGCAGGCCGCTCTCCTGTTTGCGGCTGTGGTAAAGGCAGCCCATGCAGCAGCTGATGGTAAAATCTCCCGCCCGGAACACAGGGCACAGATAGGTCAGGTAAAAGGCCGCCTTTCCGCTGAGCCCGGCTTTCCAGAAAACAAAGGACGCAAGGCACTGTGCGCAGAAGATCACGGCGGCAATGCAGCGCAGCCTGCGGACATCCGCCTTTTTCAGTACGGCGAGAAGCGGGGGAAAGATGGCATACAGAAAAGCCTGTACCGAAAGATACCACGCCACTCCGTTCAGGCAGAACCAGAAACGGCTGGAGGGAATCCATGTTTGCAGCAGAAAAATGCTTACAACAAGCTGCGCTGCACAGGAGAGCACCCCGCGGGCAGAGGGCTGCGCCAGAAGCCCCTTCAGCACAAATAACAACGCGGCAGCCATCATTATAAGGTGCAGCGGGTACAGCTTTCGTATTTTTTTAAGAGAGAAAGCTATGGCAGACCGCAGTCCCGGTGCTGTGCGCGGGCGGTCGTAATAGTTGCAGGTCATCAGAAAACCGGACAGCGCCACGAATACCGTGATCGCCCACGGCCCCAGCCACGGTGCCCCGCAATGGGAGAGCACCACGCTCAGAAATGCGACTGCCCGCAGCCCCTGCAAAGATGAGATCAGCTTTTTGTCTGTCAAAGTATCCTCCGTTCTGCCGCAAAGCGCGTCAGCTGTGTTTTTGTAATGCGCTATAAGTATAAAAAAGACGGCGCGTCCTGTCAAGAACACACCGCTTTTTTGCGTAGTAGGGTGCGATTTTTGGACGTCATAAATTCTTAACAAAGAAAAATTGCAAAACCCCTTGATTTTTCAGAGCAAGATGAGTACAATACAATTAGCACTCAGAGAAATGGAGTGCTAAACCACTGCGGAGCACACACGAAGCCCCCGCAGGACACAACAAAGTTTCAAATAAATTCAATATAATTGGAGGGCAAGAATTATGAAAATCATTCCTCTTGCAGACCGTGTTGTCATTAAGACTGTTGAGGTTGAGGAGACCACCAAGGGCGGCCTGATCCTGACCGGCAGCGCAAAAGAGAAGCCGCAGGTGGCACAGGTAGTGGCTGTCGGCCCCGGCGGTGTCGTGGACGGCAAGGAAGTCAAGATGACCGTCAAGGTCGGCGATAAGGTCCTCACCAGCAAGTACTCCGGCACCGAAGTCAAGGTGGACGGCGAAGAGTGCACCATTGTGCGCCAGAGCGACATTTTGGCTGTTGTGGAAGACTGAAACTGAATTTTCCCTTTTCAATTGAGCTTGTATTATAAAGGAGCGATGTATTATGGCAAAGCAGATCAAGCAGGGCGAGGACGCCCGCAAGGCACTGTGTGCCGGTATTGATACCCTGGCTAACACCGTTAAAATCACCCTCGGCCCCAAGGGCCGCAATGTGGTGCTGGGCAAGAAGTTCGGCGCACCGGTCATCACCAACGATGGCGTGACCATCGCAAAAGAGATCGAGCTGAAGGACGAGTTCGAGAACATGGGCGCACAGTTGGTGCGTGAAGTCGCAACCAAGACCAACGATGCCGCAGGCGATGGCACCACCACTGCTACCGTGCTGGCACAGGCCATGGTCAACGAGGGCATGAAGAACGTTACCGCCGGCGCAAATCCCATGGATATCCGCCGCGGCATGAGCAAGGCTGTTACCACCGCTGTGGAGACCATCAAGGCACACAGCCAGAAGGTGAAGGACAGCAACGATATCGCCCGCGTCGGCACCATCTCTGCCGGCGACCCCGAGATCGGCCGTCTGATCGCCGAGGCTATGGAGAAGGTCACCTCTGACGGCGTTATCACCATCGAGGAGAACAAGACCACAGCCGAGACCTACAACGAGATCGTGGAAGGTATGCAGTTTGACCGCGGCTACCTGACCCCCTATATGGTCACCGATACCGACAAGATGGTGGCCGATCTGGACAACGCTGCTATCCTGATCACCGATAAGAAGATCAGCGTCATTCAGGATCTGGTCCCCCTGCTGGAGCAGGTGATGCAGAACGGCATGAAGCTGCTGATCGTGGCTGAGGATATCGAGGGCGAGGCGCTGTCCACCCTGATCGTCAACCGTCTGCGCGGCACTCTGAATGTCGTAGCTGTCAAGGCTCCCGGCTTCGGCGACCGCCGCAAGGAGATGCTGCAGGATATCGCTACCCTGACCGGCGGCACCGTGATCTCTTCTGATCTGGGCTATGAGCTGAAGGACGCAACCGTCCAGATGCTGGGTCATGCCCGTCAGGTGAAGGTGACCAAGGAGAACACCACCATCGTGGGCGGCGCAGGCGATAAGGACGCCATTGCAGCCCGCATTGCCCAGATCCGCAGCCAGATCGAGGCCGCCACCAGCGACTTTGACCGCGAGAAGCTGCAGGAGCGTCTGGCTAAGTTGGCCGGCGGCGTGGCTGTCATCAAGGTCGGTGCTGCTACCGAAGTCGAGATGAAGGACAAGAAGCTGCGCATTGAGGATGCACTGAACGCTACCAAGGCAGCTGTGCAGGAGGGTGTTGTAGCCGGCGGCGGTACCGCTCCTATCAATGCGATCCCCGCTGTGCGCGCCCTGTGCGACACGCTGGAGGGCGACGAGCGCACCGGTGCCAAGATCGTGCTGAAGGCTCTGGAGGCTCCTCTGCGTCAGATCGCCAAGAATGCCGGTCTGGAGGGCAGCGTCATCATCGACAAGATCATCTCTGCCAACAAGCCCAACTACGGCTTCGATGCCCAGAACGAGGTCTTTGTCGAGGATATGATCGCTGCTGGCATCGTGGACCCGACCAAGGTCACTCGCTCCGCTCTGGAGAATGCAGCTTCCGTCGCTGAGATGGTGCTGACCACCGAGAGCCTCGTGGCTGACCTGCCGGAACCCCCGGCTGCTCCTGCTGCCGCTGGCGGTGACATGGGCGGTATGGGCGGCATGTACTAATAACTGCCTAAAAACCGCATGAATCCTTGATTTTTGGAGCGCGCAAAAGCGGATTTACGCCAAACTTACGCCACTTACGCCAAAAATCAAAGCGCACTATAGGGTAACAAAATCGGCACTCGCTGAAAAGCGGGTGCCGATTTTTTGCGTCTAGGGGATTTGAAGACTTATGAAACCCACTGATGGATTCTGCGAGCGGCAGACTGTCAGCGGCTTTATTGTTGACGAAGAACAAAGGTAGGGATACAATAAGCCAAAATCCTAAAATGCCAAACAACCCAAGTGTCTGAAGGAAAAAGAGA
>ENA-OVGJ01000894-OVGJ01000894.1-human-gut-metagenome-genome-assembly--contig:-NODE-894-length-12191-cov-3.313530_pt1 | contig 12191 bp, 10 predicted proteins | sample MGYA00237772_ERZ505423 | MGnify/ENA primary metagenome ERZ505423 (study PRJEB26158, sample SAMN06016386) | human gut metagenome | biome: human gut; feature: ankylosing spondylitis patient; material...
GGGTCCCAAGGTCTTTCACACACATATGAGCGAGCTCATGTGGTTTTAGACCTTTTGACCCTGGTATCATATTATGACAGGATAGGAGAGTAATTATGAGCGATTTTTTTAAGCACGTGGCACCATCGGAATGTAACATAGACTATCACAATCTTATGAACTTTGCAAAACGTCTGGAGAATCAGGATATACCTATGCATAGTCTTACAATCATGAGAGGTGACAAGATATGTATGGAAACTTATTATGCACCATATGAAAAAGATACTTTGCATCGTATGTTCTCTATGACAAAGACACTTGTATCACTTGGCATAGGAAAGCTGTATGGAGAGGGAAAATTATCCTTAGATGACCATATAGTTGATTACTTTAAGGACAAGCTTCCAAAAGAAGGGGCATATGAATATACAAGTATGCTTACCATAAGAGATATGCTTACTATGCGCACGTGTCATGACAAGACAACATATAAAGGTGAGGGAGTGACTGACTGGGTTGGTTCATTCTTTACAACAAAACCAGTTCATGCACCGGGTACACAGTTTTCATATGATACATCATCTACACATGTTCTTGGAGCACTTATAGAAAGGCTTTCAGGAATGAATCTGTTAGAGTATCTAAGAAAAAGCTTCCTTGATGAGATTGGATTTTCAAAGGAGGCATTTATAATAGATGATCCATATGGAGTACCTATGGGGGGTTCTGGTTTATGTGCACGTCCATCAGATATGCTTAAAGTAATATATCTTATATCAAAGGATGGTGCATGGAACGGAAAGCAGCTTATACCAGCAGCTTATATCAGAAAAGCACATACAAAGCAGAGTGATCCATATGGCAAGAGTGGCACTATTGAGGAAATGCAGGGATATGGATATAAGATATGGATGACAAGAAATGGTGGTTATGCCCTTTACGGAATGGCAGGCCAGCTTGCGTTATATGTGCCGGATAAAGATATATATATGGTGACAACAGCAGATACACAGGGACGCCAGGGTGGTGTACAGTGTATATATGATGCATTCTGGGAAGAAATATATAACAAGCTTGACGATAGCACAACAGTCCAGCCTGAAACACAGGAGGATAAGAAACAGTACGTGGAATATCTTGAAAGCAGGAAGCTTTTTGCGCTTTCTACAGACATTACATCATCATATGAGAATATAATAAATGGTATTACATATAGATGCGATGATAACAAATGTAATATGAAGGATATATGCGTTGAGATTGTTGATGAAGATAGCAGATATGGCATACTTACATATACTAACAATACAGGAAAGCACAGCATAAAATTCGGCTTTGGATACAATATAGAATCAGTATTTCCTGTATACAATTTCAGATGCGTTGCTTCAGGAGCCTGGAAGGCGGATAACAATCTGCTTATAAAAATACAGATAATTGATTCGGCAGTCGGTAATCTTTATGTATCACTTTCATATCGTGATAAATACGCATCAGTATTTTTAAAGAAGCTGGAAGAAACTTATTTCAACGAGTTTGATGGCGTGTTTGGAGCATGCCGCATATAAAACTAAAGCTATGATAAAATAAAGGTATGTATAAAACAAAGTTATATTGTTTTATACATACCTTTATTTTATATCCATCCACCATCATATTGTATAACTTGTCCTGTGAGGTAGTCATCAGACTCAAGCATCAGCTTGACAAGTCTTGCAACCCCTTCTGGTTTTCCCAGTGTCCCGGCAGGAATTTCACAGGCAAGTTCATCTAGTTCTTCTTTACTTAAGTGTCCGTTCATAGACGTATCAATGGCTCCACAGGCTATGGCATTTACCTGTATATGGCTTGGTGCAAGCTCCTTTGCAAGAGCCTTTGTAAATGAATTGACAGCTCCCTTGGAAGCAGAGTATGCAACTTCACAGCTTGCGCCGTACAGTCCCCACACAGAAGATATGTTGATTATCTTTCCGCTGTGGCGGCGCAGCATATCATTAACTGCAAAGTGGCAGCAGTTGTAAACGGAATTAAGATTAACAGACATTATATTATTCCACATATCAGGTGTCATATCCTGAAAAAGTCCTATTGATGCAATTCCGGCATTGTTGATAAGTATATCAGTTTTTCCATAATGGCTTAGAGCCAGGTCAAACATTTCTAAAACATTGGAATAATTCCCCATATCACCGACATAAGCTGTACAGTGCGCGCCCTTTTTAACAACAGCATCGTAAGTTTCCTGCAATTCAGCCTCACTTTTAGAGCAGCTTATTACAAGATTAGTGGAAGGTGAAGCAAGGGCGATGGCAATAGCCCTGCCAATTCCACGGGATGCCCCAGTTATTATTATGGTAGTATTATCCATTACACTGCAATTATCAGCATTAACTGAATTATTTATTACACCGCAATTATCAATATCGGCTGAATTATCTATTACATCGCAATTATCAGTATTCTCTGAATTATTTATTATATTGTAATTATTAATCATATTAATCCTCATTTCTGTATACATTTTTATATAGCAGGTTTATATCAATTATGAATATAAACAAAATGTATTATACATCATAATTATTCTTAACTGATTTGCATCAAATATGAATAGACACAAACTTAACAGCATATAAACAGTATGATGTCACGCATATTTTTATAATAAAGCCATAAATCAACATTTGACCAGATTATATATCAAAAAAATACATAAAACAACCTTGACTTTTCGCCTGTTGTGCATCATTAACAAATATAAAAATGGATACAGGAACTTTCAAAAGTTATCCGACAGTAATTGACATATAATCAAGAAGTTATCCACATATAAACATGCGTATTCTGGCGGCATTTTGAGTTATGCACTAAGTTATCCACATTATCCACAATGAAAATGTATAAAAGTCGCTGTGGATTTATAAGCTGAAACAGAATATATGTTTTGTTTAAATGTCTGAAAATGCCAAAAATATTAAAAAAATGTATATTCTTACTTGACAGAATGAGATCATCGTGAAATGTAAAATAACTTTATAAAAATTACGTAAATTGTGTGAACATACTTGTCTAAATGTAAAATTGTGGTATAATAACATTATCAAAAATCGTGAGGCACATTTAGTTGGCTATATTCCTTATATAATCCTTAACGGTAGGCAACACGATAATAAAGTGATAGAAGGAGTTGGACATCATGCGTTTTATTATTACAGGAAGAAATATTGATGTAACAGATGGTTTAAGATCAGCAGTGGAGGAAAAGTTAGGAAAGCTGGATAGATTCTTTGCTCCAGAGACAGAAGTTCACGTAACATTAAGTGTCGAGAAGGAAAGACAGAAGATAGAAGTTACAATCCCAGTCAAGGGTAATATTATCAGAAGCGAACAGGTCAGCAGCGATATGTATGTATCTATTGACCTTGTTGAAGAAGTTATCGAAAGACAGCTTAAGAAGTATAAGAATAAGATAGTTGATAAGCATCAGAATGAGGCAGCATTTGCCAAGGAATTCATAGAGAATGACTATGACCCTGATGATGATGTTAAGATTATAAGAACAAAGAGATTTGGCATTAAGCCTATGGATCCTGAAGAAGCATGTGTTCAGATGGAGCTTTTAGGACATAACTTCTATGTATTCTTCAATTCAGAAACAGAAGAAGTTAATGTAGTTTACAAGAGAAAAGGTAATACATACGGACTTATAGAACCAGAACTTGATTAATAACAATAATCTTTCCAAGAAGGTTTGTAATACATAGTTTACATCCTAAAAAGAGCTGCTGCTTTAATGTAAAAGTTAAAGTAGCGGTTCTTTTTTGTTGTACTTTTTTACTTGGGTATTGTTGTTGGTTCAGATATAAGCGTTATATCACAGATAGAAGGTAACTTTGTGGTTGCAGTAAAAGAAACGAGGATAGGACTTGCAAGCGAATACGTTAAAAGAATAATTGTAAGCTGATAACATTTATGATGTTATAGGTATAAAAAAGTAAATCCAGCTGGTTGGAGTACATCAATCTATTATACATTTTCTATAGGAGTGCTTATGTTTGACCTCAATAATCTTAAGTTAGTCAATGGTAACTTGGGGCATGAGATGGGCGATAAGTATATTGAAGCATTTTCAGCACTGCTTGCCAGCTTGCAGAATGACAGGATAAGTGCATACCGTGTGGGTGGCGATGAATTTTCAGTTATTATGGAAAAGACCAATGCAGTGGAAATACATAAAGTGTTAGATAAGCTTGAGGAGGTTGTTGAGAAGTACAATGTAAAGCATAATATCAAGATATCTTACGCCAGAGGCTATGAGATAAGCACGAGAGACCACTATTATCTTATGGAGGAGCTTACTAAAAGGGCGGACAGCAATATGTACCGCAATAAGCAGACAATGAAGCACTCAAGAATGAATATGGAAAAGTCTGTTTAGTAAAATTTAACTATTGACGTTATAACTGTAGCTTGCCTAAATATACAAACAGTGTTACAATTTAGATAATTTCAGCTTATTTATAAGGGATAGCTGGTTAATTAAGGAGATATATGATGGGTTTAGTTCAGAAAATATTCGGAACACACAGTCAGCACGAGTTGAAAAGAATCAATCCGATTGCTGATAAGGTAGAAAGCTATAGAGAAGAATATAGTAAGCTTACAGATGAGCAGCTTAAGGCTAAGACTAAAGAATTCAAGGAAAGATTAGCAAAGGGTGAAACTCTTGATGATATACTTCCAGAGGCATATGCTACTGTAAGGGAAGCAGGTAAGCGTGTACTTGGCATGGAACACTACAGAGTGCAGATTATCGGTGGTATTATTCTTCATCAGGGACGTATCGCAGAGATGCGTACAGGTGAAGGTAAGACTCTTGTATGTACACTTCCAGCTTATCTTAATGCACTTGAAGAAAAGGGAGTACTTGTTGTAACTGTCAATGATTATCTTGCAAAGCGTGATGCTGAGTGGATGGGACAGATTCATAACTTCTTAGGTCTTTCAGTAGGTATAGTTCTTCACGATATGAAGGATGATGAGAGAAGAGCCGCTTATGCTTGTGATATTACATATGTTACAAACAATGAGCTTGGTTTCGATTATCTTCGTGATAATATGGCTATATATAAGGAGCAGCTTGTTTTAAGAGACCTTCATTACTGTATCATTGATGAGGTCGATTCAGTACTTATCGATGAGGCAAGAACACCTCTTATCATATCAGGTCAGAGTGGTAAGTCTACTAAGTTATATGAATTGTGTGATGTACTTGCAAGACAGCTTGTAAAGGGTACTTACCATGGTGAACGTACTAAGATGCAGGTTATGATGCAGGAAGAGATAGAGGAAGATGGTGACTTTATCGTTAATGAGAAGGATAAGGTTGTCAATCTTACAGAACAGGGTGTCCACAAGGTTGAACAGTTCTTCCATATTGATAACTATGCTGATATTGAGAACCTTGAAATACAGCACAATGTAACACTTGCATTAAGAGCACATTATCTTATGTTCAGGGATAAGGATTATGTTGTCAAAGATGATGAAGTTCTTATTGTAGATGAATTTACAGGACGTATTATGCCAGGACGCCGTTATTCAGATGGTCTTCATCAGGCTATAGAAGCTAAGGAACATGTAAAGGTTAAAAGAGAAAGCAAGACTTTGGCTACTATTACATTCCAGAACTTCTTTAACAAGTTTGATAAGAAAGCGGGTATGACTGGTACAGCTCTTACAGAAGAGAAGGAGTTCAGAGGAATTTACAATATGGACGTTGTAGAAGTTCCTACTAACAGACCAGTTGCAAGAATAGACCACAATGATGCTGTATTCAAGACTATGAAGGGCAAGTTCAATGCAGTAGTAGAAGAAGTTGCAGCATCACACGAAAAAGGACAGCCAGTACTTGTTGGTACTATTAATATTGATACATCAGAGCTTTTAAGCGATATGCTTAAGAAGAGAGGTATTCCTCATAATGTACTGAATGCTAAGTATCATGAGCTTGAGGCTGAGATAGTTGCTGAGGCTGGTAAGCATGGTGCAGTTACTATTGCTACTAATATGGCAGGCCGTGGTACTGATATCAAGCTTGATGATGAGGCAAGGGCAGCAGGCGGTCTTAAGATTATAGGTACAGAAAGACATGAGTCAAGACGTATCGATAACCAGTTACGTGGACGTGCCGGACGTCAGGGAGATCCGGGTGAGTCACGTTTCTATATCTCACTTGAGGATAATCTTATGAGATTATTCGCACAGGAAACACTTATGAACACATTTAACAAGTTAGGTGTTGGTGAGAATGACCAGATAGAGCATAAGCTTTTAAGCAATGCTATAGAAACAGCACAGAAGAAGATTGAAACTAACAACTATGGTATCAGATGCCATCTTCTTGAGTACGATCAGGTTATGAACGAACAGAGAGAGATTATGTATGCTGAGAGAAGAAGAGTACTTGATGGTGAAAGTATGCGTTCTTCTATCATGAAGATGATTACTGACTTTGTTGAAGGTGTTGTAAATCGTTGTGTAAGTGATGACAAGAGCGCTGACGAGTGGAATTATGATGAGATTAACGAGCTTCTTCTTCCAACTATTCCTGTAGAGCCAGTTGTATATGATGAGAATGTCAAGAATAAGAATGAACTTACTCATGTACTTAAGGAAAAGGCTGTAAAGTTATATGAAGATAAGGAAGCTATGTTCCCAGAGCCAGAAACTATAAGAGAGATAGAACGAGTTGTTCTTCTTAAGGTTATAGACAGAAAGTGGATGGACCATATCGATGATATGGATCAGCTTAAGCAGGGTATAGGACTTCAGGCATATGGACAGAAAGACCCGGTTGTACAGTACAAGATGATGGGTTATGATATGTTTGATGAGATGACACAGGCTATTACTGAGGATACTGTAAGACTTCTTATGCATATCCAGGTAGAAGAGAAGGTCGAAAGAGAGCAGGTAGCCAAGGTTACAGGAACTAACAAGGATGAAGGACCATCTGTGAAAGGACCTGTTAAGCGCACAGACAAGAAGATATATCCTAACGACTTATGTCCTTGTGGAAGCGGCAAGAAGTATAAGAACTGCTGTGGAAGAAAGGCATAAGAGTAATACGATATTTAAAAGACAGGGGATGTCATACTATGAAATTTTTCAATTATGTGATATGATAGTATCATTGATTGAAAGATAAGAGTGGACATCCTCTTATTTTATGTGTAACAGTTATAGGAAAGCTTTAATATAGTTTCCTTAAATAACTAACTAAAAGTAATTAATAAAGAGGTATATTGTGGTAGAATTAGATCAGTTCAGATACAGGATATCAGGCTATGATAAGCAGTTAGGCGATATTAAGAAGTCACTTGACCTTGACAGCAAGAAGAAGCGCATAGAGGAACTTGAGGCAGATATGGAGGCACCCGGCTTCTGGGATGACCCTGATAAGTCACAGAAGGCTATGAAAGAGCTTAAGGGACTTAAGGACTCATTTGAAGGGTACGACTCACTTAAGTCAGGACTTGAGGATATCAATGTTCTTATAGAGATGGCAGATGAGGCAGACGATGAATCACTTATTCCGGAGATAGAAGAAGAGATTACTACATTTGAAGAAAAGATAGAATCGATAAGGATAGATACACTTCTTTCAGGTGAGTATGACAAATGTAATGCGATACTTACACTTCATGCAGGTGCAGGTGGAACAGAAAGCTGTGACTGGTGCCAGATGCTTTTACGTATGTATACAAGATGGGCAGAAAAGCACGGCTATACAACAGAAACTATTGATTATCTTGAAGGTGATGAGGCTGGTATTAAGTCGGTAACGATTGAAATATCAGGAGAGAACGCATACGGACACTTAAAGTCAGAACATGGTGTTCACAGACTTGTAAGAATATCGCCATTCAATGCGGCAGGAAAAAGACAGACATCATTTGTATCATGTGATGTTATGCCGGATATAGATGAAGATGTGGATGTACAGATTAATGATGATGACTTAAGAATAGATACCTATAGGTCAAGTGGTGCTGGCGGACAGCATATCAACAAGACTTCATCAGCGATAAGAATTACACACCTTCCTACAGGAATAGTTGTGCAGTGCCAAAATGAAAGGTCACAGCATCAGAATAAGGATAAGGCTATGCAGATGTTAAAGGCAAAGCTTTATATGATGAAGCAGGAAGAAAATGCACAGAAGTCATCCGACATAAGAGGTGATGTCAAGGATATTAACTTTGGCAACCAGATAAGAAGCTATGTGCTTCAGCCATATACTATGGTTAAAGACCACAGAACTAACAAGGATGTAGGTAATGCAGCAAGTGTCCTTGATGGTAATATAGATCCATTTATCAATGCATATCTTAACTGGATATCAACGGGAAGAAAAGAAGAATAATTATTTATGTTTATGCATATATGCGAAAGGAGAAGTTATGACAGATTATATCAGACCAGTCGTATTCAGACTTGGTGAACAGGAGTTCGGAGTGGATATTAATCTTGTACAGTCTATTGAAAAGCAGGTAGATGTTGTACCAGTTCCTAATTCAATGAGATACATAAGTGGTATCGTCAACTTAAGAGGAGAGGTTATTCCTGTTATGTGCCTTAAGGAAAAGTTTAATATGGAGGACAGAACAAAGGGCAATAATACAGTTATAGTAAATCTTCCAGATATGAAGATAGCACTTGAGGTTGATGAGGTCCTTGAAATTGGTGAACTTAACGCAGAGAAGATTGTTGATATGCCAAGACTTGCTAAGAATGAGGAAACAGAATACCTTGACAGAGTTGCAAGTGTAGATGGTGATTTAGTTATCCTTCTTGATATTAACAAGATATTATCAGAGGATGAAGCACAGGGCGTTAGGGAATTTGCTGAACAGATGAGCAGGAACGACTAATACAGTAACTGTTAATTAAGTGTATAGCAAGAAGGAGTGTATATGGGTAATAGCAATGTATTTAAAAGAAATGCAGGTATTCTTATGGCAATCAGTTCGCTTCCATCACCTTATGGAATAGGAACATTAGGAAAAGATGCCTATGAGTTTGTGGATTTTGTAAGGGACAGCAATCATAAATACTGGCAGGTACTTCCGGTAGGACCAACAACATACGGTGACAGTCCTTATCAGCCATATTCGGCGTTTGCGGGTAATCCTTATTTTGTCGATCTGGATATGCTGATAGAAGAAGGACTTCTTCTTAAATCAGAGGTTATAGCAGTTGACTGGGGAGATGGAATAATACCAGTTGAGGTGTCTGAAGATGATGCGGTCAATAACAGATATCAGATCAACCATGACGGCTATCTTGGCGATGACCGATATGTAAGTTATGAGAAAATGTATAATGGAAGATTTAATGTACTTAGAAAAGCATATGAGCGTTTTAAGGGAAAATGTGTTGCAGCAAAGCTTACCCTTGATAAGGGACTTCCACTTTACAAGCGTTTTGATAATTTTGTTAAGGATAATGCATATTGGCTTAAGGATTACGCAATGTTTATGTCTTTGAAAGAGTATTTTAACCAGAAAGCATGGGGAGAATGGGACAGGGATATTAAGTTCAGAGAACCAAAGGCTATGCAAAGATATGAGGACGAACTTTCTGATGATATAGGATTTTGGAATTTTATCCAGTATGAGTTCTATACACAGTGGGGTAAGTTAAAGACATATGCTAATTCTAACGGAATTGAGATAATTGGCGATATACCTATATATGGGCTACGACAGTGTTGATGTATGGGCCAATCAGGCAGAATTCCAACTTGATGAGAATCTCACACCGGTTAAGGTAGCAGGAGTTCCACCAGATGCATTTTCAGATATGGGTCAGAAGTGGGGCAATCCATTATATGACTGGGCTAAGATGGAGAACAGTGATTTTGGATGGTGGAGAATGAGAATGGCTAATTCTGCACGCCTGTATGATATTATAAGAATAGACCATTTTCTTGGTATTATTAAATATTATACTATTCCATATGAAATGCCTGATGCAAGACAGGGCTCATATGAGCAGGGACCAGGGCAGAAGCTTCTTGATGCTATTAATGAATCAATCGGCGATAAGAAGATAATAGCAGAGGATCTTGGAGTATGTATGCCGGAGGTTGACCAGATATTAAAGGATAATAATTATCCGGGAATGAAGGTGCTTGAATTCGCATTTGGTGGCGACAGAAAGAATCCACATCTTCCATATAATTACACTAATAATTGTGTATGCTACGGTGGAACACACGACAATGAAACACTTCTTGGATTTTTCAATGACAGAAATGATGGCGAGTTAGGCTTTGCATTTGATTATCTTGATACAAGAGATAAGTACAGAATGGTAGATATGGTGTTCAGAGCTGCATATTCAAGTGTTGCTGTGCTTACAATATTTGCTGTTCAGGATATATTAAAGCTTGATAATTCAGCAAGAATGAACTTCCCATCAAGCTTTGGCAATAACTGGAAATGGCGTATGCAGAAGGGGCAGCTTAACTGGGATCATCTTAATGCAATGAGATATCTGGCAAGTGTATTCGACAGAGAAAGAAACTGATGTGGTACTAAGGTACTATTTACAATTAAAAATAAAATGTATATAGTCTACTTCGTAAGTTAATATTTTAGCAAAGCAGTTGAAAAGCTGTGACGCAAAGCCAAAGGGTCCTCACCTTTATAGCAGTATTTATATGGCAGATTGGTAACACCAGCAGGAATATTAATATTGCTTATATTAAGGAAAGACAGCCGGTTGCACTGTTTATTCATTGAGTTATTATAATGGTTTAATTAACATTTGCCTGTAATATTATTAGCGTGGCTGATGTTAGTAAGGTCTGTTTGATATATTATGAAGTATACATTTAAAGCATCCGGTAACGGGTGCTTTTTGTTTTGCGTTTAATATCTGGTAAAGATGATGCATAAGCATTATTTTTATATACTAACCCTCGCATTCCTCTCCCGTTGTGCGAGGGTTATTTTATTGTACTAGAATTCCATTTTGTAATATAAAATCCCTTGCAATTAAGTGTAATTTATGATACCATTCTTTGTGCGTAGCACAATTGTCTTTCTGAGATGAACAATTTGCTGCAGCAGGACTATATATATAAGGAGAAGTATGAAAGAGAATATTAAGTATTATGTTGTTAAGCAGAAAGCTCTTCCAGAGGTGCTGTTGAAGGTAGCGGAAGCTAACAGGCTTATAGAAAATCGGAATATCTCCATAGCAGATGCGACAGAAAAGGTGGGAATAAGCAGAAGTTCTTATTACAAGTATAAGGATGATATTTTCCCATTTTATGCTGGTAAGAAAGGACGTAGTATCACATTCGTGATCGAAGTCGATGACCAGCCTGGCGTTATGGCCTCGATCCTTAATATTTTTGCACTTTATAAGGCAAATATCCTGACGATCCACCAGAGTATTCCAATTAATGGAAAGGGACTCTTAACAGTCAGTGTTGACATCGAAGACAGCGAGACGGATGTCTCGGCTATGATTCAGGATGTTGAGAAGATAGAAGATGTATCTTATGTAAAAATAATTGCAATGGAATAGATGTATAAATATACATGACACATTTTTGGAGGACAGAATGAAATACGTTATTGTTTTAGGAGATGGAATGGCTGACGAGCCAATCGAAGCAGCAGGTGGGAAGACACCACTTCAGTTAGCAGACAAACCAGTGATGGATGAGATGGCGAAAGTTTCCGAACAGGGAATCGCTTATACAGTACCATCCAATTTACCAGCAGGAAGTGATGTAGCCAATCTTTCTATGTTAGGATATGACCCACAGGTTTATTATTCCGGAAGATCACCCCTTGAGGCATTAAGCATTGGTGTTGATATGAAAGATACAGATATTGCACTTAGATGTAACGTTGTAACCGTATCTGAAGACGAAGATTATGAAGATAAGACGATCATCGATCACAGCGCAGGAGAGATCACTTCTGAGGAAGCAGCGATCCTGATCGAAGCTGTGAGAAAAGAATTAGAAGATGATGAATATAAATTTTATCCGGGAGTCAGCTACCGCCATTTAACGATCTGGGATCATGGAGAAGTAGTCGAACTTGTACCACCTCATGATGTTTTAGGACAGAAGATCGGGCAGTATCTTCCGAAGCAGGAGAAGCTAAAAGAGATGATGGAAA
>ENA-OVGJ01000906-OVGJ01000906.1-human-gut-metagenome-genome-assembly--contig:-NODE-906-length-12090-cov-2.369173_pt1 | contig 12090 bp, 13 predicted proteins | sample MGYA00237772_ERZ505423 | MGnify/ENA primary metagenome ERZ505423 (study PRJEB26158, sample SAMN06016386) | human gut metagenome | biome: human gut; feature: ankylosing spondylitis patient; material...
GAGTGAAAAGAGCGTTGTTTGACAACGATACATACGGCTACACGCTTGTGCTTGACCGAATTAAAAACGGAGAAAAAGAGTGATGCCGAGCTATTTGTCATTTGCCCGATTTTATGACGGACTTATGCAGGACGCCTGCTATGAAAAACGCTGTGACTATATTTTGAAGCTTGCAGAAAGTTTCGGTCATGATATGGGCATAACGCTTGACCTTGCCTGCGGAACGGGAACTCTTACCCGACTTTTGAAAAAGCGGGGAGTGGATGTTTTCGGAATTGATTACAGTATGGAAATGCTCAGCGAGGCAATGCAAAGTGCCTCCGAAGAAGGGCTTGATATCCTGTTTTTAAGGCAGAAGATGCAGAGTATTGACTTGTATGGTACAATAAATACCTGTGTGTGTACTCTCGACAGCATAAATCATCTTACAAAAATTGAAGATGTTGCAAAAACATTTGACCGTGTGGGACTTTTTATGGACGATGACGGTCTGTTTATTTTTGATGTCAACACGGTGTACAAGCATAAAAATGTTCTTGCGGATAATACCTTTGTGTATGAAAACGACAGCGTTTTCTGCGTATGGCAAAACACTCCCGAAGATGATAACAAGGTGAAAATCGACCTTGATTTCTTTGAGGAAGAAAACGGTGTGTATTATCGTTCGTCCGAAAGCTTTTCGGAAAGAGCCTATACAGATGATGAAATCAGAAAAATGCTCACGGATGCAGGTTTTGAAGTAGAGGCTGTTTACGGCGATCTTACCCTTGAAAGCCCGAAAGCGGATGAACAGAGGGCAATTTATGTTGCAAGAATGAAAAAATCACGCAACAAAGAGTTTAATGAATCGAAAGGATAACCGATATGGATAAAATAATTCGTTGTATTACATCTGACGGTGCTATTATGGCGGCTTGCGTTGATGCCTCTGACATAGTTTTTACCGCAAAGAAGATTCACCATCTTTCACGCAGTGCCACAGCCGCACTCGGCAGACTTTTGTGTGCAACCTCAATTATGGGCGATATGCTCAAACAGAAAGATGCGTCAGTCAACCTTCGTGTAATGGGTGACGGTGAACTCGGCCCCGTTATTGCAGTCGGTGACAGCAGCGGCAATGTAAAGGGTTATGTCGGCAATGCAGACTGTCCGACGGAATATTACGAAAACGGCAAAATCAATGTTGCAAAAGCAGTCGGCAGAACGGGTATGCTAAATGTTATGCGTGACTACGGTTCAGGCGATCCGTACATAGGTCAGGTTGAGCTTGTCAGCGGTGAAATTGCCGAGGATATTGCAAACTACTACGCAACAAGCGAACAGATTCCCACAGTTTGTGCCTTGGGTGTGCTGATTGACAAAGAGGACGGCGAGGTTTTGCTTGCAGGCGGATTGCTTATTCAGCTTCTTCCGGGTGCAGACGATACTGTTATCGACAAGCTTGAAAAGAATATTGCAGAGCTTGAACCCGTTACAACTATGCTTGCAAAGGGTATGAGTATTCTCGATATCTGCAAAACAGCCCTCAAAGGCTTTGAGGTTGAAGTGCTTGACGAAAACCCTGTTAAGTATGTTTGCGGTTGTTCAAAAGAAAAGCTTGAAAATTATTTTTGTACCCTCAGCGATGACGATATCCGTTCTATGGTCAATGAACAGGGTGTTGCCGTTGCAACCTGTCACTTCTGCAATAAGAAATATGTCTTTACAAAGGATGACCTTGAAAAGCTGATTGCAGAGAAAAACAGCAAAGAATAAAGATTTTTAAAGGTCTTGTCGCAAACGTTCGTGATGTCACTCGTAAAAATGAAAAAAATTTCAAAAAAGTGTTGACATTTGGAACAAGTTGTAGTATCATAATATCTGTCGCTGAGAGATATTCGAAATTCAACAGAACTTCGATAGAGCGACAAAGGCATGTGGGAGCATAGCTCAGCTGGGAGAGCATCTGCCTTACAAGCAGAGGGTCACAGGTTCGAGCCCTGTTGTTCCCACCACATTTGGCCCGGTAGTTCAGTTGGTTAGAACGCTAGCCTGTCACGCTAGAGGTCGACGGTTCGAACCCGTTCCGGGTCGCCAATTTTTGCCTCTGTAGCTCAGTCGGTAGAGCAGGGGACTGAAAATCCCCGTGTCGGTGGTTCGATTCCGCCCGGAGGCACCAATAAAATGCGGATGTAGCTCATCTGGTAGAGCGCCACCTTGCCAAGGTGGAGGTAGCGGGTTCGAGCCCCGTCATCCGCTCCATTAAATCAGTACAGTTGATGTACTGATTTTTTTATTTTACAGAATTTTTTGACAAATAAGGGGCTGTTTTTTAACAGCCCCTTTGATTAATGGGTTTGCCCAGTGCCACGCTTGCGTGGTACAAACAACCACCCGCTATGCGGGTGTGCATAAAAAGTTATACAAAAAAATCACCAATCGTATTACAATAAGAATGTTCAAGTCTATTGTAAAAAAGAAAGGTGATTTTAATGGCAAATAAAACAAATAGTTTATCCCACACAAAATGGATGTGCAAATACCATGTAGTGTTTGTACCAAAGTATAGAAGAAAAATAATATATGCACAGTATCGACAGAGTTTGCAAAACATAATAAGATTGTTATGTCAGTACAAAGGAGTGGAGATACTAGAGGGGCATATGATGATAGATCATGTACACTTGCTATTAAGTATACCACCGAAGATAAGTGTGTCAAGTTTTATGGGATATTTAAAAGGAAAAAGTGCGTTAATGATGTTTGAGAAACACGCAAATCTGAAGTATAAGTTTGGAAATAGGCACTTTTGGGCAGAAGGATATTATGTGAGTACAGTAGGTCTAAATGAAGCAACCATAAGAAAATACATAGAAGACCAAGAAAAGCATGATATAGCACTAGATAAATTAAGTGTACGAGAATATGAAGACCCTTTTAAGGGTGGCGAGTAATACAAACACCCTTTAAGGGGTGGCGAAAGAGGCAAAGGCAATAGGCTTGAACAAAGTGAAAGCCAGCGTCTTGAGGCGCTGGCCGGTAGCATGGGCTTATAGCCCTAGAGCAAACCACCCGTTGGACGGGTGGTTTTGATTGTTGTGTAGTTAATTATAGTGTTCCGAATAATGATGTGCCTTTTCAAGAAGCATATCCTTAACCTTCATCAGCCTTGTACGACTGCTGCGGTCATTTTCTTCAAGTTTCATCGAGATATACTTGATTGTTTCCTGATATCTCGGAATCATAACATGCTCAAGCGAATTAACACGGCGGCGTGTCTTTTCAATTTCTGCCGACATAAGCTCACAGCTTTTTTCAATTTCAGCAAGCCTTATCAGGTCGGGCAAAAGCTCGTTGAGCGACATAACCGCATCATCAAGTTCAAACGAAGTAAACGCAAAACCGTAGGGAAAAATATCGCTCTCGTTGCTTGTTCGTGTGCTTGATGAAAACTGCGGAATATCAACGCTCATAACATTTTTTGAAGAAAGCTCAAGGTCAATTCTCTGCTTCGGTGACATCAATGAGGCGTCCAGAGCCTCTTTTGACATAACCGCACTTGCGTTCACAAAGTGGTTGTTGCACTCTGCAAGCTCTCTTTCAATCTTCTCACGAAGCTCCTTGTTTTCTCTTACAAGGTCAAGAAATCGGCGCATCAGTTCGTCACGCTTGTCTTTTAACATTTTATGACCACGGGTAGCTGTTGCAAGCTGTTTCTTGATGCGGGTCATTTCCATGCGGGTTGGGTTGACGCGAAGCGCCGTTGGCATTAGGCTTTCACCTCCGCCTTTGGCAGGAACTCATCCAGCATGTCGTCGCGGATACGCTTCAGTTCGCCGCGCGGCAGCATCGCCAGCAGTTTCCAGCCGATGTCAAGCGTTTCTTCAATTGAACGGTTTGCGTCATAACCCTGTGAAACATACTCACGCTCAAATGCCTCGGCAAATTCAGCGTACTTTTTATCCATATCGGTAAGAGCCGCCTCACCGAGAATTATCATAAGTTCTCTTGCGTCTTTACCTCTTGCATAAGCGGCAAAAAGCTGGTTCATGGTTGCGGCGTGGTCTTTACGGGTTCTGTCGGGACCGATACCCTTGTCTTTAAGTCTTGAAAGTGACGGAAGAACATCAATCGGCGGAGTAATTCCCTTTCTGTAAAGCTCACGGGATAGGATAATCTGACCTTCTGTAATGTAGCCTGTAAGGTCAGGAATCGGGTGAGTCTTGTCATCTTCGGGCATTGTAAGAATCGGAATAAGAGTGATTGAACCCTCTTTGCCTTTAAGTCTGCCGGCTCTTTCATACAATGTTGCAAGGTCTGTGTACATATAACCCGGATAGCCTCGTCTGCCCGGAACTTCTTTTCTTGCGGCAGAAACCTCACGGAGTGCATCGGCATAGTTTGTGATGTCGGTCATAATAACGAGAACGTGCATTCCTCTGTCAAATGCAAGATATTCAGCCGCCGTGAGTGCCATTTTAGGAGTTGCAATACGCTCAATGGCAGGATCGTTTGCAAGGTTTACAAACATTACGGTTCTGTCAATAGCGCCTGTTTCTTTAAACGACTGAACAAAGTAGTCGGATTCTTCAAATGTAATACCCATTGCGGCAAATACAACGGCAAACTGCTCGTCCTTGCCTCTTACAGCCGCCTGCCTTGCAATCTGAGCGGCAAGCTGGGCATGGGGCAGACCAGATGCTGAGAAGATAGGCAGCTTCTGCCCTCTAACAAGTGTGTTAAGTCCGTCAATTGCTGAAATACCTGTCTGAATAAATTCCTGCGGATAGTTTCTTGCGGCAGGGTTCATAGGTGTTCCGTTGATGTCAAGTCTTTTTTCGGGAATAAGAGCAGGACCGCCGTCAATCGGATTTCCAAGACCGTCAAATACTCGTGAAAGCATATCGGGAGATACGGGAAGTTCCATTGAACGACCTAAAAATCTTACCTTTGAATTTGCAAGGTTAATGCCTGCGGCTGATTCAAAAAGCTGAACAAGTGCGTTTGAGCCGTCAACCTCAAGAACCTTGCAACGGCGTGTTTCACCGTTCGGAAGTTCAATTTCGCCGAGTTCGTCATATGTTACGCCCTCAACATCACTAACCATCATAAGAGGACCTGCAACCTCTCGTATTGTGCGGTATTCCTTTGGCATCAGTCCTCACTCCTTTCAAGTACATCCTTAATTTCCGAATCAAGCAGAGCCTTGATTGACTCGAACTCGTCCCGAACCTTATCCTCGGGTACATATTTATATCTTCCTATGCGTTCACGAACAGGAAGGTTGACAAGCATTTCAATGTCTGCACCGTTTGCAAGAGCCTCTTTTGCTTTGTCATAGTAAGCAAGAATTGCTCGCATCATAAGCACCTGTTTGCCGAGAGATGTGTATGTGTCTGTCGGGTCAAATGCGTTTTGGTGCAGATAATCCTCACGGATTGAACGGGAGGTTTCAAGTTTAAGTCTGTCGGGTGCGGAAAGTGCGTCCATACCGACAAGGTTTACAATTTCCTGAAGCTCGCTTTCTTCCTGTAATAATGTCATAAGTCTGCCACGAAGCTCCATAAAGTCGGGAGCGGCATTCTTTGAGAACCAATCTGCAAGTCGGTCTGTATAAAGCGAATAACTTGTAAGCCAGTTAATTGCAGGGAAGTGTCGCTTGTAAGCAAGGTTTGCGTCAAGTCCCCAGAATACCTTAACGATTCTGAGTGTTGCCTGTGATACAGGCTCTGAAATATCACCGCCCGGAGGTGATACAGCACCGATAACCGAGAGTGCACCTTCCGTGTCCTCGCTGCCGTTTACGATAACACGGCCTGCTCTTTCATAGAACTGTGCAAGTCGGCTGCCGAGGTATGCGGGATAACCCTCTTCACCCGGCATTTCCTCAAGACGGCCGGACATTTCACGGAGAGCCTCTGCCCAGCGGGATGTTGAGTCAGCCATAAGTGCAACCGTGTAACCCATATCACGGAAATACTCAGCAATAGTAATGCCTGTGTAGATAGATGCCTCACGGGCGGCAACAGGCATATCGGATGTGTTTGCAATAAGCACGGTTCTCTCCATAAGAGAGTTGCCTGTGCGTGGATCTTTAAGTTCGGGGAACTCGTTAAGAACATCGGTCATCTCGTTGCCACGCTCACCGCAACCGATATATACGATAATATCGGCAGCCGCCCACTTTGCAAGCTGATGCTGAACAACAGTTTTGCCCGAACCGAACGGTCCCGGAACTGCGGCTACACCGCCCTTTGCAAGCGGAAAGAGTGTGTCAATAGGTCTTTGACCTGTGGTAAGAAGAATGTCGGGGGAGAGCTTTCTTTTGTACGGCCTGCCCACACGAACAGGCCATTTTGTACACATATTAATCTCAACATTGCCCTTGTCTGTCTTGAGAACGGCAACCGTTTCGTCAATTGTAAAATCACCCTCGCTGATGCTTTCAACAACACCGCCTGTTTTGTTCGGAACAAGGATCCTGTGAAGAACAGCGTGTGTTTCCTGAACAGTACCGAGTGTGTCGCCTGCCGCAACTGTGTCGCCCTTTTTAACAAGGGGAGTAAAGTGCCACTTCTTTTTGTGGTCAAGTGACGGAACATCAACACCTCTTTTGAGGTTTGTGCCGGCAACCTTCATAATCTCGTTAAGCGGTCGCTGAATACCGTCATAAATTGAACCGATAAGTCCCGGACCGAGTTCAACGGAAAGCGGAGCGCCTGTGGATTCAACAATCTCACCGGGTCCGAGTCCCGAAGTTTCTTCATATACCTGAATTGATGCCCTGTCACCGTGCATCTCGATTATTTCACCGATAAGTCGCTGACTGCTTACACGCACAACATCGAACATATCGGCATCACGCATACCCTCGGCAATTACCAGAGGGCCTGCTACCTTAGTTATAATTCCAGATTTCAAATTCTTACACCTCAATCATTGAAGATAATGTCCGAACCGACTGCCTTTTCAACAAATGACGACAGTCTTTTTATGCCGATTCCCGTATTGCCTTTTACTCCGGGGATAGGAATAACGGCAGGAATGAGCCTTTCTTCATATCTTTTTCGCTCTTTTTCAACAAGTCCGAACATTTCCTCGGTAATAAAAATTACCGCATAGTTGTCACCGTCAGCAATCTTTCTGAAAAGATGCGGTGCGTTTTCGTTGTCATCACACGGATAAATGTCCATGCCGATTGCCGCAAAGCCCTTTATGCTTTCGCTGTCGCCGATAACGGCAATATTTTTAGCCATAAACTTCACGCAACCTTTCTTTTACGGTTTCATAATTTGTCTTGGTGCGGATTCCGCTTGCAATAATGTGAATAACTTTTTTCTCTGTTTCACTTGCAATCAGATAGCCTGTAATCGGATCTGCACCGTCACCGCTTCTTTTGCATTTTTCTTTTGCAAGGCTCATAAGCTTGTTGTCAACAAATTTTTCAAATGCCTTGTACTCTTCAACAGCCTTGTTCCAGCCGTATGCCGAGATTTTTGACAGCACATCAAGCGTTGGTTCAAGTCCCTTTACGCTTGCCTCAATAACCCTTGAACGGGGGAAGTCCTGCACATCACAGATTGCAATTTCAAGAAAATCCCTGTCACAATCGGCTTTTGCACCTCTTATGGCTGTCTTTACATTATTATAAAATACTGTAGCTTTAAAATATTCGGACATAAATTCGCTGTCGGATTTTTCGGATGTTTTCAGAACAAGCTCCATAAAAGCTCTGTCAAGAACCGCATCGCTGAGTCTTGCGTCACCTGTGTGTGCAAGAATTTCATATGCCTTGTCACAAGATGCGGAAAGTTCTTCGCCCAAAAGTGAAAACTTTCTGTTCTCAACCGCCTGTTTAATCGTTTCTTCAGAGAAAGTACACGGCTTTATCAAAAGCTGTGAATACGGTCTGTTTGAAAGCGTTCCCTTTAAAACAGCTTTAAGGTTGTGAAGGTCGTTAAGATAGAAGAACGGTGTGAATATTGCAAAATCGGGTGCGGTTCTTTTAAGATATTCCCACACATTTTCGCTGTGTGATTTCAAAATATCTTCAATGTCATTGCCCTCACCGTAACCCTTGTCCGAGAGTATCTGCAAAGCTCGTTCACATTTTCACAACTGAGCATATGCTCAATGTCGCTGTTTGTAAACAGATTTTTTTCTTTAGCACGGACGGAGCCGATGGAAAATTCATAAGATAATGCCATCATATTCCTCCCTATGCCTTAAAAAGTTCCTGATTTATAAAATCCTCGATAATGTCACGCTTTTCAGACAATATTGCCGAGAAGTCCATGTTTTCTTCAATGTCACCGCATTTAAGAATAAATCCGCTTTCAATGTCACACGGCGTTTTTGAAAGCTCTGCTTTTACACCGCATTTTTCAAGCCTTGCAAGAAAATTCTTCGGAAGTCGGTTCATATCCGTTTAACTTTTTTGCAAATGTGTAAATCAGTTCAAAGTAATCTTCATCGGGAAGATTTTTCATTTTATTAAGAATTTCACTGTATGTCTTGTCAATTTCTTCACGCCTTCTCTTTAGGAAAGCGTTGCGTGTTTCAAGGTCGCAACGGCTCTTTGAAGCCGCCTGCATCTGCTTGACCTTTGACTGTGCCCTGTCGGCAATTTCGGCAGAAATCTTGTCGGCATCAAGCTTTGCCTGTGCCATAATCTGTGCGCATTTTTCATCGGTTTCAGCGTTAATTTTGCTGATTCTTTCGTCACAGTCAAGACTTATGCGATTTAAAATTTTATCACCGCTGCTCAAAGTGATTCCACCTTTCTTTCGTAATTTTCGTTAGTCGGTTATCAGATGTTAAGGTTTGGAACTGTGATAACAACGAGAAGTGAAACAATGAATGAAAGGAGAGCGTAAATCTCAACGAGAGTTACGGAAACCATAGCCTTTGAGAAGTTTGAATCGTCCTTTGCACTGAGTGCAATACCCGAAACGGCTGCCTTGCCCTGTGCAAAACCTGAAATCATACCGCCGATACCGATAGCAAGTGATGCTGCAAAGTATGCAAGTCCCTGTCCGATTGTCGGAGCTGTGCCGCCGAGAACGCCGCCGCTTACGAGAATAAGGAAGCCTACGATAAATCCGTAAAGTCCCTGAGTACCCGGGAGAAGTGTGAGAACGAGCATTTTACCGAATTTTGATGAGTCCTCGGAAAGAACTCCCATAGCTGCCTGTGCGGCAGAGCCTACACCTCTAGCAGAACCTACGCCTGCAAGTGCTGTTGCTATTGATGCGCCTAAAAGTGCGAAAAATATTCCATTCATTTTGATTTGTCCTCCTGAATTTTAATATATTTACTGTTGAGCTTGAACGGCTTAAACTGTTTGCCGCCGCCCTCATAGAATTTTCCGAACATTTCAACATACTGAAGTCGCATTGTGTGAACATATGAACCGAGTGCGTTGAGTCCGATGTTGATTGCGTGTCCGATGATGAACACAATAATGAGTAAGATAATTCCAAACCAGCTCTTTCCGAACATGGTCGAAAGCATATTGAATACCTGAGCCATAACTCCCGTTGTAAGTCCGAGAGCAAGAAGTCTTGAATAACTCAGAAGGTCACTGATGTAACCTGTGATGTCATAGAGAGAGGCAAGTCCGCCGATGACTTTGCCGAATCCCTTTTTGTTTCTGCCCTGTGTGAGAACAAGACCGATTGCGCAGAAAATTGCAATGCCTGCTCCGACATAGACGAGTGTCTGACCGAATGCCATACCTGCCGCCAAAACGGCAAATCCGATAAGCATAAGCATCCAAAGTCCCGTGTCAAAGAACGCTCCGCCGTAATCCTTCTGCCTGAGGCAAACATAGAATTTGCAGCCCATACCGACAAGAATGTGTACAAGACCGAATGCTATTGAAATAATCATCAGCATAAGTGCGTCCTTTTGCGGATCAATTGTCGGCCACGGGAAGATTTGCTCCATCGTAATGTCTGCACCCGTAAAGTAGTTGTAAAGGGTTGCGGGGGCATCTCCGAAGAAGCTTGCAAAAACAAGTCCCCAGAAAAATGTTGAAACACCGCAATATTGGAACAGCTTTAAGGTGTTTCGCATTTCCTTGTCAGGCTTGAACAGCTTTATTGCAAGTCCTGTTCCTATTACCATTAACAGTCCGTAGCCTGCATCCGAGAACATCATTCCAAAGAAAAAGTAGAAGAAGAACGCAAGCAACGGCGTTGGATCAATATCGCCATGCGACGGGGGAGAGTACATATTTACAATGCTCTCTGCCGGTGCTGCAAAGCGACTGTTCTTTAGCTTTACAGGAGCTTTTTCCTCGTCAACATCGCCGAATTCAACATAGCATACAGAAACTCTTTCGCAAAGCCTTTCAAGCTTTTCACAGTCCTCCTCGGGAATGTAACCCGAAATAACAAAAACATTCCGTGAATGCTGAAGTTCACCGATTACGCTGTATTTATCGGCTCTGATTCTGAAATAATCCTGTGTATCTTTAATATCTTTTCGTCTGTCTGCAAAGGAAATGATTTCCTTTTTTGCGTTTTCCGTGTCGTCTTCAAGCTTGTGACTTCTTTCAACAAGCTTTTTTGATTCCGCCAAAGGGGTAAGGCTTGAGTTTGTAACAGGTTTTGCAAAACCGATATCACGCAGAGCATTTTCTGCAAGCTCCTTTTGAGCAATCGGTGCAAAAAGTACAATGCAGGTAAGCCCCTCGTTTGCAAATTGAATTTCAAAATCAAATTCAAGCTTCGGAGAAGCCTCGGCAAGTGCCTTTGAAAGCGATATCTCGTTGTACTCCTTTTGAATTGAGCCTATGAAAACAGCCGTTGTTTTTGTGTCCTTTGCATTCAGCGGAATGTCAAGATTCTTCCACGGCTCAAGCTGTGCAAGAGCGGTTTTTATGCGAATCCGTTCCGCCGCATTATCGGCAATCTGTTTATTAAGCTCACAAATTCTGTTGCACACATCAATAACTTCGCCTGCATTTGATGCGATAACTCCGATTTCATCGGGATCAATCTCCCGCCGTCCGCAAAATGCGGAAAGCATACTTTTCTTTTCGGGAGAGTTGCTGTCGAGAATTTTCAGAGCGTTTTCACTGAGAGTAACATTCCGCTCGAAAATCTGAATTTGTGAGGTCATATCAATCTTGCCGAAACCTTTTCTGCAGGTTTCGGTCTTTTCAATCTGAACCAAACCCGAATCCTGCAAATGTTCAAGAAGTCGCTTTCTGTCCTGCCTTAGGGCAATAATCCGAACCGACTTCATTTTAAGTTTTGCCAATTTCTATCACCATGCTTCTTTCATTGCAACCGTTTTAAAGAGAGAGCCTTTGTATAGCCCCGTCAATAACACGCTTGCGGTTTTTGTCTGCAGTCTGAGAGAGAATGTCGCACTCAAGATTTGCCTTTTCAGAGGCTTTCTCAAGCTCTTTTTTGCCCTCTTTCGCAGTCTTTTCAAAAAGCATATCGGCATCCTTCTGTGCCTTTTCCTTTGCCGAAAGCACAACCTGTTTGGCATCTGCCTTTGTCTGTTCAACCCTTTCTGCTGATTCTGCTCTTGCATTTGCCTCACGCTGTCTGCAATCCTCTTCGGCATTGTAAATGGCGTCCAGCATATCTTTTGCCATTGTTATCCTCCTTTGTTAAAAAATTGCATAAAAATATTTTTGAAGAATACACTATTTTGTTTATTCTATTCCTAGATTGTAGCACAATTATTTTAAAAAAGCAATCAACATACATTAAAGTTTGCCCAGTTTTTTATCATTTTCTTCCCTGTGACCGCATTTGCAAGTGATTTTACAGCATTAATTTGCGATAAAAGAAAAAACACCGCATAATACGGTGTTTAAAAAATTAACTTGCTTATTATCTTACTTACTATCTTGCTTACTGACTTGCTTATTATCTTGCGTGTTGTGGACAAAAAAGCGATTTTTAGTCTGTAAAGCAGAAGAAAGCCGTCCCGAAAAATTCGGAGCGGCTTTCAAAGCTACGGTTATTCGGCAGGCGTCCCATTCTCCTGCATCTCTCAAGGTTTCCCTTTGTCAAGCCATCGGCGTGTGGACGGGGACGAAATCTTCCACCTCGAACAACCTGTTCTTATCGTATGAATATTATAACA